>ERZ837910.3844-NODE-3844-length-15632-cov-7.343776_pt1 | contig 15632 bp, 14 predicted proteins | sample MGYA00519940_ERZ837910 | MGnify/ENA primary metagenome ERZ837910 (study PRJEB31850, sample SAMEA3708825) | human gut metagenome | biome: human gut; feature: human-associated habitat; material: faeces | place: China | collected 2014 ... | reverse complement strand
ACAAAATATTGTTGTATTATTAATTGTGCAATAACTTGGTATATAAGAGAGAAAGAACATAGTATACACTTTTATATAATTTGCAACATCCCCACAAACCCTAATTTGTTAAAGTGTTTTCAGATTAGTACAATAAAAATTAAAAAAACTAATTTGTCTATGGTTTTATTACTGACAATTTTATTTAATACTTATTAATTCAAAATCACCACAATATAATTTAGATATAGGGCGAAAAGTAGCCACACCAAATAAGGGATTTGGAGATAACTTGCAGTTTTATTACATTTATAAAAAAGCAAAATCATTCCCACCACCACAAGGATAAGAATTGTCAGCCAACCAAATGACAGTACAAACTGTTCCCCTAAAAAGAAAAACATTGACCACAAAAAGTTAAATACTAACTGCACACCATAAACCAGCAGTCCATACTTTTTATATTTACAATCTGACTCATAAACAAGTGTTGCAGAAATACCCATTAAGAAAAACAGTATTACCCACACAACAGGAAACACCCAATCAGGTGGTGTTAGTGCTGACTGATTAAAATTACTTGAAAAATTTTTGGATGCATTCTTAGTTAAGAACCCTGAAATCTGCCCTATACCAATACTTATAATAAGGCTGATAATGTAATTTTTTATTTTTATCATTTTATTTCCCCACCTATAAAGTGTATATCATTATTATGTGTAAATTTTCAAATTTATTACTACAAAATTTTTATGATAGTATTTCATTTTGCAAAAACTTTTGGTACAATTAGAGTTAGTAGGATGTGAAATAATGAATAAAATTTTGAAATTCGATAAGCTAAAATTATTCTTTTACTTTTTAGCAAGTGTTTTTACTGCTAACTGTTACTTTCTGATTAAAAGTGGACAGTTTTCATTTATTATGGTAGCTATTGTTACCTTTTTATATTCAAACATTATGCCTTTAATAGGTAGCACAGTACATACTAAAAGGTTAAAGCTATGTGACCATGGCAGGATATGCTTAACAACATTTGCTTATTCTTGTTTAGTTTCAGTCATTTATCATATTGTATTTATGATTTGGATGATACCTAATTTGGCAAGTTGGACAGACTTTCTGTATAGTGTTTTAGTATGTGTTGTTACACTTTCAATATTATTCTGGAACGGAATTATAAATGTATATTTATTTTCTATTCAACTTGGGATTAAACACAGAGTAATTGGCATTTTGTGTGGGCTAATCCCTATAGCAAATCTATTTGCTTTGGGCAAAATTGTAAAGGTTGTTAAGGGAGAAGTTGTTACAGAAGAAAACAAATATCTACTAAATGAAAGTAGAAAAGATAAAGAAATTTGCTGTACCAAGTACCCTATTTTGTTTGTACATGGTGTGTTCTTTAGAGATTTTAAGAACTTTAATTATTGGGGCAGAATTCCTAATGAATTAGAGAAAAACGGTTGTAAAGTCTACTACGGCAACCATCAATCAGCTTTATCTGTAAAAGACAGTGCAAAGGAATTAGCAGAAAGAATCAGAAATATTGTAGCTGAAACTAACTGCAAAAAGGTAAATATTATTGCTCATTCTAAAGGTGGTCTTGATGTTAGATATGCTATAGCTAAAGAAAATATCGGTGAAATGGTAGCGTCCCTAACCACAATCAACACACCACATAAAGGTTGTGAATTTGCTGACTACCTACTGACTAAAGTGCCTAAGTCGATTCAAAACAAAATTGCAACTACATATAACACTTCACTAAGACAACTTGGTGACAAAAATCCTGACTTTATGGCATCGGTTAATGACTTAACTGCAAGTGGTGTTAAGGCTATTAATGAGGATATTGGTGAAGAACACCTTGATAATATTTACTGTCAAAGCTTTGGCTCAATACTTAACAAAGCTACAAGTGGTAAATTCCCACTTAATCTTTCCTACCATTTGGTTAAATATTTTGATGGTAAAAATGACGGTTTAGTTTCTATAAAATCATTTCCTTGGGGTGAGAATTACACTTTGCTAACTGTTAAAGGCAACAGAGGTATTTCTCACGGTGATATGATTGACCTTAATAGAGAAAATATTAAGGGTTTTGATGTAAGAGAATTTTATGTTCAACTTGTAAGTGACCTAAAGAATAGAAATTTATAACGGAGGTAACTATGAATAGAGGAAATATATTTCACAGAAGTTTCGGCAATCAGTGTTATGCACTTGATGAAAACAGACTAAAAATTTCACTGACTACCGGTGATGATATTGAGAAAGTTTATATTTGTTACGGTGATCCATTTGATGCCGGTATTATGGGTGGTCAAGAAGTATGGGAAGGTACTAAGGAAGAAATTAAAACCTATATGACACTTGACCACAACAGAATTTGGAATGTAGTTGTTGAACCTAAACATAAAAGGCTGAGATACTACTTTATTGTTGAGGACAGTAAGGAAAGTTTATGTTTCCTAGAGGATGGTCTTTTTTCTAAAGAAGAATTAAAAAGTCTTATGCTACCTAGTTACTTTGTAATGCCTTGGCTAAACAGTAGTGATGTAAATGTTACTCCTAAATGGGTACAAGACACAGTATGGTATCAGATTTTTCCTGACAGATTTTGCAACGGCAATCCTAGCATTAACCCTGAACATTGCAAAAAGTGGCAAAAAGGCAAGGTAGGTTTTGGAGACTTTTATGGTGGTGACATTTACGGTATTAAGGAGAAAATCCCTTACCTAAAGGACCTAGGCATTACCGGTATTTACATTAACCCTATTCTAAAATCATCAACAAACCACAAGTACAATACAGATGATTATGAAGTAATTGACCCTCACTTTGGTGATGACAAAATCTTTAAGGAAACAGTTGAACTTGCACACAAGAATGGCATTAAGGTAATGGTTGATGCTGTATTTAATCATAGTGGTAGTGACCATCCATTCTGGAAAGATGTACAGAAAAACGGTGAAAAGTCAAAGTACAAAGACTGGTATATGGTAAACAAATTCCCTGTAACTAAATCAGGTGACACTAGGGATAATCAGTTTTATTCCTTTGCTTTCACAAAACATATGCCTAAGCTAAATACAAACAACCCTGAAGTTATTGACTACTTTACAAAGATTTGCAAGAAGTGGATTACCGAATGGAAAATTGACGGTATAAGATTTGATGTAGCAAATGAAGTCAGCCATACATTCCTAAAGCATCTACACAAAGAGTTAAAGGCCATTAACCCTGACATTTATTTAATCGGTGAAATTTGGCATGATTCAATTCAATGGTTAATGGGTGATGAGTTTGACTCTATTATGAACTATCCCCTAACCTTTGGTATCAGAGAATTTTTCTTAAACAAAAATATGCCTAGCGAAAAGCTATTTCAGCATATTAACAGAAGACTTAATATGTATTATGACCAAACAAATAAGGCTATGTTTAACCTATATGACTCTCATGATACACTAAGACTTATTAATTCAGTTGACTTTAACCTTGATATTTACTATCAGCTACTTACAATTCTATTTACAATGCAAGGCAGTCCTTGTATTTACTACGGTACAGAAGTTGCCTTACATGGTGGATTTGACCCTGACTGTAGAAGATGTATGCCTTGGGATGACATTGAGAAAGGTACATACAAAGATATTACAAACAAGGTTAAAGAAATTATCAGCCTAAGGAACAACCATATTGCCTCAAAGTCACCTAATATGGAACAGATTAATAACCCTAACAGTAGAGTTGTTGAGTACATAAAGCATAGTGATAATGAGGACATTAAGGTTATATTTAACTGTAGTGACAGTCCTATTAAAGTAGAAAATGTAGACAACATTCTCTTTGAAAACGGGTACAATGATAATTCTTTAAAAGAAAATGGTACTTTGGTTTACAAAATCAAATAACAAAAGAAAGAAACCTCTCACCTAACAATAGTTAGATGGGAGGTTTTCTTTATATAAAACAAAACAATAAACACGAAATTAAAATATCAATAATTACAATAATTGTGTTATTAACCCTAAACTTTTCTGACAAAATATGATTCAGTATAACCGAACCTATCAAAATCAAAAATACAGTAATCATAGGTATTTGGTATGATATAGCAGTATTCTTACTTTGTCTAAAAAGAATCAATATTACATTTCCAAGTAAACCGGCAATAATTGCACGAATATAGTTGCCAAGTGTTTGGCAAACCTTTGAAGTTGAAAATTCATCATATAGTGAATAGAAAATGTGGAAAGCTCCACAAGAAACACCGATTGCAATTCCACCACCGGCAATAGCCATAAAAATACTGCCAAGATAATTACCGAAGAAATCCAAACCAAAGTAATAACCAACACAGGACAAGGTTTTGCCAAGGATTGAACCCGGAAGAATATTTACTACAGAAATAATGTTGTTGTAGAAAGTATCTTCACTAACCATATCATCAACAAAAAGTCCATCAGCAATTACAAGGTAGGCATCTCCACCACCAAAGGACATTAGTACAGAAACAATACTTCTAAAAGCAAATACAAATGACTGTAGGTCAAGCATTATTATAGGGCATATTACTAAAAATAAAAAAAACACCCAATACCCTAAGTCAGAAAGTGTATCTTTAATTTTTATATTATTTCTTTTAAAGAAATTAAACTTTCTAAAAGCAAAGATAAGTACCATTACTATCATTATAATATCAACTGTAGCCGTAATTTGTGATATGTACTTATGTTCAAAGCCACCATGCTCAAAAAGATAAACTGCTGAGATTATAACTGAAACAGTTTGCAAGATTTTGTTATCTGTTGTCTTGATGCATATGATTAAGAAAAATGCAGTTAAAAGAATGTATACAGTTGAAACTGAGATTATGTAGTCACCCTTAAGTCCAAGTAGCTTAAATAAATTCTTGCCACCTGAAAGCACAAATACTGCTATCATAACGAAAAGTGACCGATTAAATCGCCTTTTTCCTTTAGTCTTATTCTCTACAAAAACACTTTTCACATAATTTATCAGCAGGTAAATAATAAATGCCGAAACACCGACAGTTAAGCACTTTACTATCGGTGCAATCATATCTTGCAAAGCTGACAACAAGGTTATTAGCAAAAGTGATGCAATTATTCCCGGTAAAGCCATCATAACTCCACCAAGAATCATACCCTTTTTCCCATAATTTCTTTTACCTATTGAGGAGGCAATTTCTATTGGTAAAGCACCCGGAGTTAGACTTGCTACAATAATATCTTTATCAAAATTTTCTTTGGTATCAAGTTTATTTTCTCCAACAAAAACATCTTCAAAAATTGGTATTAATGCACTTCCACCACCAAAGCCAAGACAACCTATCTTTAAGATATTTAATAAAAAAGCAGAAAACTTCATATTACTTTTTTCTTAAAGCACCTTTAACTTTGTTGTAGAAAGATTTAATAGGATGCTTTAGTAAATATCTTGTTTCTCTTGAGTAGGATTTTTCTTTATTTAATTTTTCATTAATATTCTTTATTTGATTATTTATTTTATTAAGTTCTTTTTTCAGTTGAATGTTCTCTTTATAAACGCTATCAATAGTATTTGCGAAAAAGAGGATTAGCTCCTCATTATAATTTCTATCGTTATAATTCCAAGCAGTTGTTTCCTTGTATGTGTAGTCAAAAAGTGGTTTACCGTCACCAATGTATTCATCAACAATACTTTCATTACTGTCAACAAACTGTTCCATAAAGTTCTTCACTTCATCTGTTGACATAAGGGAAGTATTGCTTTCAGGAAGCACTTCTTCACATTCATTTAATATCTTAAGTAATTTATTGTTCTCAGCCATAGTTATTGGCTTTAATCTGTTAAGTACTCTCTTGATTTCGCCTGATTGAACAGAAATACCTGTATTTGCAGTTTCCTTAAGTTGTTGAAAACTGTCATCAACCTTTACACCTAAGATATGCAGAAAATCTTGGTTAAGGTCACCGTTGTAAAAATAATTTCTGTCAAATCTTTTTACAATCACATTTTCTTTAGAAATACTTTTTGCTATGTTATCAATTCTTTCACGATAATCCATAACACATTTGAATCTACCATTCATATCGGCAAAGTATTCATCAAAGCTCTGTGTACTTGCAATAAAGTCAGTCTTTAACTTTTGGTTATATCGTGACATCATAAACTGGTCTTGTCGTCTTAGATACACAATAACCTTTATCTGATAGTTATGCTGTTCACTATGCTTTTTAAGGTCCTTCCACAAGCCTTTTCTTCTTGTAGAAGTTGCCCACCAAATACTTTCATCGGAAATTAAAATAGTGTCATAGTCCTTAAAGCAATCAACAATATACTGCATCTCACTGTTAAAAACTTGCTTTTCTTTTTCCTTATTTCTAGTACCGTTTTCTTTAATTGTACCGATCAAAAAGTGGCCGTTTCTGTTAACACTTTTTCTCTCATAATGATAGTTCATTATAGGATACAGAACACCTTGTTCCTTTAGCTTTTCCCTATTTAATCCACAAAAGTTCTGAATAGATGTTGTACCGGTTTTTGGAGTACCAATATGTATATATAATGTTTTCATACTGCACCTCACAAAAACTTTTCAAGTTGCTTCATAACTAAATCAACTGACTCATTAAGTGAACGGTTAGTAGTATCTACTGTAATTGAAGGGTTTTCCGGTTCTTCATAAGGACTTGAAATACCTGTAAATTCCTTAATAACACCATCTCTTGCCTTTTTATAAAGACCTTTAATGTCCCTTTTCTCACATTCTTCAAGAGGTGTACTGACAAACACCTCGATATAATCTTCACCGATAATTTTGTTAGCATTTCTTCTGTCTTTTCTAAAAGGTGAGATAAAAGCAGTTAGCACAATAAGCCCTGCATCATTCATCAGCTTTGCAGTTTCTGCAATCCGTCTGATATTCTCTACCCTATCTTCATCACTAAATCCAAGGTTGTTGTTAAGACCCATTCTTACATTGTCACCGTCAAGTAACATTGTGTGTTTACCCATAGCAACAAGTCTTTTCTCAACTTCATTAGCTAATGTTGATTTACCTGAACCTGAAAGTCCTGTAAACCAAATTGTCCTAGCCTTTTGATTTAATGATTTTTCTCTAACTTCTTTTGAAATGTCTGTTTTCTGCCACACTAAATTTTTCTCTTTAGTAATAGTAGCAGAACACTCTGTTAAGTTGTTTCCCATAAATCATATTCCTTAAATCCCTAATATTTTGATGCATACTTTGCACCATAACGGGTTTTATTATAAAAGCAATTCCTTGAAATAATATTGAAAATACTTTATAATTTATTTAAGATATTACAAATTTCTACATTAGGAGAACATTATGCGAATATTAATTGTAGAGGATTCCTACAGTTTGGCTGACACATTACAAACTGCACTAAAAAATGAAAACTACATTGTTGATGCAGTTTTTGATGGTTCAGACGGCTATGAATACGGTAGGACAGGAATATATGATATTATTATCCTTGACCTTATGCTACCTAAGATGGACGGTTATCAGGTTATTAAGAAATTAAAGGATGAAAAGGTATATACACCTATATTGATTTTATCTGCAAAATCTGAACTTGATGACAAGGTTAAAGGCTTTGAAGTTGGAGCTGATGACTACCTTACAAAACCTTTTGAAATTAAGGAACTGATAATGAGGGTAAATGCTATTGTTAAGAGAAACTATAACTTGCAAAGTCAAAACCTAACTTGTAACAATATGTCCCTTGATTTAAAAGGTTGCAAAATGATAAACACAGATACCGGAAAGTCAATCAGAATTTCCGGCAAAGAACTTCAACTGTTGGAAATGTTACTGTACAACCAAAGGCAAGTACTGACTAAGGAACAAATTACAGAGAAAATCTGGGGTTATGAGTCTAACGCCGAATACAACAATGTTGAGGTTTATGTATCCTTTATTAGAAGAAAATTAAAACAGCTTAACTGTAATGTAACCATTAACTCAGTTAGAGGTGTCGGGTATTCTTTGGAGGGATAAATGAAAAATAAACAACAAAAAAGAATTTTAATAGTGCTAATGATTATCTTCACCATCACATTAGTCAGTGTACTTGTTGCCGTTAATATAATTAATTTAAATTCCAGCTTTAGACAACAAAGAAGAATGATTAGAGATGACATTGATTTTTACGGTATAAAGGCTTTTTGTGGCAATGATAATCAGAAAATAAAAAGGCAAGGATATGACTATAGCACTTCTGTTTTACTGAAAAATAAAGATATAATGGTTCTTTCAAACAGTCTTAAAAAAACTACCGATAAAGATATTCTTAGTATGACTCAAGAACTTCGGAAAAGTGAAAAAAGATTCGGTTCGATTGATGACTACATTTATGTTGTAAGAACTTTAAGAAGTGGCAACACAGTTTATATTTTCGTTAACAACAAAGAGGCATTGCAAAATTCAAAGCAATTCTTTATTGTATCAATATTTATTTTCTTGTTATCAGTAATTGTATTTACAATAATTTCTTACTACCTATCAAGGTGGATGATTAAGCCATCGGAAAAGGCAATTAAAAATCAGAAAATATTTGTTGCAAATATTAGTCACGACCTAAAAACACCTATCACAATTATTAGGGCAAATGCTGACTTGATAGAAAATGAAGTAAAGAACAAGAAAAGCATAAAGTACATTCAGCAAGAAACAGAAAAGCTAAATCACCTTGTAAATGAAATGCTGACACTTACTAGGATTGACAACACAATAAGTAAAGAGAATTTCAAAAGCTTTAACTTTGGTGATTCTTTGTTTGATGTTGTACTGCCATTTGAAAGTATTGCGTATGAAAAGGGTATTAGGTTTAATATTAATATTGATGAAGTTACAGACTATTTTGGTGATGAAAGCAATATTCAAAAGTTGGCAGAAATCTTAATTGACAATGCAATGAGCTATACGGCTAAAGGTGGAATAGTTGATGTTGATGCTTATGAAAATTCAAAGGCAGTTACACTTTCCGTAACTAATACAGGTGAACCTATCAGTGATGAAAAGAAAGTTGAAATCTTTGATAGATTTTACAGAGCAAGTAAATCAAGAGAAAGCACCGGCAACCATTATGGTTTAGGACTTTCTATTGCAAATACTATTGTTAAAAAGCATAATGGTAAAATCAGTATTGAAAGTAAAAACGGCAAAAACACATTTACCGTTACATTGCCAAAATAAATTCATACATAGAAAAAGAACCTTGATGGAAGTTCCACCAAGGTTCTTTTATATTAATTAGGATTATTCATCATATAGATTAGTTGATAGGTATCTTTCGCCACCATCAGGGAAGATAACAACAATGTTCTTACCCTTGTTTTCAGGACGAGCTGCTAACTGCTTACCTGCCCATAGAGCTGCACCTGAAGAAATACCGATTAGGAAGCCTTCCTGTTTAGCTGCTTTTCTTGCAGTTAAGATTGCCTCATCATTAGGTACTGCAATGATTTCATCATAAACATCCTTATCAAGAGTTTCAGGTACAAAGTTAGCACCGATACCCTGAATCTTATGAGGACCTGCCTGACCCTTTGATAGTAGTGGAGATGTTTCAGGTTCTACTGCAATAACCTTAACATTAGGGTTCTGTTCCTTTAGGTACTTACCTACACCTGAAAGTGTACCACCTGTACCAACACCTGCTACAAAGTAGTCAACCTTGCCTTCTGTATCAGCCCAAATTTCAGGACCTGTTGTATCGTAGTGCATCTTAGGGTTAATTGGGTTAGTAAACTGACCGGCAATAATGCTGTTTGGAATTTCCTTAGAAAGTTCCTCAGCCTTGTCTGATGCACCCTTCATACCCTTGCTACCTTCTGTTAGTACAAGTTCTGCACCGTAAGCCTTAATAAGCATCTTTCTTTCGTTAGACATTGTTTCAGGCATTACAATAATTGTTCTGTAGCCTTTAGCTGTTGCAACAGAAGCAAGACCGATACCTGTGTTACCACTTGTAGGTTCGATAATAACTGAACCTTTATTTAGTCTGCCTGTCTTTTCTGCATCTTCAATAATAGCCTTAGCTACCCGATCCTTAACACTACCGGCTGGGTTAAATGATTCCAGCTTAGCTAGTAGTGTTGCCTGAATATTTTCTTCTGCTTCAATATGTGTAAGTTCCAGTAGTGGTGTGTTACCAACTAGTTCTGTAATTGATTTCTTAATTGCCATTGCTAGTTACCTTCCATTACTTAATTGCTGCAAAGCCTTTTTCAAGGTCAGCGATAATATCGTCAATGTTTTCAATACCGATTGATAGTCTTACTGTGTTTCTATAGATACCTGCACCTGCTAGTTCTTCATCGTTCATCTGAGCGTGAGTTGTGCTTGCTGGGTGAATTACAAGTGACTTAGCATCAGCTACATTAGCTAGTAGTGAGAATAGTTCTAGGTGGTCGATAAAGTCCTTAGTCTTCTGTTCGTCACCCTTTACTTCAAATGTAAAGATTGAACCACCACCGTTAGGGAAGTACTTCTTATATAGTTCCTGCTGAGATGGGTCATCAGAAACTGATGGATGGTGAACCTTTTCTACTAGTGGATGGTTGTTTAGGAACTGTACAACCTTTAGTGCATTTTCAACATGTCTTTCAACTCTTAGTGAAAGTGTTTCAAGACCCTGTAGGAAGATAAATGCGTGGATTGGTGAAAGTGTAGCACCTGTATCACGAAGTAGTAAAGCTCTAATCTTTGTTACGAATGCTGCAGCACCTACATCTTCTGAGAAGCTAACACCATGGTAACTTGGGTTTGGAGCAACAAGGGATTCAAACTTGCCTGATGCCTTCCAATCAAACTTACCACCATCAACAATAACACCACCGATTGTTGTACCGTGACCACCGATAAACTTAGTTGCTGAATGAACAACAACATCAGCACCGTATTCAATAGGTCTTACTAGGTAAGGTGTAGCGAATGTGTTATCAACGATTAGTGGAATGTTGTGCTTATGAGCAATCTTTGCAACTGCTTCAATATCAACAACATCGGAATTTGGATTACCAAGTGTTTCAATGAAAACAAGCTTTGTGTTGTCCTTAATAGCATTTTCGATTTCGTCAAAATCAAATGGATCAACGAAAGTTGTTTCGATACCGTATTCAGGTAGTGTGTGTTCAAGTAGGTTGTATGTACCACCGTAAATGTTCTTAGCAGCAACAACATGGTCACCGTTAGAAGCAATGTTAACAATTGAGTAGTAAACTGCTGCTGCACCTGAAGCAACTGCCAAAGCAGCTACACCACCTTCAAGAGCTGCAATTCTCTTTTCGAAGATTTCCTGTGTTGGGTTAGTAAGTCTGCCGTAAATGTTACCTGCATCTGCAAGACTGAATCTTGCTGCTGCATGGTCGCAGTTCTTAAATACAAATGAAGAAGTCTGGTAGATTGGAACTGCTCTTGAATCTGTAACTGGGTCCGGAGCTTCCTGACCTACATGTAGCTGAAGTGTTTCGAATTTATAATTATTGTTTGACATAATTGTTTCTCCTTTAAATAAAAAATATATTTTAATGTTAGTTAGTTTCTGTTAAGTTTTGTGAGTTATTACAGCAACAACATCGTCCACTGCCATAATTTATTCTGTTGTAAAAATAAAATTTTTCAGACATAAATTTTTACCTCATTTCTTAATTACACATTTCCTATCTGTTTAGTGTGATTTGAATATATCATATTATTTCTGACTTGTCAATAGTATTTTTAAAATTTCTTAAAAAAAATTACCACCCAATATTTTTGGATGGTAATTACAGATTTATTATTCTCTTACTGAATTATTTATTAATATCAACAACAACATATTCAGCTACACAACCGGTCTTAAACTTAATTGACCAGTCCCCTATTCCCGAACTGACAATAAAGTCTGTGTTCTTTTCTCTTTCGTAGCCATATGTTTTGTCATTCATACCCAGCCATTCACCTGAATATGTAATAGGAATTAACTGTCCACCATGAGTATGACCTGATAGTACCAGGTCAACATTGGCATTCTTTTCTTCCTTATAGTGGTTAGGCTGATGGTCCAGCATAATTATATACTTATTGCAATCAAGGTTCTTTACAAGATCCTTGGCACTTGCTCTTGTGCCACCCTTTTCTACCTCAGAATAATCCTGTCTGCCTACAATATAGAACTTATTATTTAGAAGTACACTTTCATCCTCCAGAACCTTAACACCGTTATTCCTTAGCTCTTTTGCAAGGTCATTGCCGTCATAGCCTCTATATTCTTTGCCGTAGTAACCCTTATCGTGATTACCGTAAACAAAATACACACCGTACTTTGTCTTGAACTTACTTAGTGCTTTACAAGACTGTATCATATCTTCCTTAGAAGTATCATCATCAACAAAGTCACCTGTAATAACTACCACATCGGGATTTTCTTTATTCATAGTATCAACATACTGAGAAAATTCTTTATAGTGAAATGTTGCACCGATATGAGAGTCTGAAAGTTGCACAATACGAAGTGAATTCATATCTTTATCAGTAGTTAAGTTATAATCTGTAGCCACCACATTATGAGCAAAATACCAACCGAATGTTAGATATACTGCTGTAAGTACCATAGCGATTATACCTTGGAAATAAAATTTAAAAGGCTTTTTCCTACACTTCTTGATAATAAAGAAAATAAAGTCAACAATAAGCCAAATCACAACTAAATGCATCAACACAATAATACTGTTCATCATATTAAGGGTTAATGTTAAAACAGTAAACATAACAAGAATAATTATGATAGAAAGCAAAATTGTTAAGAACTTCTTGTTCATTGTGATCTTCTTCATAAATCTAAATTTATAAAATCTGCTGATTAAATAAACAAAACAGGCTACTGCAAAAAGCAGTACACAGCCAAATATTAAGCCCCACATAATAAACTCCTTTTCTGTAAAAAATCTTTAGATAAAATCATAACAAAATAAGACATATTTTGCAATAAAAAAATCTTTTTAAAAATTTTACTGCTACACAAAAGAGTTATGGCTGTGATAGAGGGTATCACAGCCATGGAAGGGTATAAAAACAAATCATCGTTGTACATAAAGAAAGTTAGTAAACAATTCAAATGTTCCACTTCATTATAATATAAAAACTACTTTTGTAAATAAAAATGGTAAAAATAATTGCTTTTCTGTCAAAAACGACTTTTTACATATTGAGATATTTATTTAACCTTTACAGTGCATTTAGCTTTTTTCTTTCTATCTTTTGCAGTAACTGTAATTGTGACTTTTCCTACTTTTTTAGCAATAACTTTACCTTTACTATTTACTGTGGCAACATTTTTATCAGTTGAAGTAAATGTAACTGACTTCATATTTGCATTAGTAGGAAGTACAGTAGCCTTTAAAGTAAAGGACTTACCTTTCTTTATAGTTTTACTTTTTGCAGAAAGTTTAACTGACACTACCTTCTGTACAACAGTTACCTTACAAGTATCTTTTACTTTGCTATCTGCTAAGGAGGTTGCTGATGCAATAAGCACATTACTACAAAGTAAAGCAACAGTTAAAATGCCACAAAATAAAATTAATAGTTTCTTCCTCATAAGCAACACCTCCTTATTTCTCATATCCCACAATTACATTGTTGTCATTATCAAATTTAATCTCAATATTCTTAGTTACACTTTCACCGTTTTTGTAATGAAGTGTAATTCCAACTGTATCTGAAAAATATTTATTGCCACTTGCATTTTCTCTTGATGCACTGTTTGAAGTAGAAATATTTGCTGAACTACTTGCATTAGACATTGCTTCACTTGCATTTTTCTCAGAAACTATCCATCCTAAGTCATTGATATTTTGTAGTTTCAACTTCTGATAATTACTGTTAAATTCCGTTGTAAGATTATCCTCATCATCAGCATAGGTACAGATAATTGAATTATCATTTTTTGAAGAAACATCTATATAATCAATTTCACTGCCTTTAATATTAAAATATAGTGAGTTAAGTGAGATGGTGTTTCCACCGTCTTTTGAGATAATCTGCACTCCATTATTCTCTAAAGGAATAATGGTATCTTTTTCCTTTATTTTATATTCTTTATTCCCTTTTTTCTTTTTATCATTAGACAAAGAAACTGTAATTGAACTGTTCTTGTCTAGCCTTTTACTTTGACTATTTTGATTAACAGATAATTTTTGTGAAAATATAGCCACTAAAACAATTAGCACTATTGATGCTGCAAGTACAATAACTCTTTTAAAGGTAATAACTTTATTTTGACTTTGTGGTTTAGTAGCGTTATCAGTAGAATTATTTTCTTTTTTCATTAAAGCAATAATTTCTTCTTTTCTTTCATCACTAACAGTAACTTTATCATAAGACTTTTTGTATTTATCAAAATCAAAATTACTCATTATTATCCTCCTTTTCTAAGATTTCTTTCAACATATTTCTGCCACGAGATAACCTTGACCTAACACCTGACCTTGTAATACCGAGAATTTTTGATATTTCTTCAACGGTAAGTTGTTGATAATAATACAGGTGGATAGGTTCTTTATACTTTTCCGGTAACTTCATTACACTGCCTATTGTTTCATCAATTTCATTACTGAAAGAAATATAGCTTTCTGAAATTTCACTAATGGAAACTGTATGTTTCTTATAGCTTTCGGTTGCCTTACTTTTGCTACAATTTATAGTTACCTTTATGAGCCAATGCTTTATGTGTTCTTTGCTTTTTATTTTACTTTTGCTTTTAACAAGCCTTAAGAAAACTTCTTGCATCACATCATTTGCATCATCTATGTTGCACAATATGTTTAGGGCAATTCTGTAAACCATATCCGAATATGTATTGACAACTTCTTCTATTAAATTGTCATCAAAAATAAAACCTTTTTCACTGTGTTTATAAACTTTATCACTGTGCTTTGGTTCACTATGACTATAGCTTTTACCTTTGTATGTATTGGCTTTGTGACTATGCTTTTTATCATTATTCTTATAGATTTCATCAATATCTATATAGTCTTTTTCGTCACTATTTTTATGACCTTTGTCACTTTGTTTTTCTTCTCTAAATTTATAGTTTTTATTGTTATTTTTATATGTTACTTCACTATTTTCATAGTTGTTGCTATGGTTATAAACTTTTTCTTTGTAACTTTGAACTTTTCCACTATACTCATAGTCATCATCCAAAAATTTATCAGCGCTGGTTTTATATCCAAATCTATGGTCCACATTATCCCCCTTAAATTTAGATTTCTGTTTAATGTTATTCTATATTTGTTGTTTATATTATTTTAACCATATGCTTATTGGATAAAGATTAGTTGCTTTAATATTTTTTTACTTTATACCGTCTTTTTATGTTATTTACTCAATTACGCACTGTTAAATTAACATTTATTCCTCAACCATATAATAATTATTAAAAATAATTTTCAGCTTTATCCTTATTGAATTAACATTAAACTTCCGTCTTTATAAGTACTTACATATATAATACCTTATAAACCTCAAAAGTGTTGCAAAATTTTAAAATTTTTTAAAATGAAATTATATAGTAAAGATCCACCGGCTTAGCCGGTGGCTTTTCTTTTAACGCCTTAAAGGCTAT
>ERZ837910.3833-NODE-3833-length-15680-cov-16.787072_pt1 | contig 15680 bp, 15 predicted proteins | sample MGYA00519940_ERZ837910 | MGnify/ENA primary metagenome ERZ837910 (study PRJEB31850, sample SAMEA3708825) | human gut metagenome | biome: human gut; feature: human-associated habitat; material: faeces | place: China | collected 2014 ... | reverse complement strand
CAGAGAGCCGCACCGAGGAGAAGGACGTGATGACGAAGGTGGTGGTGAATCTGATAAATAAGAATAATTAAATGATTTATTTAGAGTAATAGGACTTCGGGAGTCCTATTACTCTATTCAATGATGCGGTTATCGTAACAATCTTGACATTTGCTCCATACACCGTTTCTTCTGCTCCAGATTGGGATGAACATATAGATTGAGCGTCGTGCTGATATTGGAATGTCCTAACAAAACGCTCACTGTTTTATAGTCGCATTTGCTTTCGATGCAGCGCGTAGCGAAACTGTGACGAAGGCCGTGAAATTTCATCAAAGGCAAGCCGAGCGACTGCATGAATTGTTTGTAGTAGTTTCGATAGGTGCGAGGTTCTGTAGGCTTCGGTTCATTCGTCAGGACATAGAAATTTCCGTTCACGATCTTTTTAATGGGACGAATCATCTTCAATAGATTTTTTGTCATTGGAATCTCGCGGATGGAATTTTTTGTTTTCGGGGTATCGAGAATCACCTCAGTATATTTTCGGTGCTCCTCGATAACATAGATGCGCTGAATCGTTTTTCGAACATGGATAATCCCATTCTCGACATCTAAATCGTCCCATGTCAACGCACAAATCTCCCCGATGCGCATACCGGCACTTAAACAAATGTAAATGCCTAAATTCTTGAAGGTAAAGTGCAATCGAATATACTCCATGATTTGTTTCTGGTGCGAACGGTTCAATATGTCTATTGAATGCTTATCTCGTTCAGTCGGAAATTTTATATCTATTTGACGATATTCAGTCATTTGATTTTTGGCACCGAAACGTAATATCATTTTCAGAACGATCAGAATATCCTTGATCGTTTTATGGCTCAATCCTTCGTTGAGCTTCCGAAATACGAAAGTCTGCACGTCCTGTTCCTCAACGAGTGCCATTTCGCCGAATGAAGGCAAGATGTGATTTTCAATCAATAGTGTGTAGGCCGCAAAAGTCGAACGCTTTACATACTGCTTCTTGTCCTCTTTCCATAGAGCGACAATCTTCGAAAATTTGTTTTCTGCTATCATACTAACGGATTTTAGATTATATAGCAGTAAGATAGGAATTGCGGAGTTTTTACGATTCGATTTTCTTCAATGTTCCCCATTTGAGATTCCCGGAGTTTACGGGGGAGTGGAAGGAAACCACACTGGACAAAATCGCAGAGATAACAAAAGGCAGTGGAATATCAAAAGGCCAATTATCTGAGCAAGGTTCTCTTTGTATATTGTATGGTGAACTTTATACCAAATATAAGTCAGAAATAATAAATGAGGTATATAGTAGAACAGAGCTTGATTCATCATCGCTGGTTAAAAGTAAGGCAAATGATGTCATAATCCCATGTTCTGGAGAAACTGCTATTGACATATCAACAGCTCGATGTGTCCCGTTTAATAACATCCTGCTGGGTAGCGATTTGAACATAATAAGACTCAAATATGATGATGGAGGATTCTTCGCTTATCAACTGAATGGTGTTCGTAAAAAAGATATTGCTTGTGTTGCCCAAGGTGTTTCTGTTGTACACCTATATGGTGAAAACTTAAAGCAAATTAGAGTTTATTATCCTGCCATTGAGGAACAAAAGAAGATAACCCATCTATTGTCTCTAATAGATGAACGCATCGCTACCCAAAACAAAATCATTGAGGATTTAAAGAAATTAAAGTCCGCCATTGTTGATATGCTATTGTGTAATCAAAATAGTGAAATGCTCAAATTAGGCGATATAGGTTATTTTGTAAGAGGATTAACCTATGCGAATGAAGATGTTACAGAAAATAAAGCTGCCACGGCTGTAATCCGAGCAAATAATTTGAATTATGGTAACCATGTAGACAAAGGAGAAGTCGTTTATGTGAGTAGGACACCTGCTACAAGCCAAATTCTGCGAAAAGGGGATATTGTTATTTGTATGGCTAATGGCTCTTCTGCACTTGTAGGAAAAAACTCATATTACCCATTTAACGATGGACAATCTACAGTAGGTGCATTTTGCGGTATCTATCGGACATCACATCCCCTTGCAAAATGGTTAATGCAATCACGAAGATACAAGAGGTTAGTGTATCAATCACTGCAAGGGGGTAATGGAGCTATTGCAAATCTCAATGGCGATGACATATTGAATATGAGTTTTCCTGTGATGGAGAAAGAAAAATCTAAATCAATCATTTTTATCCTTGAAACGATAGAGAAAACATTAGCAGTAAATAAATGTTTACAAATGTCGTGCTCCACACAAAAATCACATTTACTGAAACAGATGTTCATATAAACATGGTATTCAGCAAATAAGACTTTTGTCTAAACAAACAGGATTGTTTCTTAATTTCAATGTGAAGTTTTGCATCAATGGCGTTTATTATTGTAAGGATGCGTACCTGTTCCTGTATGTTTGGAAGGGTAACTGTCATATTCAGCCATTCGTCCACATTGATAGAACGTCCATCACGTATGCCGTATGTTACAAGTTTAAGAGACTTAATAAACAGTTTTGATGTGAAAAAATGAGACAGATAACCATATCCCACTAAATCATTTGGACGTAGGATTGTATACGCCGGACTACATATTCCTGTTCTATCAGAGAAAGCAAAACCTCCTTGAAATGAACGAAGATGTACTACATAATCACCATTGCGGACAATCTTATACCCACTAATACTGTCTTGTTCAAATTTGATGTCTATGTTTATATCGCTACGCTCAATCATACCAAACTCTTGGCTGGCAGAAAGAACATTCTTATAGATAAGTTTTTTATTCTTCTCATTGGCTACTTCAAAAAGTTGATGAAAAGAATAAGTCTCGCCATTTATAGATGAATAGAGTCTATCAACAATGGCGGACTTTAATTTCTTCAAATCCTTAATGATTTTGTTTTGGGTGTCAATACGATCATCAAGAAGTGATAATAATTTGGCTATTTTTTGTTGTTCGGGTAAAGTTGGATTGTAGGTTTTAATTGCTTTTAAATGTTCTCCGTATAGATGAACAATAGATACACCCTGCGCTACTCTTGCAATATCATATTTACGCTTACCATTCAACTGATAACTCATAAATGCACCATCGTATTGATGCAAGCTAATGACATTCAAATCACCTCCAAATAGAATATTATCAAATGGGACACATCGTGCAGTGGCAATATCAACGGCAGTTTCACCAGAGCAAGGAATGATTACATCATTAGCTTTACTCCTTTTAAGTTTAGAACCGTTAATATCAGTCTTACTTTCAACTTGCTTGATGATTTCGGATTTGTACTTAGTATATAATTCACCATATAGGATACATGGCTCGCCATCCTCAGAAAGTTGTTCTTTGGATATTCCAATTCCTTTTGACAAAGTAGCAATATTATCTAATTGCTCTGCTTTCCACTCCTCCGTAAACTCTGGAAATCTCAAAGGGGGAACATTGAGGATTTTTTTATCTTTATTATCTATTGCCATAGTTGTTATTATTTTGTAGGATTCAAGTCAAATGGAAGTAACGGAGTTTCATCATTTCCATCATTAAAACGGTCAAAATCCGATATGTATGATTTGTCTTGAATCAGTTTATATTTTTCATATTCGCTATAAGCCTTATCTCTTGCTTCCTCTTGTGTCACTTTTCCGGCTGTATCGCACGGCTCGTAATCCATCGTTGCAAGATATTGTTGAAGAAACTTCTTCCAATCATCCATAGTTGAAACAATATGACGTGCAGCACGTGATTCTGCCATATCAAGAAAAGCAGTTGTGATAAGATTCAACTGGGACAATTCAGAATCTGACAGGTAATTTTTTGCGACGATGGTATCAGACTTTTGCACTCTTCCGTCAGGAGCTTTCTTCCACGTGGTAAGTCCCATGTAAGGTTGCTCGGAATCAGCCCGTTGATAGATAATTTCCGCAGCCGTATGATGAGTAACGGCAAGGTGCATCATATTTTGTACCATCTTGAAGAACAACTTTGTGTCTTCTGATTTCGGGTCGTAATCCGCACTACATTCTGCATAAATGTCAGTTATCTTTTGGTAATATCTGCGCTCTGAGGTGCGTATTTCACGAATACGCTCAAGCAAATCGTCAAAATAGTCTTTCCCGAAATGTTTGCCCTGTTTTAGTCTCTCATCATCAAGGGCATATCCTTTAATGATAAACTCTTTCAACACTGAAGTAGCCCAAATGCGGAATTGAGTAGCTTGATAGCTGTTTACCCTATACCCCACTGCAACAATAGCATCGAGGTTGTAAAATAGCGGCATACGTTCCACTTCCCGGTCTCCTTCTGTTTGAACTATCCCAATTTTTCGGATAGTTGCCTCTTTGGAAAGTTCTCCTGTTTCGTAAATTTGTCCGAGATGATAATTTATGGTTCTGACATCAACCCCAAACAAGTCCGCCATCCTTTTTTGTGACATCCAGAATGTTTCGCTATTGAAAATGACTTCTACACGTGCCTCTCCTTGTGCTGTTTTATACAACAATATATTAGAACTTAGCGAATTATGCATAAGTTCAGCCATTGAGACAGATTGTGAGAAAAAGCCTCGTGCCTGTTGGACGAGCAACTTTTTGCCATCTGCATTTTCCGCAATAATCATACATGCCATACGAGAGAGTCGGAATATATTTACCTTGCGAAATGAGCCGTTTCCTATCTTGACCATATCAACCGCTTGGTTGAAATGCTCGTCCACATTCATTCCTTTTTCTCCGGCTACTTTAATGGCTTTATCTATGACTCGTTGAAATTTCCAATAAGCAGAATAACCCATCGCACCACAAAGGTCACGAGAACTCCAGTATTCATTCCCGTTTTCATCCTTGCGGCATATATTCTCAAATGAAGGTGTCATCTGAGGTATGTTGTCATTTTCACCCATTGCTATTACTTTTCTGAACTATTCTACCAGTCCCAATTCTTTCAGATACACTTCAATCTCTTTGTCGAGTTCAGCACGTTTGGCTTCCAACTCCTTTATCTCTGCCATTACAGCCTTTATGTCGATAGGTTCTTCCTCTTCAAAGGTATCAACGTAACGGGGAATATTCAGATTGTAATCATTCTCGGCTATTTCTTGAAGAGAGGCAAGGTGACTATACTTTTCTATTTCCTTGCGGTCACGATAAGTCTCGACAATCTTTTGGATATGCTGCTCGCGGAGCTTGTTCTGAGTCTTTACCTTTTCAAATTCCTTGCTTGCATCAATAAACAGAATATTGTCATCTTCTTTACGGCACTTCTTAAAAACAAGAATACAAGTCGGAATACTTGTGCCATAGAAAATATTTGCAGGTAATCCTATAATAGCATCCACATAGTTTTTCTTTTCTATAAGGAAACGCCGGATAACGCCCTCCGCATTTCCTCGGAATAGTACACCATGCGGAGCAACACAAGCCATTGTACCGCCCTCGTTCAAGTGATAAATCATGTGCAGGATAAAAGCATAATCGGCAGTCTTACGTGGTGCAAGCCTTCCTGCTTTGCTGAAACGATCATCAGTATTGAATTTGTCGGCAGCACTCCATTCTGCAGAGAACGGAGGATTTGCAACTACAGCATCAAACTGAGTATCACCAAACGCATCCCATTCAAGTGTATCACCATTCTCAATCTTGAAGTTGCTGAATCTGATGCCATGAAGCAACATATTCATTCGGGCAAGGTTATAAGTTGTAGGATTCTTTTCCTGTCCATAAATATCAACTGCATTTCCGATATTGGCAGCACGAAGAAGCAACGAGCCACTACCGCAAGTAGGGTCATATACATTGCGCAAACGCTGGTGTCCGATGGAAACAATTTCTGCTAAGATACGGCTGACCTCCTGCGGAGTATAGAACTCTCCAGCCTTTTTCCCGGCTCCTGCGGCAAATTGCGAAATCATATATTCGTAAGCATCACCCAAAATATCAATCTCCTGCGATGCCTCTACTCCGAAGTCTATATCATCTAATGCAAGAAGAACGTTACTAACGAGCGTGTTTTTATCGTCAGCTGTCTTGCCCAATTTAGGCGATGCCAAGTCTATATCCGAAAACAATCCGCCAAAATCCTCTTCACTATCCTGTCCCAACGTACTGTCTTCAATACGCTTCAATGAACGTTCGAGCATAGGCAAGATATTTTCTTTACGCTTGATAGCCTCAATTACTGACGAAAACAAAAATTTTGGTTCTATGAAATAACCAATATTCTCCAAGCATTGATTTTTCGCTTCTTCTTGTAGTTCAACCGCATCTGTATCATCCATTTCCCACAATTCCTTAAAGGTTATTTCATCATCCACCAAGGCATTGTTGGCATACTTCTCTATTTTCTCCGACAAGTACTTATAGAAGATGAAACCTAATGTAAAATACATAAAGTCGCTTGCCGACATATTACCACGCAAACGATTTGCAACCTCCCAAAGTTGGTCACGGAGTTTCTGCTGTAATTCTTCGCTCATATTATTTTAGTATTTCTTTTACTACTTGTTTGATTTTTACACACATATCACAAAGCCATGCACATCCATTATCCCAATTATCTTTATCATTCATATCCCCCATAGGATGAAGAATAAGGAAACGACTTGCCTTTTTATTTTCATCTAGTCGCCATTCTATTTCATTAGGATTTATAATCCCTAATATTTTAGATACCAATTCTTCATTTGACTTAAATCGGGTAATGATATCCTTGTCCTCATTAACATACAATCCAGCTGACAAACAATTATTTTTAGTATTTAATGTCATACAAAGATGATATGCTGATGATCCTAAACCTAGGTCATACCAATGCTGAGCTTGTGGTTTACGCAGCTTAAATTCCCTTATAAAGGCAGAGTGTTTTGGAGCTTCGTTGTTGAACTTTTCCCAAAATGCTAATTTCAAGTTTTCTGTTTCTGAAAGTGCTGCTGTCTTTTTCATTGCCTTTGCCCAAGTATTAGGTCGTTCTACAATATTGAACTTAGGTGCAGGTTCTGAATCATTGATTTTCCACAATTCTATTTCTATTAAGAAAAACTCGAACTTGTCATCCGTATGCTGATTTAACCATTCTATTGCTTGTTTATGCTCGTCACGTGCTTTTCTGACAATCCAAATTATTACTTCAGCTTCTTTACCTGAAGCATACGTTATGATTTTGCCAAGATGGTCATGATTTGTTTCCTCTAGCTGATTCTCAATGATTATCCGTCGTCCCGTCCCCTCCTCTGTCGCAAATAAATCAACACTGAAATCGCCTACATTGGATTCCTGTTCTTCAACGACTATATCAATACCTACAGCCTCGCTGAGAATTTCCAAATTCTCTTCTTTTGCAAGCCAAGGAGTAAAATCTTTGGCTTCATGTTTCCAGACAGAACGAAGGTCTGTTATCTGCTCCAGTTTACCTAATTTCATGATTGAATAACTTTTAATTATTCCCAATTAAACGTTTTTATAATACTACGCAATCTTTCCATAATTCTCGTCAAAGCCTTGCGAGTTTTGATAAGACCGAGATGCTTTTCTTTCAATGCCTTTTGTATAATCTCAGGCTGTTCTTTTTGCAAATAGTCATACTCTTTTATGTAAAGATTAAGCACTTCGGCAGAAATTTGTTCATCATTAGCCAAATCACTTACAGCCTTATTGCGTTCTGACACAATATATTGGTTCAAACGTTCCTCTAATTCATTTGTTCCATCTGCTCTATTGCGCCCATTCATGAAGTTTTCCTTGTCTTCATCTACATTCTTTTGAATAAAGCCGTCGATGAGTTTTGCTTTGCCTCGCATTCCAGCATCCTTAATCATTGTATCAAGGATATGCTTGCGCTTTTCTGAATAATCATCGCTATATGGGTCAAGTTCCGCAATGAGTTCAAGAATATACGCCACATTGATAATGTCACTATGCAGAAGTTCAAGACAGAAATCAATGTCTTCCAGCCCTTGATTATTCCCGTATGGGGCAGGATCTTCCGCAACAGTTGACGGTGTAGCAGGTGGATCAATAAACCCAACTGTAATATCAAGGTATTTACTCTTATAATCGTTAAACTGCTGTTCGGTCATACCGAGGTCTTCAGCATCCTCGCTGTAATCTTCGTATATCTGAACTTCTGCATGTTTACGAATAATGTCACGGAACGCAAGTACAAAATTCTTCTTGTCATTTTCACTTTGCAGAAGGTCTATACTACTTGGCGTTGGATATTTTTGCAGAAAATCTGTTGCCAAACTCTTGTACTCCTGCTTTACTTTTTCAAACGGAGGACGTACTATATCTTCAGGATTGTCGGAATTGCTAAACAGTTTTATAGACGTATCAACATTGTTTTTCAGGTCACGGAAGCATACGATTTTACCGAATCGTTTCTTCTCGTTCAACACTCGGTTGGTACGACTGAACGCTTGCAACAACCCGTGATATTCCATGTTCTTATCCACATAAAGCGTGTTCAGCTTTTTACTGTCAAAGCCTGTAAGGAACATTCCCACGACAAGACAAAGGTCAAGCGGTTTCATTTCCGCTTTCTTCTTTTTCATGCGCAGGTTGATATCATCATAATAAGCACGGAAATTCTCTGTGGTAAAAGATGTACCAAAGTTTTCATTATAATCATCCATAATGGATTGCAGTTCATCTGCTTCGCCCACATTTTCGCTGACATATTTTCCCGTTCCCATACCGGTCTGTTCATCATCTTGACTATTATTGGCTGCGTATGTAAATACTGCACCTATACGGATTTTAGGATTCAATGATTTGAAAATCTTGTAATAGCGGATAAGCATAGGAACAGACTGCACAGCAAACAATGCGTCAAACTCTCCATCAAATGTAGATTTATTAAAGTTGTTAAGGATAAATCTTGCTATCTCCTCCATACGAGCTTGGTTATCGTTATCTACAATCTCGTTACCGTGATAATACTCCACGAGGAAGCCGAGCACATTTTCATCAGCAATAGCATCTTTGATGAGATATTTATGAAGACAATTGCCGAAAATTTCTTTTGTCGTATGTCCATCCACTGCATTTTCAGTAAAGATAGGTGTTCCCGTAAAGCCAAAAATCTGGGCATTATCAAAGAACTTCATAATCTTTTTATGGCTATCCCCGAAATGACTACGGTGACACTCATCAAAAATCATCACGATGCGTGAATGACGGATAGCATCAATCTTACTGCTATACCAAGTCTTACTAACTGCCGCATTAAGTTTTTGAATGGTGGTTATGATGATTTTGGAATTGCTTTGAAGTCGCTTCACGAGTTCATCCGTATTGTCGGTACTATCCACTGCACCCGGTTCAAACGCCTCGTATTCCGATTGCGTCTGAGTATCGAGGTCATGACGGTCAACAACAAACATCACCTTATCCACATCATCCAATTCTGATACAAGTTGTGCGGCCTTGAATGAGGTCAATGTTTTTCCAGCACCTGTTGTATGCCAGATATAACCATTATCATTGGAGTTTTGTACACGATCCAAAATCTTCTCTACCGCATAGAATTGGTAAGGACGAAGTACCATCAAACACTTGTCACCCTCATGCAGCACGATATACTTTCCTATGATTTTGCCAAGTGTACATTTTTCCAAAAAGAATACAGCAAACTTATCCAATTCATTGAATGGATGATTGGCGGCATCTGTCCAGTTGAATGTGAACTTATACCCACTATTTGGATTATTGGCAAAATAGCGAGTGTTAACACCATTGGATATAACAAACAACTGGATATAATCAAACAATCCGTGAAACGAAGTCTTGTGATAACGCTGTATTTGATTGTATGCCTGTTTAAGTTCCACGCCACGACGTTTCAATTCAATCTGCACAAGTGGCAAACCATTAATTAGAATCGTCACATCATAACGGCATTTTTTACGTCCTTCCACCGTGATTTGGTTGGAAACCTGAAATTCATTCTGACACCACTGCTGCCTATTTAGAAATTCCACCCATATACGCTGTCCATCAGCCGTATCAAGCGGATATAAGTCACGGAGTTTCTTTGCCTTTTCAAAGCGAGTACCACCTTCAAGGTATATAAGAATCTTTTCAAATTCTTCTGTTGTAAACTCGCTACGCCCATGTTCCTCCAGTCGTTTGCGGTTATGAACCTCCAACTGTCGTTTAAAATTGGCATACATATTATCCTCTTCTACGATTTGGACATATTCATAGTCCATTTGTAGAAGAGTGGCTATCAGTCCGGCTTCCAATGCCGCTTCACTTTGTGTTGACATATCCTTGCCTTATTATGAGTAGTTACAACATTTTTATCTTACTATTTAGTATTCTAACATTCAGTGTATTTTCAATCTTATATAGATTAAATACATCTAAGACCACCGAAATCGCTTTAAATTCTATTGTAGTCTTTCCTTTTTATCGGTTATCAAATCCTTTAAATCAACCTGTAGAATCTCGGCAATCCGCTGAAGCGTTTCCAAATTAGGTTGAATCCTATTGCACGCATAGGCATTGACCATGCTAAAACTCTTATCCAACTGTTTGGCTAACCACGTTTGAGAAATGCCTTTTTCCGAAAGGACTGCTTTTATTCTATTCAGTTTCATTCTTTGATACGATTTTATAGTGCAAATATAGTGAATTATATTCGACAACTGGGATTATTTTTGTACTTTTGTCATCCCAATAGACAACACACATAAAAATGTGTATAACTGATATATGAAAATATTAACAGAAAGAGAAAAGAAAATCCTTATTAATCATGCCAAAAAGCAAGAATTAAGACGGATTATATCAAAGAAAAAAAAGAAAAACAAAAGGCGTTACCTTCAAGGGAAATCAAAAGAAGAACGTCAGAAATATATTTTAGAAAATCGATTTAAAGATTATTCTAAAATAAAGGCTCCTTCGAACTTTTCACTAATCGAAAACACAGAAGAATCACTAAAATTCATAGCAAAAATCGAAAAATGCTTAAAGAATCGAAGTAAGGTATTTGTCAATTTAACAGATGTAGAAACAATAGCTCATGGGGCTATTGTCGTCCTCTTATCAATAATGACTAAATTCAAATACAATCATATTGATTTTAATGGAAATTTCCCTAAAAATAAGAATGCAAATAAAGCATTGGTTGATTCTGGTTTTTTTGATCAGTTGTATAAAAGAAATATAAGCAATGAACCTAATTATGCGTTTTGCAGGAACAAAGTCCTAACTCATGCAGGAAAAGTAGTAGACTCTAGTCTAGCAGATCAAATTATTTCAGAAATATCCAATTTAATATGGGGTAAGCAAAGAAGATGTTTGGGGGTTCAAAGAGTTTTTCTTGAACTCATGCAAAACACAAATAATCATGCTTCTTTTGATTCAAAGGGCTTACATCATTGGTGGACAACTGTACAATATGATGAAAAGTTAAAGAAAGCATACTTTTCATTTATAGATTATGGCGTTGGCATAATTAATAGCTTACGTAATGATGAACATGGTAAGTTTTATAATATTATACCAAAGATCCGTGAATTATTCAATCCGCAAAATAATGCAGAAATGCTCTCTCTGCTACTTAAGGGAGAAATTCATAAGACATCAACAGGTAAGTATTATAGAGGTAAGGGTCTTCCATGCTTATTTAAAGCGTGTGAAGACAACAAGATTGCAAACGTTGTTGTTATAGCAAACGATGCTAAAGTTGAATACACAGCAGGTACAAATGTCAAATTAAACAATTCGTTTGCTGGAACATTTATCCATTGGGAATTGAATTTTAACAATGTAAATATAAATTATGAATAAAGATATTATAATAAAAATCGCGACAGATTTCAGTCGTATTCCGGGTGCTCGTTATCCTGAAGAAGGAGATTATTCCGGTCAAGAATTTAGACAAAATGTTCTACATCCTGCACTGAAAAAAGCAATAGAAATGAATGTAAAGCTAATTGTTGACTTAGACGGCACTGCTGGTTTAGGTACATCTTTTTTGGAAGAATCTTTCGGAGGTCTAATTAGGAGAGACCATATAAATTACAATATTCTCAAACAAACACTTATTATAATTTCAGACGAAGATCCTGATTATAAAGAAGAAGTAGATAATTATATTGAAGATGCCTATGAAAAAGAACAAAATCATTAACATAATTATCTATATTATAATATTCAGTATTGGATGTTGTTGTGGTAAACTGATTGATTGGGGATATTTTGTTTTAAACAAGGAAATATCTATAATAGATGCAATATCGCTATTTTTAACCATAGGTTGTGCAATTTATATATCAAAAGTTCTAGAGAAAGAAGTACAAGATGTTCGAATAGAAAAAGAGATGTTTATTTCTCAGGTAGAAAACACCGAATCTCCACTAGTCGAACTTGGAAATAAATTGAATAGTACAACCTATACAGAGGTGATAAGCTTATATTCAAAATCCAATATAACACGCCATAAGTTATTTAAGAAAATAGATTCTTTCAAAAAATCTGAATTTAAAGTGGATGACATTAAAGAAGTTTTAGATACAAACTACAAACGATTAAAACCTTTACTTACTGACACATCTGTTATGTCTAAATCACCTCCTGACATTGAAGTTAAAAGAGGTAAAATCACATATAGTCCAGAAAGAATCGTTGAAATTCAAGAGAATTTACAAACAATTCAAGACGAGTTTTTCAAACTCAAAATAATAATAAATAGAGCTTAAAAAATCTTTTAATTACATATTCGATTTATATAGTAACCATTCTATTTTCCGCCTTGACACGCATGTTCCCTAAACCTACCTTTGCGCCGTAACCCTTAAACAACAATGATTATGGCAAAAGAAAAAGTAAACTACCAGGAGGTATATGACCTCTATCAGTTATGCAGTGAGACCAAGGATCTTCGTGAGTTCTGTGCGGATTATGGAGTAAATTACGACAAGTTCATGAACTGGCAGCGTCATCAGCTATGGAGCGAAAAGTTAGGCAAGACAGTCCAGGTTGAGCAACCCAAGGTTGCCAAAGTCCGGATAACCGGCAAGCCTTGCAACAGTCCAACCGTAAAGTTGGAGGTGAAACAACCTGAAGGTGAATCTCCGATTAAGTGGGTAAAACTGCAATTGACATCAGGTGCCACACTGTTCCTGAGAAACACCACAGTTCTTGATTTGAGCCTGTTGCTTAATAAAATGATAGGATGATATGCTCGGACTTAGCGCTAACCTGAACTATTACCTGTTCAACGGTAATGTGGATTTGCGGAAAGGAATCTTCCGCCTGTGTGAGAGTATAAGGGAAGAGATGTCACTTGACCCGAGCGATGCATCCAATGTATATATGTTCATGTCCAGGAACCGGAAGGTTGTGAAGATACTTCATTACGAACGTGGTTTTTATGTGCTTTACGAGAAACGTCCTGTTATGGGAAAGTTCAAGAAACCTGTGTTTGATGAAGTTTCCAAATGCTACCGGATACAATGGTCGGACATGGCCTATCTTACGGAAAGCATAGTAGTTGACAAGATGTACGTCAGTCCGAAAGATTAATATTAATACATTGATTATCAATAAAAATAATATAAGAATAAACGATAAAAAGTTTGCGTAACTGCCTGATTTTTCGTACCTTTATATCATGATTGATGAAAGAGCATACGAGTTACTTTGCTGCCAGCTGGGTCTGGCGAATGAGGAAAAGGCGGGGCTTCGCAAACAGGTAAACGAACTGATTGCGAGGCTTAAGGCTATTGAAGAATCAAACAAAGAGAACTCCAAGGCTATGGTTGATACAATCAATGACCTCAAAGAATCCCTCGAAAAGCAATCGAGTACGGTTGAACATTACAGGAAAGAGATGGAACTTATGAGAAAGCAGCTTGAGGCAAAAGACGAGGTGAACATGATGCTGGCAAATGAGATATCCAATCTCAGGCTTCAGCTTGAGGGCAGCAGGAAACACCGTTTCGGCCGTACCTCAGAACAAAGAAGGCTGCTGAACAACCGTAACATTGACAAGTCTGCAATGGAGAAGTCCGAGTACGACGGTTCTGGCAAGAAAGGTGATGATGATAATAAGACCGATGGTAACGGTACCGGCAGCAATACCTCTTCCGGTAACGTATCTTCACAGAACTGCAGGCCTTCAAGGAAAAAGGAAACTGCTCCCCGTGCAGCAAAGACCAGGCTGAAGGTGGATAAGGTAATTGTTCATGAAATAGAAGACTATTACCAACTCCCGGATGGTGCAAGGCTTATGAAGCGTAACGGAATGGCTGATGTGTGGGAATACAGGTTTATAGAACATGTGCGTGCTCATAACGTGGAGCATGTGTACAAGGTGGCAAGGGTAAAGCTTGCAGACGGCACTTTCACTAACACGATGGAGCATCCCTTGAAAAACCTTGGAGGAATCTTTTCCCCTGATTTGCTTGCCCGTCTGCTTTGTCTGAAATATGACTTCAGTATGCCTGAGAACAGACAGATAAGACTGCTTGCAAGAGAAGGCATCCACATAAGCAATACCACGCTGAACGGCTATATCCATAACGGAATCTCCAGGCTTAGGGAGTTTATGGAAGATGTCTTCAAGGAGTTTGTACAACAGGCAAAATACCTTATGGTTGACGAGACGACCGAGCTTGTCGGAGTTGAAACACCGGAAGGCAAGGCTTACAGGAGAAAGTATTTATGGGCTTTTTTTGCAAAGCATGTCAAGTTGGTTTACTATCATTACAATAACGGCAGCAGAGCCTCTGATGTAGCAAAGACCTTCCTTGAACATTTTATGGGATCTTTATCTACAGACGGATATACGGTTTACAGGATGTTCGACGGAGAAGACTCAAAGGTGCTTCATATAGGCTGCTGGACACACTGCAGGAGGCTGTGGGTCGATGCCTTGCCATCAGACAGAACTGCGATGGATATAATAGACCCTATCGGTGATATGTTCAGAAATGAAGACTTGTTCCGCACAATGAAACTCAGTGGTGAGCAGATTAAGGAAAAAAGACTTAAGCTTACGAGACCTATTCTTGAACGTATCCATCATAAGGTGGTCATGATGATGCAGGATACTAAACTCATGGCAAGCGAACTGATGAGAAAGGCTGTGAACTATACGATAAACCAGTGGAAATCCTTGAAAAATATCCTCAAGGACGGTTCTGCGGAAATATCGAACAACCTCTGTGAGCAAAGGATGAAACCTGTAAAGCTGCTGCTCAAGAACTGTATGAACATCGGCAGTGAGGATGCAGCAGGAAACTCGGCATTCATCTTTTCTCTGATAGAAAGCTGCAAACTTAATGACATAGATCCTCAGGATTACCTGAAGCACTTGTTTGAATGTATTCTTCATGGTAAGGACTGCGACAAAAAAGCCCTTCTGCCATGTTTTTATCAATCGGAATGTTAAAACAAAAATATTTTCTTGCGGACATTTTTATTTTATCGGCTGAAAAACAGCCGATAAAATTGTCATGGCGGAAAATAGAATGCTTACATTTATATACTAATATCAACTGTTCAATAACACGATTTAACTTTTGGAGATACAAACAAAAACTTCTACTCATTATAGAATTAGATAACTGAACCTATGTATAATAGATTCCGTTATCTAATTTTTAGTCTACTCCATTGATTCCCGAATAATACGCAAAGTTTCTTTCTTATACTCCTTGCGG
>ERZ837910.3825-NODE-3825-length-15714-cov-5.027205_pt1 | contig 15714 bp, 24 predicted proteins | sample MGYA00519940_ERZ837910 | MGnify/ENA primary metagenome ERZ837910 (study PRJEB31850, sample SAMEA3708825) | human gut metagenome | biome: human gut; feature: human-associated habitat; material: faeces | place: China | collected 2014 ... | reverse complement strand
GGTGGCGAAGAAATTTTTGTGTGAACATTGCAGAAGAAAATTACTGGAATGACAATACCAGTCCTTTCCAATTTGGAAAATACTGGAAAATATTATGTAAATTGTTCTTTGACTTGTTGGAATTACCGCTTATTTTAAATTTTCGCTTATTTCTATAAGAGAGCGATGTGCTATTTTAATTTTCCGGGAAAAACTGGAATAAGAAAAACTTTCCCTATATTTGTGGCGTAAAAAGTGCCGGTATGTACAAGCTACATCACCTTGCACTATAATAAGGAACTTATAGGGATGCCCAAATTGCGGTGTCCTTTTTTTATTAAGGCATAATAAATGAAAACTGCGACATCAATAGAAAAACAGATACAATTGCTCGAAGAACGAGGAATGATTTTTGACGATAAAGAAAAATCTGCTTGACATCGAGAATATTACTGTTAAAATGCAATTTTTAGGATAAAATAGCCCTAAAAACGCTAAAAAGGAATGCAAAATGATGCAAATTCAACAGAAAACGCCATATTTGCACCGTAAAACGATTGGCTCTATGGAACTAACAAGTATAGATTACGCACGATTAATACAATATGCAGCCCAAAAGCAGCACATGGTATTGTTGAACAAAACTCAGATTAATAAGATTTTGTTCTATGTGTATGGTGTATATCTTGCAGAAAACCGACTTCCTTTATTTACGGACGATACTCCAAAGGCATGGACTTACGGTCCCGTATTCCCACGACCGAATAAATCAGTTGACATAAATGAAGTAATAAAGTCTTTTCCTGCCGATAAAGTAAAAGCTTATAAGGCAAATAAAAAAGCGTTGGATTTAGTGGTGAAAGTCGTTGACAGAATGTATGATAAAAGTGCTATGTCTTTAACCCAGTGGTCGCATGTTGAAAATTCGCCGTGGTATAATACTGTTTATCAAAAAGACCGTGATGGAAATATCGTCAAACAGATGCCATGGAATACAAGGATAGAGGATTCATTAATAAAAGACTATTTTTCCAAACCCGAAAACAGAATATTTGGATGAACAATAACGGTGATAACCTTTTTGAATCAAATAATTTGCAATGGTATCATTATATCATTCATTTAGGTTACTATATACCTTATTGGGTTAAGTTCTTTTTTGGTAAACCATTTAAGGAAACCAAAAAGGATCTGAATATATTAGATACTGTTAATACGTTATTGGATTCTGAAACTACGGATGATAATATCAAAAAATGTAAAGAACTCATAGTCTTGCATAGAGTTGTAGAAAACACAAGGGCAAGACGAAGACTGGAAAAATGGTCATTAAGGGTAATTGCGTTATACCTATTCATTGTATTGGCTATTGTTATTTTGTGTTATGCAAAATTGCCAATAATAGGAGAATTAGTTACCATAACAATACCTGAGCCGATTATGATAACAATATTATCTACAACTACTGTAAATATAATTGGATTAGGTTTGATTGTCCTTAGAGGACATTTTTTGGCAAATGATAAATCAAATAAAGTGAATGAAAATCACGGGTAGAAGATAATCATAATACATTTCTGTTATATGTTTGCCCTTCAATGATTATAGGCATACCTAAAAGGATATTATTATCAATTTAGATTTCAAGGCGGTAATTCCAACATGGTTTCACCGCCTTTTTTTGTGTCCGGGCGGCATCCAAGTTCGGACACAGCTTTTATTGCGTATTGAATGGAAATAAAGAAGATATTCCAAGCCATCTTATCAGGCAAATCACGGGAAGAAGTATATAGCATGCTTTCTCCTGAACAGAAGGAAACGCTGAATAGTCTCGCCGCAGCAAACGGCATAAATCGTAAACAACGTAGAAAACTTGAACGTGATGCGAAAAAGGGATTACATAGACGAACTGCTTGAATTGGCGGACAATGTCCTTTACATGGACTATTGCCGCCTTTTCCGGGTTATCCAATGGAACGTTTAGAACGCCTTGAACGATTCATCCATTGGGTAATACCGCTTGCTGTTTTGGCAAGGGTTATATCGTTGTGTCTGTAAGCTTGCTATCTGCATTTCACTTTCGTAAGTCCATACTTAGCCAACCTTAGATATATCGTCCTTACACTTACACTCAGCATTTCTGCCATTCTACGGGGTGGCATGTTTTCTTCCTTGTACAATTTGGTAATGTTCTCTTCCGAAAGCGGATCTACAAACGTTTTCTTAGGCTCTGCTATCCCCATCCGTTTACGTGCTTTTGCAGCATATGTTTCGTTTTGCTTGTCCTTTGTGACGTAAATAATGGTGGTCTTGTTAAGGCGTAAAGGAAACAATTGTCTCTCCACTTCCTTGTGTTGTTCGGCAAGGCTTTCCGCATTCCCGTTGACAGTAGTGTCAATCTTCTTGTATTTGTCCGGGAATGCGGGAATGTCTGTTTCTGATTATTCTTTCTGTTTTTCTCATTGGTTCAATATTTTAATTGCTCGTTCAACATCATTTTCCGACAAACCTAAATAGGTGTCAGTCTTGACAAAGTGTTTAGCCTGTTCGAGAAGCATATCGCTATCATCGTCAAGTATCACGTAATTAAAATCAACTCCAATCTCTTTATAGTTCCAATTTTTACCGTTATCAGAGTGGATATGAGTGTCAATCCATTGTTTTATCTCAACTCCGCGAGGGATACCAAGGTGAACACCTTGCATAACGTAGGCATACGCTCTTATGGTTACTCCAATAATTCTGTCAGCGTATGGAAATGGAAACGGGACTAAATGCCTTACGGTTGTCAATTCTTTTTTCGTATCTTCTACCGTGTTTCTTCTCCACGATGATGATACTACAATCTTGGCGTCCGTAGCATCTATAATCTTACCAAGTAAATCACACGCATCCTTATCAAGTGCATAATGTGACTTTTCCGTGGAAATAACTCCGTCTATATCAAGAAATATGATTTTCATGTCAGTATATTATTCCAATTTTGTGATACCATTTATCTGCATGGGAGAACCAGCCGATTAGGAAGGATTTGCCAAAGAGAGTTACTTTGTATAGTTTACTCATGGCTTATTTCTTTTGCGTAACGTTTCAGCCCGCCTACTGAAACAATAATCTTTTTGCCATAAATATAAGCTGTATTATATTCAAGATTGCATCCTTTGGAAAGGTGCCAACCTTCAAGGAATAGCACAGCATCGCATTGAAGCAAGGCGGTAATATCCCTGCCTATATGCTCTTCGTAACTCGCATCAGGATTTGAAGATACTTCTAATGGGGATACCGCATCAAATCCCAATTGTTCTATCAACTCGCAAGCGGATTTGCATCGTTTTTCAACGTCCTCTATGTTATGCCCGGTGATAGGCAGGCTGATATAAACTTTCTTTTTACTCATATATTTCTTTACTTTTCAATTTATCAAGGAACTCACTATCGCCCGAATAATCTGCACCGATAGCCTTTTTGCTTTCAACAATCTGTTCCAAAAGGGTTATAGCTTCCTTTTTTACTTCTTCTACTTCATTATAACCGCAGGCTTTATCAACCAAGTGCTCCATAGTCGATTTAGGCTTGGCTGTGACATGTAAGTCTTGTATATGATTGTTCAACTTTCATTCCACGGGGTGGAAATAGAATGATTGAACCTGTTGTTCCGTCAACAGTAGCCTATGGGAACGTGCGGTATTAAGCAATGAACCCGTGCGGTAACAGAACCAACAATGAAGCCCTTCCGAAAGGAGAAGTCTGAACCGTGAGGGAATGACAACTGCCGTTAGTATCGAATGGCAGGGGAGCTAGGCTGAATGGTATGAATAACGTAATGTGAACCGTTGATAAACGTCGTAACTTCGAATGAGCTGTTAATGATACTGGGCTCTAACCCAAAAGGGACGCAGTCGGATAACCTTCTTCATGCTAAGGTTACACGAACATGATGACTGCCGGCGGATAGACGGATTCTAACCCATTCGTTTGTCATATACAAGAAACATGGTAAACCCGTACTTCTCCTGTGTGACAGCAGGTAAGCAGACCGTAAGTGAAGCCGAATGGAGTGCGGGCAGAGGAATGCGGAGAAAGCGAATGCCGTTCTGTAATGGGACGGATAGAGGTTGAAACATCACCTCACACGAAAGTGGGCAGACTTCCGCATGGTGGATGTTTTACAAGAAACTTATAGAACTTATTAAAGGAGAAAAGCAAATGAACGAAATTAAAACATCGTGTGCATCTACTGACCGGAAATGGAGCACTTGGGAAAGCATAGACTGGAACAAGTGTGAGATAGCGGTTAATAAGCTACAAGCACGTATTGTAAAAGCTCAAAAGGCGGGCAAACACGGCAGGGTGAAATCCTTGCAGTGGGTGCTGACGCATTCGTTTTACGCTAAGGCTTTAGCCGTAAAGCGTGTTACATCAAACAGTGGCAGTGACACCGCAGGCGTTGACAAGGTGAAATGGTCAACTCCCAATGCCAGATTCAAGGCTATCGGTGAACTGAAAAGAAGAGGCTACAAGCCCCAGCCGTTAAAAAGGGTCAATATCAAAAAGAGTAACGGGAAACTACGTCCTTTAGGCATCCCGACAATGAAAGACAGGGCTATGCAGGCATTATACCTGCTTGCGTTGGAACCTGTATCGGAAACAACTGCGGACAGTCATTCCTACGGTTTCCGTAAAGAGAGAAGTACTGGAGATGCAAGGGAACAATGTTTTTGTGTCCTTGCAAAGAAAACTTCTCCCGAATGGATTATGGAGGGTGACATCAAAGGTTGTTTCGACCACATCAGCCACGAATGGCTGCTGAACAATATCCCTATGGATAAAGTGATGCTGCGGAAATGGCTCAAATGCGGTTTCGTCTTCAACAAGGAGCTATTCCCCACGGAAGAGGGTACTCCACAGGGCGGTATCATTTCACCAACTCTTGCGAATATGACACTGGACGGACTGCAAACTATGCTTGCAGAGAAGTATCACAAGAAATTTGTAAACAGGAAAACGACCTACTATCCCAAAGTACATCTTGTACGCTATGCGGATGATTTTATCATCACGGGTAGAAGCAAGGAAGCTTTGGAAGAAATCAAACCGTTAGTAGTGGACTTTCTCAAAGAAAGGGGATTAACCCTGTCGGAAGAGAAAACAAAGATTACACACATTGATGACGGATTTGATTTTCTTGGGTACAATATCCGAAAATACAAAGGAGTGCTTCTAATCAAACCGTCCAAAAAGAGCCTGAAGAAATTCATGCAGAAAATCCGGGGAATCATTGATTCCAATAAAGGAAGCAAACAAGAATCACTTATAAGGCTCTTGAATCCTGTGATAACAGGCTGGGTAAACTACTATAAGAATTGTGTGGCTTCGGATACATTCAGAAAAGCTGACTACCTGATATTTGAAAAGTTATGGCAATGGGCTAAGAGACGACACCCCAAGAAAGGCAAATATTGGATTGCCGACCGATACTTTACACGGGTAAAAAACCGTAACTGGTGCTTCGTGGCAAACTTCAAGAAAGGCAAGACTGATGACAGGATTGCACTGAAAAGGCTGTATGACACAAAGATTACCCGATATGTCAAGGTAAAAGGTGAAGCAAATCCCTTTGACCCCGAATGGACAGAGTATTTTGAAAAGCGCAGGACTTACAAGATGCTACAGTCGCTCAACGGTAGAAAATCGTTGCTGTACATGTGGGAAAGACAGAACCATTTATGTCCCGCATGTGGTAAACCCATAGACAAGGAACATCCTTGGGGAACTTCCCAACAAATAGTCAACGGCAAGAAAGTAAATTTCCTGCTGCATGACAGTTGTAGAAGAAAAGTCATTCAAACTAATAAGATGTAACTATGAGCTGGTTTCTATTAAATAGAAATTTAACACTGCTTGAGCCGTATGATTGGAAACTTTCATGTACGGTTCTGAGGGGGGAAAGGGGCAGTAATGCCCCTGACCTACCCGGCAAAGAGCCTCATTCAACTTTCCCAATCGCCAGTAGCAGTAATCAATCGTGGCGATGTGCTCTAAATTACTCATGGCCATTCTCTTTTAACAAATTCGGGTTGTCGTAGATATTGCCTATCACCTCACTCCTATAAGCGGACAACGGTTTATACTTGGTATTGTAGAGCCCATTTTTTACACAAGGATTAAGACAGACACCTTTGTTTGCAGTTATCGCAGCAACTCCAACATATTTGCCTTCTTCTTCATAGCAGTCATCATCGGTACAAATTTCAGCAACATAACTCATACGGACAATATCCCCTTCATAGATTTCCGTTTTATTCTTGTCGTGTAGCCCAGTGAACTGCCCCAACGTCTCTATCTGAATTGGTATCTCATGCGCTCCGTCAGTAATTATGTCGACGAGATTGCCACTCCATAATACTTTTGTATAATAACCATCCACCCATGCGCCTTCGAAAAAGTCGTTATTAATGGCTTTCGCTCTGAATTTTATTTCACGCTTCATAATCAATTTATTTCTTTGTAATCCTTACACTCCTTGCGGTAAAACCCATTCTTTGAGAACCATTGTTTACATACATTGCACTGGTAATATATTTCTCCATTTATATATTTAAAAGGTTTTAATCTCATTAGTCTATTAGTTTAAATGAATAACAAAAAACGTATGGATTCTTTAGCCAAGTCCCTTTGCCGGATACTTTATCTATGAGGGCGGCAAAGGCTCCACGAGGGGTGCAATAAGGTTGAATGTCTCCTTTATAATAATAAGCATCCATAAAATGTGTATCTGCACTTCCGCATTGTCCTTTGTAAATTCCTTCTTTCAAGCAATCTTCATCGGAAATGTTTTGCAACCGTTCTACCTTGATGTCGGTAATGCGGATATGATGTGGCATAAGGTCAGCGCGAACAAACATCTTGTTTTTCCAACCGGGTGCAAATTTTGTTTTAGTATAAAATCCTATTCCGTCTTTATCATCAAGTGCGATTTCGGGATTCATACCTAAACTTTTGTAACATTGCGCAACGGCAACAGCTTCACCTACTTTGTATTTTGGAATATTCCAACCCGTAAAGTCTCCTTTGCCGTTTTTCCAACCAAAAGCATAATTTAATGGAGATACTATATTCCCGTCATTATCGTAATCATTTGGTTCAAAAACGGGGAATACAATATCATAAGTTTCATTTGGTCTGTCATACTTGCAGACCCTTCTCGTCATAGTCTTCCGACCATCCAATACAGCTTGGGTTAAGCCGCATTCATCGTTGAACATTATCTTTTTCATTGTATCTTTCTTGTAATCGTTTCAAAACTATTTCTATGCCTTCATCCAGTCCTTTCTTATAGCCGGATATATTTTCTCCTATATTGTATACCGAACAGCCTACAACAATAAGAACAACTCCGACAGCCCTATGCCAATAAGGGAGTGATATGCTGAACGGTGAAAATGTCAACCGGAAATGTCCGATAAATAATGCTGATATGATGAATATCGCAAGAAAAAAGATTAGGTTTGCTTTCATAATCAATCCTCCACTTTTTCAAAGTGCACACCTTGTTTATCTTGTCTCGTATAAGAAATGCAACGACAATAACTGCATTCCGGCTTGCCATCAAAATAGCACTTATAGCATTCGCACATAATATCGCCATCTTTTTTCACGATAATTTTTTCTCCATTGCATTCAAATACCTCTCCGATTTTTCTTTCTTGTCCCATAACTTCTACATATAAATTGTCTAAAAGGATAAAAACGATAAAATGTGCACCTTACAAATTGGTTGTCAAACGCTTCTTTTGCAAACTTGCATTTGGAGCAGCATTTATTTAGAGTGCCTATATTTAATCCTATTTTATCCATAATTCTATTAATCATTATTCGCAACCCAATACCATATCACGAAATAAAAAGCGTATTTGGCTAATCTTTCGCAAGCTTGTGAAGGCTCTAACCCGGCTATGAAATTCCACGTATTATACTCATATACACAAATTAGATATGATATAATGATAGGAACCAGTATATATATAAATCTTCTCATAGTCATATAAGTTTTAATACTTCTTGTATTCCGGCTTCCAGTGCTTCCTCATAGCTTTTATAATGCACCAAAGGTCTGTCGGATAACCCTATCAAATCATGGTTCGGTATTGTTAGTATATCGTATATCCAATAATTCCCATACATATAGGATACTTCAACGTGCAGCTTCTTGGTTTCACGTAGCCACTTTTGGGCGATATACAACACTGGACACAAAAATTCAACTGGTTCGTCATCTATTTCCGTACAACACGACATACTTTGCGGAAGGTCATATTTTGTAATAACCTTATTACGGTCTATTAGGTGTTCACACTTCCAATTGAAGCCCTTATCTTTCAGCAGCTTCGCTGTCTCTAATGTTACAAGTTCTTCGGTCATAATTAACTTTTATTAAAGTGTTCAATCAGTTCGTTTACGGTAGCCTTATGATAATATAATAAGTTAAAATCATTAGGCATCCCATAGAAATCCATTCCAGGTAAACCGCCGTCAGAGCCATCCCGGTATATACCCCAATCGCCCTTGCCATTGGTGAATAGTTGATTATCATCTGTATCATCTCTCAATGAAACGATAGCTAAGAAAAACTCCTCGTTGGTTCCACAATCAATTCTTCCTTTCTTGGTGACAGTATCTACATCATATACCACTCCATATAAATTACCATAAGACGTTATGATAGCCTTTCCCTCTTCGATACTTTTATGACTTCCCTTGCCGTCATAATTATGTGCATCTAAAGTTGTATCACCAGAATTAAGGATTTCATATCCCAACTCTTCCAGTTTCTTTCTAAGTTCCTTTGTATTTTTGCGTATAAAACACGGTGTTGTAAATCCCATAGTCATTTCTCCTTATCTATCTTAATATCTGTCACTTTGCCACGATTGATAAAACCGCCACAGCTAAACAAATCGGTTATACATGCTGTGTAGTTCACCTCTGCGCATTTCTCGTATAGAGAGCATGAGGCGCAATGAATATTATCTTGCACCGCTTCATGCAACACCCCCTCTATTATTATTCCATTCTTTATTTCCATAGCTATTCCCCTAATTTTAGCAACACCTTAGTAGCGTCGACATCTATAAAGTTAGTCCAACCAGCCTTATACAATTCAATTGCCGCTTCCCTGATTGTCATCTTACCATTATCGACCTTTTCTTCTAAAGAATCAAGAATATTCTTTATCTTAAAATCATTTTCCCGCTCCATAATTAATCTCCTTTCTCTTTCATTCGTTGTAACACGTCTTTGTTGGCTTCGAGGATTTGGTCGAAAGTGGGTGGTTTCAAGTCATCCACGTATGCCCACCGCAATATTCTATCGTAGTGGCACATTTCTTTCCATTCAAACCCGCAATGCTTATCAAGGCGCACACGGATTTCTCCGTTCGGGTCTTTATATTCTACCAAGCACAATTTTCCTTGTACGGGTTTTTCCGTGGTATCGTGCCACGGAGATTGCTTTGCCTGCCATTCGGCACCAGCCTTAAAGTCCTTTTCGCTTTGCCACATATCCGGTTGAGAGTTCCATGCCCATTGCAAAGAATACTCTTTTGCGGCTTCTTCTACTGTCTGTTTCATATTACTTTCTTTTTGATTTAACCTTTATCGGATTACTTTTCGTCCCTGTTCCAAACTTGCTAAGCGGTATCCTATGCAACCTTAGCCAGTACTTTAATGCGCCAATACTTTGTTTCATATCAATGACTTTTAATTTTCTTGAATTTACCACACTTCTTACATAAGTAATGACGGACGGTATACCAGCTACTATCACCCCAATCATCAACAACTTCTACTTTCCTTTCAAATAAGAATTCCCATTCATGGCAGCAGAACCATTTTTTTATTATAGCATCAATTAGGCGTTTCATAAACAATCGTTCTCCTTTACAATCCTACCATCGTCTAACAACGTGTACATCTTACCCTTATATGCCAAAGCTAAACACCATTGGCGGGCATACTTCAAGTATTGGTGCAGCTTATACCGATGCTGGTATTTCTGCATCTTTTTTCTTATTCTTTTCTTCATGTTACATCATTAATGCCAATTTCTCCTTTCAAAACTCGTTCTACCTGCCTATCAAGTATCTCTTGAAACTCTATTTGGCAAATAAGTGAGCAATCTGGTACAATTTCTTCCACTGGGTCACCTCTCCATGCAGATAACTCGTCAAGGAAGATACGCCCGTTTTTGTCTTTTAGACATGTCGCACCGACTTTTCGTTCAATCCTTGCCATCCGGTCGAATACTTGTGGGAAGTCTTTCCGTATCTTATTCCAATAGCCCATACCACCTTTCACACAACCGATGCAGTTGTTGTTATTGTAACCCATCTTGTACATGGCAGGGATTTCAATGCCAGCTTTCCATAGCATACCCATTGCATCCTTTTTGGTTATCTGTCTTTCAATAAGCGGGAATAACGGCTTTGTATCCGGATATTGTTGCTTTAGGCGAATGGCACGGTTAATCTCTTTCGGGTCAAAATCAAATCCCCAGACTTGACCGTCCCAATCCCCCAACTCTTTTTCTAACTTGTAACGGACTTGTTTCTTTAGTTCAAATGTACAAGCGGCACCGGTAGGGCCGTTAATAAATCTTTTCTTAGTCAATACATCTTCTACATTAAGATACTTGTCACTTCTGATAGTATGAATCGACTGGCCGTACCACTTTTCACAGTCAATAATAAAACGGTGATTGTCAGGATGACCGGAGCCAGTCTCGATGTAGTAGAGCTGTACATCTTCATACAGGCTCAATGCTATTTTACAAGCTACTGCGGATGTTACACCGCATGAAAACCATGCTATTATCATCTATATTATTTTAAATTTCCACTTTCGTATAATTACTAAAATCACACCACAGATATTTACTACATGAATAACGAGGGTACTTGTCATTTAAATATCTACAACAAGAAGTCCATTTATTCTTAGCAACAATCTCATACACTGTTCCTTTATGGATAAAAAGGTCTCCGACTTTTAAATTGGAAAGTTTAACTGCTTTCATTTCTTTCTTTTATTCCGTTTCCTATTATCCTCAGATATACACATCTTACACCATGATGTCTTGATGTAATATGCTTTCCCATTGCGGTGAATCGTTCTATCGTAGAAGCAGGATAGCAAAAGCAATCTTCCGCAACGGCTGCACACTTTACGTTCTACTCCGTCCACCATCACCCGGTTTCTCGGTTTCCGCTTCACTATTTCACATGACCCACATTCGGATGCACCGTACTTTCGGCAATAGGCAAGTGAGTGCTTGCCACATCTGGCGAAAGAGGTACAATCCGAACGGGGGATGGTCTGATGGATATTCATATTTCTATTACTATTAAAATAGGCTGGTCTGAACCAAAGTACCTTTACTCGTTTTTGTTTCTCCGAAACACTCTTGACGAAAACGAATGTTACCCGCTTCAAAGTAGTGTTTATCCTTATCGCATCCCCAGAAATCAAACCCAAGTTTATAGGCAGCAATCCTATCGCTCTGACTGCCCATGTGAGGACTTCCAATCTTATGCCCAGGATTCGCATAATTATTAAGCAACCATCCATACAACGCAATAGGTTTCTGATTAGGGTGAATGCGTGTTTCTTTGTTCTTCATGTTTTCCTGTAGCATTCCGTGCCATCTATATTTAAATTTTCTGACGGCAGTCGGAAATGAAGTCCATGCCAATTCACAATCGGCGAAATCATTCATTCCATTATCTTTATCCCAAACTATCCAGCAACTGCTATCAAAAGGAATACGGCTTATAAAATGGTTGGCTCCCCATATTATTTGCCTTTTAGAAACTCTAATAAGTTCTTGAAAATACTCTTTGGGTGGTGCGTCTTTATCGTTTCCGGAATAACATACATACGACTTTGATATAGCAATCTTGCTTCGAGTACCATTCTTTTCGCCATCTTCTCCAATTCCGTAAGGCGGATCATCTATTATCAAATCAAAAAACTTATCTGGAAACTTAGATAGAAAATCCATTCTATCACAGTTATATACTTCACTTATTGGCATAATTCAATACTTCATTTTTCATGAAACACATCCATATTGTTTTACTCTGCCTTCCGGTAGTATGACCGAAAAGAGGTTTGAACGGGATAACGGACAAAACTTCTGCGGCTTTTATTTCGCTTTCATTCCACTTGAATATGAGTGTACCGTTAGGCTTCAAGACGCGCATACACTCGGTAAATCCGTCATGTATAAGCGATTGCCAATCTTTGGGTAGTTTACCATACTTCTTTGCCATCCATGAGGTTTCACCAAGTGTTTTCAGATGCGGTGGGTCAAATACTACCATGTAGAAGGAATTATCTTCAAATGGAAAATTGGTGAAGTCGGCCACAATATCAGGTTTCACTTCTATGGTTCTTACCTTATCCCTATCCTTTGCCGTGACTGTTTCGGAACGTTTATCCACGAACAAAACGTTTGGATTTTGCTTGTCGAACCAAAACATCCGACTACCACAACAGGCATCTAATATGAGTTTTTCAGTTTCCATTATGCTACCTCATTTAATTTATTCAATCTCAACTCTCTTAACTTCTCACAGAGTGCTTCGGTATTCTTCCTTGCCTGTGTCACCTCCACGGCATTGCCGATGAATTTCTTTTGGTCGGCTTGCGTACCAACCAACACATAATCTTCCGGGAAGCCCATGATACGTTTCAGTTCGGGAATACGGAGCATTCGCATCTTAATATCAACTATGCCATACAGAGCCATGAACTCTTTGATTTTACGGGTCATGGGGCTGTCTGTTTCGTAGATTTCAATGGCTACCTGTCCGCTCTCTGTTGCCACCAAGTAGGGCGGCATCTTATCCATACGGGCTATGAGCGTGAAGCAGGGATTATCAACGGAACCTCCTGCACTGTTAAACTGTGGATTCATCAAGTAGTGCCATTTGCGATTGGCTGCAATGGTCTGGGACGGTTCTTCTATACTACTTCCGACATTGGAGAAAGCTGTGTCCATTATCCACGGCTGGCACGTTATCAACTTCTGCTTGGGATTGGTAAGGATTGCCGGGCACACATCGTTAATGCTTGTATGCTGCCCACCACCCGAATACTCGTTAGCGATGAATCTCGGTGATACAAGGGAAAGCCTGTCTTTCGTCAGAAGCGTAGGGCATGGCTCGTTAATGTCCTTTCCTGCATCATTGAAATTGTAGGAACACATGAATTGACTATCTATCAACGCCAGCCTATCCCTTGTCGTAACCGTAGGTGCAGGAAGTTCCACTGAATGATTATGCCCGTTCCCGTAGTAAGCCGATACAAAAGCGTGGTGGTCTTTACAGGTAATGGCACCTGCCGGCTCTTCCACCGATACATTCTTGCTGTCGGGGTGTCCGCTGAATTGTTTGGAGAGGAAACTTACTTGTACTTTCGCAAAACGGTTTTCAGTAGTCAGTACTCCGCATGGCTCATCAACTGACTTGCAAGTATCTTGCGGTCGGACGGTATTGTAGCGGGAAAGAAAGGAATCCTTACCACCAGCTACGAACTTTATCAATCCTGCATAGATGCGTTCAAGGGTTTTCTCTGACAAAGGCTTTTCTCGAAAAATGGTGCTCCCCTCATCGGAGAAGTCAAGCACCTCCTTTACCGGTTTCCACTTCTCCATTTTGGAGAACATATCATTTCTACCACCTTTACAGTGAGTAGGTTCGGGGAATACTATAGGCAACCCTTTCTTGGCGAAGATGCCAAAGAATCGCTTTCGTGTGGTGTATGCCCCATAGTCGGCAGCGTTCAAGATGCGGTGCTCGAAATTGTAACCGTACTTCTTCACATTGCGCACCCACTTCTGATACAAGCGTCCTTTATCCATTGAAATAGGCTTGCCATTCTCATCCATATCTCCCCATGACATAAACTCTTCTACATTTTCAATCTGAATGTAGTCCGGGTCTATCACATCAATGTAGCGGAAAAGGTGTTCTGCCAATGTTCTACTATCTGCATCCCTCGGTTGTCCGCCTTTTGCTTTTGAGAAGTTGGTACATTCCAGCGAAGCATGAAGCATTATCATAGCATCGGGATATAGCTGCCTGATTCGTGCTACAATAGCATTGATGGGAGACAGTTCCAATGTACGGATGTCCTCGATGAAGTGAAGTGCATCAGGTATATTGGCATCGTGTGAAAGAATGGCATTCTTATCGTGGTTTACACAACATACCACTTTAGCACATTTTCTGCCATTCAAACGAGCTTCTTCCACACCTTCAGACAGACCTCCTGCGCCACAAAAAAGGTCTATCACGAATATCTCTATATCGGATAGACCCTCTAAACTTTTAAGTATCTCTTTGAGTGATTTCATAATCGTGTATAAATTATTTTTTAACATAACATCCACATATCCTTCCGTACCTGTCACATGCGCATACCCTATGACCTTTAGCCTTACAGAGGCATGAGTTTCCGATAAAGTCTTTGGCGTATGAGCATTTGCGGCAGTGGACGGGGGAGAGGGGTTCTTTTTTCTTTGCCATCTATCTTCGGCTTTTGCCTTCAATTTTAACCACATTGAACATCTCTTTAACCCGGTCGGCAATATAATCCCCATACCGCCCAGAAAACTCTGTGTTCGGGTCAAGATTGGTAGTCATGTGGGTATAGAAATTATATCGCTGCTCATAACGGAGTTGTAAAACGGTCTGAATGGCATTTATGCCCGTACCAAAGTGTTTGGCATCCATAGGCTCCCGTCCTACCTCGTCAATGGCAAGATTGTGCATACATGACCTATCTGTGTATTGGTTTAACCCGGTAATTCCCTTCTCGGCAAACTGTAAGGCAATCTCGGCAGCGCCGGTAAATTGAAAGGTCAATCCGGCATCCGCACCACCAATACAATAGCGGGCAATTTTCGCCGCATAATTCTGTAACCCTTTCAGTAAAGTGGATTTGCCTACCCCGATAGAACCGTGCAATAACAGCCCCTTATCTAAATCAAGTATTCCAGGCATTCCCCATATCCATTGATAAAGAGCTTTCAACAGTTGGCGGTTGCTGTCATCAATTGTAAAGGTCGGTGAAATGGATTTCATAGAAATTACAAGTTGGTTGCGCCAGTACATATCAGCCTGTTCCTTGCTCCATTGTTTCTGATTAGCTTTGTTTGCCGAAGACAATTGATTTGATACCGGCGGAGCTTTTGTCTGGTTCAGTATCAGGTTTCCGATTCTTTCCATAATTTTTTAGTTCAAATAATCCGGAATAGTTGTTTGCAATTGATTGCTCAACAATATATCTTGCTTTTTGGGGATTGTTGTCACTTAACTCTAATAGATGATTATAGCACATTTTTAGCGACTTGTCAGATTTATAGCTTTCCCTTCGCTCGCGCTTATATCCAAGCCATTCCCTAAATGCATCTTTAAAACCCTCATCAACAAAAGACAAATCAACTTCCTTGTTTTTGGGAATCGCTTTCTTATCTCCGTTAGGAGATTCTTTCTCTATATCATTTTCATTATCATTTTCATTAGGCTTGTTTTGGGTTGTTTGGGTTGAATTTAACCCACTGGGTTGTTTGGGTTGTTTCGATTTTGCGTTGCTATTCCCAATCGGAGCACCACCTTTACGCCCGTTGTTCCGGTTTCTCTCGACAATGCCATGATATTTAGTTTCGTCTATC
>ERZ837910.3819-NODE-3819-length-15728-cov-4.330441_pt1 | contig 15728 bp, 12 predicted proteins | sample MGYA00519940_ERZ837910 | MGnify/ENA primary metagenome ERZ837910 (study PRJEB31850, sample SAMEA3708825) | human gut metagenome | biome: human gut; feature: human-associated habitat; material: faeces | place: China | collected 2014 ... | reverse complement strand
ACTTCGGATGCGCAGAAAGCAGCGCAAAAAAGAGGATATACTGTATTCACAATATAAATAGAAGAAAGGTCTTTCATCATGTATAAAACCGTACTCATTACCGGCGCCTCACGCGGCATTGGGCGGGCGATCGCCTGCGCCTACGCCAGGGAAGGCTGCCGTCTGGTCATCAACTGTTCCCGCTCCGAGAAGGAGCTGCTAGCGCTGGCAGACGAATTAAGGGAAACCTGCCATGTGGACGTACTCACCAGCATCGGCGACGTGTCAGACTATGCCTATATGGAACAGCTTTTTTCCCAAAGCGAAGCCCGCTTCGGCGGCGTTGACATTCTCGTAAACAATGCGGGAGCTGCTATATTCAAGATTGAATCTTTTGATTATTGCTGTGGAATAATTAGAGGATTGTTGAATAAGAAGAAAGAATAAAGGATTAGATATGAGAAATAATAAAAAATTCTACTATAAGTATATACATTTAATGTATGGACATGATACAAAATTTAGTAAGTTGCTGTTAGATTTTATTTCAAATCCTGAAAATGGATTTGAAATAAATCAGCATTTATTTGTTACACCGTATAAAAATGTTTTTGATGATTTGAAACAGTATTCTAATGTGTTATTAGATGAATCGAATAAAAATTTATATAAAGTATATTATAAACATTGCCATCTGATTATTTCACATAGCGGTGAAGAATTGTATAGGATTTTATTAACTCCTAAGAAGATAAAAAATAAAGTTGTTTATAGATATTGGGGAGGTATGAGAATACTGCAATATGATGAAAATTCGAAAACATTTGGAGAAAGTTTAAAACTCAAAGTAAAAAAATATATATTAAAAAAGAGTTTTTCTGAATTTGCTGCAATAGGAATTGCGAATATAACAGATATTATTGATTTATCCAGAATATTAAAAAAGGATACAAAGTATTATCGTTTATCATATGCATCTAATGAATATTATGATACAGTAAACAAACTTAAACAAAAGTTAGACATAGAAAATGATATTAATAAAAGATATAAGAAAAGAGTATTATTAGGTCATAGAGGTACAGAAGAAAATAATCATATAGAGATTTTAAAACGGCTGAGTAAATATAATTCAGAAAACTTTGATATATTTATCCCTTTATCATATGGAGAAAAAAAATACATTCAAAATGTAGAAAATTATGTGAAAGAAAATTCTAAGGGAAATATCGTGATTATAAAGCAATTCATGAAATTCTCAGAATATGCGGAGTTTCTGTCGACAATAGATATTGCGATTTTTGATGGATATACATCTTATGCATTAGGAAATTTAGGGATAATATTATTTTTTAATAAAACTGTATATTTAAACGAAAATGGTGTAATTGCGAAGGCACTTGAAAGTGAAAATAATGATTATAAAAAAATTTCGGATATAGGAAAGATTTCTTTTGAAGAATTTTCAAAGCCAATGAAATATCCGGCAAATTATACTTCTGATTTATGTATTATTTCGACAGAAGAAAGAATAAAGAATTGGAATAAGTTGTTAGCAGATTTTAGTGATAAATAAAGAGAGGGAAATACATATGAATAATATACTGGTTACAAGATCTTCTATGCCGCCTTTTGATGAATATTGTGATGAAATCAAAGATATTTGGGATAGTCATTGGCTTACTAATATGGGGAGCAAACACAAAGAGTTGCAGAAAGAGCTAGAGAAATATCTGGACATTCCACATGTAGCATTGTATACAAATGGGCATCTAGCATTGGAAAATGCGATTGCGGCACTAAATCTTCCGAAAGGCGGGGAAGTAATTACTACTCCGTTTACCTTTGCATCAACGACACACGCCATTGTGAGAAATGGATTAGTCCCTGTTTTTTGTGATATTAAAGAAGATGACTATACGATTGATACGCAGAAACTTGAAAAGTTGATTACAGATAATACTGTTGCCATTGTTCCGGTACATGTCTATGGCAATATGTGTGATGTGGAAGAAATAGACCGTATTGCTAAAAAATATGGCTTAAAAGTCATCTATGATGCTGCACACGCTTTTGCTGTAAAATATAAAGGGATATCCTCAGCTTGTTTTGGCGAAGCTTCTATGTTTAGCTTCCATGCTACAAAGGTGTTTAATACTATTGAGGGTGGCTGTGTGTGCTTTAAGAATGATGCGTGGGTGCAGCTTTTGAACGATATGAAAAATTTTGGTATTCATGGACCAGAGGCTGTGGAGTTTGTTGGTGGAAATGCAAAGATGAATGAATTTCAGGCGGCGATGGGAATTTGTAACCTGAAACATTTGAATACCGAAATTGAGAAGCGTAAGAAAATAGTAGAACACTACAGAAGTCGGTTGGAGGGGGTGGAAGGTATCAAACTTTCTACTATCCAGAAGGATGTGGAAAGTAACTATGCCTACTTTCCAGTTGTTTTTGATGGTTATAAGTACACTAGAAATGAAGTATTTGAAAAACTGGCGGAAGTTGGTATTGGAGCAAGAAAATATTTCTATCCGTTAACGAATAGTTTTGAGTGTTATCGTAACTATCCGACTGCAGGTACGGAAAAAACACCGATTGCACAACACATAGCGTTGAGGGTTTTGACACTTCCTTTGTATGCGGATTTGGCTTTGGAAGAAGTGGATAGAATTTGTGATGTAATTTGGAGGTAATGTAATAAGAATGAATGTTATGCTAACATCTGTAGGTAGACGTGCCTATTTGGTTAAATATTTTAAAGAAGTACTCGGAAATGATGGAAAAGTTTTTGTTTGTAATTCAGATGATAAATCTATTACATTCAAATATGCAGATGAAAAGGTTATTTCGCCATTGATTTACGATAGCAACTATATTCTGTTTTTGTTGGAGTATTGTAAAGAAAATAGAATTGATATTGTTATTTCGCTATTTGATATTGATCTTCTTATGCTGGCAAAGCATAAAAAGCAGTTTGAGAAAATCGGTACTAAGGTAATTGTATCAGATCCAATCATTATAGAAGTATGCAATGACAAGTGGAAAACTTATAAATTTCTGATAGATAATGGTTTTCATGCGCCTATGTCTTTTTTGGATATGAATGAGGTTATTGAAAAGATTTCGGAGAGAAAATTGTCGTATCCGGTTGTAGTGAAACCACGATATGGATGTGGTTCTATCTCAGTTGCAATTGCTTATGACGAAGAAGATCTGCGCTATTTGACAAAGAAAGCAAATGAAGATATAGCAAATTCATATTTAAAATATGAGTCTGCAGTGACTAATGATAAGGTCATTTATCAGGAATGCCTAATAGGTCAGGAATATGGAGCAGATATAATCAATGATCTGAACGGAGAAACACAGAATGTGATTATAAGAAAGAAGTTGGCCATGCGATCCGGAGAAACCGATATTGCACAATTAGTTGATGAACCAAGCATCAAGGAGACATTAGTTCGTCTGGGAAAAATTACAAAACACATTGCTAATATGGATTGTGATATATTCTTGGTAAATGGTGTTCCATATGTTTTGGAAATGAACGCTAGATTTGGTGGCGGATATCCGTTTTCGCACATGGGCGGTTGTAATTTGCCGAAAGCAATTGTTGAATGGGCCAAGGGTGAGCCTGTAGATAAAGAAACCATCTCTGCTAGAACAGGTATTACAGGATATAAAGAAATTTACATTACAGAAATATAAAATGGAAGGGGATAAGTATGCAGGATGAGTTTAAGCTGATGCAATATAAAACACCGGTTGTTCAAATTCCAGATAAAGATAATAAGATTTATATCAAGAGAGATGATTTGCTTCCATTTTCGTTTGGTGGAAATAAAGTGAGAATCGCTTTGGAATTTATTGCAGATATGAAAAATCAAGGCAAGGATTGTATTGTAGGATATGGAAATTCAAGGTCTAATTTGAGTAGAGCATTGGCAAATCTCTGCTATCAGCTTGAAATTCCATGTCATATCATATCTCCAGCAGATGAAGATGGCACACACATTGATACATATAACAGTAAGATGGCATTGGCGTGTAATGCTGAGTTCCATTATTGTCGAAAAACAAATGTAAAAGCATCTGTCGAACGAGTGCTTAAGGAACTACGAGATAAAGGCCTAAATCCATATTATATTTATGGCGATTCAACGGGAAAAGGAAACGAGCACATACCGCTGTTAGCGTATGTGAAAGTTTATGAAGATATAAAGGCACAATTTGATTATATTTTTTTAGCGACAGGAACGGGTATGACTCAAGGGGGACTCCTTGCAGGCAAGGCAATACATGGAGGGGACGAGAAAATCGTTGGTATTTCGGTTGCAAGAAGTTCTATGCAGGAAACGAGTGTTTTAAAGAATTCATTAGAGTGCTTCAGTACTAGAGTTCAGAAAATTGATTACGGCGAAATAAATGTGCAGGACGAATATTTGTGCAATGGTTATGGCACGTATAATCGTCAGATTGAAAAGACCATTCATCAACAATTGACTTGTAATGGAATGCCGCTAGATCCAACATATACAGGTAAGGCATTCTGGGGAATGCGAGAGTATATCAAGAAAAATAAAATAGTTGGTAAGAAAATACTCTTTATCCATACGGGCGGAACCCCCCTGTTTTTCGATTATATGAATGGAATTAGACTGACTGAAGCTTCTAATAAAGAAGCCGTAGAAGAAGCGGTTATACGTTTGGAGAAGAGATTGGTGCCATCACTGACAGACAGAAAAATTAATATCTCTCAGTATTCCGAAAAACTGGCACAATATGGGAAGGTATGGATTCATTATGATATGGGGAAGCCTATATCCATCATTGCAGGATATTTTAATGATGAAACGACACGGACAGTCTATCTGTCGATGCTTGCAGTGGCAGAAGAATATCAAGGAAAAAGATTGGCATCTTCGCTACTATCTGAATTTGAAGATTATGCAATTAAGAATAAAATGAATTATGTGAAACTTGAAGTAAGAAAGCATAATTTGGTAGCTCGAAAATTGTACAGCAAGTTCGGATATAAAGTGATTGGTGATGCTTCGGATACTTCGTACTATATGCTAAAAAAACTCGAAAATCTTTCGGGGGGGGCACAGAACTCTATCAATTTCTGACACGAATTGATAATCTTTTCCCGATTTCGCTATCAGACAAAGAATCACTTTCTGTTCTTTCTTCAAAACTGGAAAAATATGGAACGATTTCCTATGTTAAAGAACAGAATCGGATTGTTGCAATGTGTGCGGGATACGCAAATGACCTGCAAAATCGACGTGGATACATCTCGGTAGTAGCGGTGCTCCCAGAGTATTCCAATAAGGGATACGGAAAAGTAGCTGTACAGGGCTTTCTAAAAAAAGCGAAAAGCGCGGGAATGTTGGAAGTACATTTGTATGCGGATTCAGAAAATAGTTCAGCATTACATATGTATGAAAAGTTGGGCTTTTCTGAATGGCATATTATTAATGAATCGAGACAGAAAGATAAACATTTAATAAGAAAATTTATTTAATGGATTTGGAAAATATAATAAAATGATATGATAAGAAACACTATCTATTGTAGAAAATTCTTGTTATAGCTGAAATGGGAAGCACATTTCACAAGCAACAAATTTTAAAAGTAAGTATATGTCAAGAAAGAGACGATTTAAGAAATATTTAAAAACTATAAATGAGTAAACATAAGATATAAATGACAATAGGAGATTAAAATGAAGATAGCAGTAGCAGGAACAGGATATGTGGGATTATCTATTGCCACACTTTTATCTCAAAATCATGAGGTAATGGCAGTAGATATTATTCCAGAGAAAGTTGAGAAGATTAATAAAAGAATCAGTCCGATTCATGATGAGTATATTGAGAAATACTTAAGGGAAAAAGAACTGAATCTGACAGCTACATTGGATGCAGAAGCAGCATATAAAGATGCAGATTTTGTTGTAATTGCAGCTCCTACAAACTATGATTCAAAGAAGAACTTCTTTGATACTAGTGCAGTGGAAGCAGTAATCAAATTAGTCATAGAATATAACCCAGAAGCTGTCATGATTATTAAGAGTACTATCCCTGTAGGATATACTCAAAGTATTAGAGAAAAAACAGGATCTAAGAATATTATCTTCTCTCCTGAATTTTTAAGAGAATCAAAAGCGTTATATGATAATCTTTATCCATCTAGAATTATTGTTGGAACAGATATGAATGATCCTAGATTAGTAGAAGCTGCAAACACTTTTGCAGGTTTACTACAAGAAGGCGCTATTAAAGAAGATATCGATACATTAATTATGGGATATACAGAAGCAGAGGCAGTTAAACTATTCGCTAATACATATTTAGCTTTAAGAGTGTCATACTTTAATGAATTAGATACATATGCAGAAATGAAAGGATTAGATACCCAAAATATTATTAATGGTGTATGTCTAGATCCTAGAATTGGTTCTCATTATAATAATCCATCATTTGGATATGGTGGTTATTGTTTACCAAAGGATACTAAACAATTAGTAGCTAACTATCAGGATGTTCCTCAAGAAATGATGAGTGCGATAGTTGCTAGTAATAGAACCAGAAAAGATTTCATCGCTGATAGAGTATTAGAAATTGCTGGAGCATATGAAGCTAATGACTCATGGGATGAATCAAAAGAACATAATGTAGTTATTGGTGTATATAGATTAACTATGAAATCTAATAGTGATAACTTTAGACAATCATCAATTCAAGGTGTAATGAAACGTATTAAAGCAAAAGGTGCTGAAGTTATTATTTATGAGCCAACTTTAAAAGATGGTGAAACTTTCTTTGGAAGTAGAGTAGTAAATAATTTAAACGAATTTAAACAACAATCACAAGCTATTATTGCTAATAGGTATGACAGCTGTTTAGATGATGTAGAAGATAAAGTATATACAAGAGATTTATTTAGAAGAGATTAATCGTTATTATGATAATATACGCGTGATGAACGAAAAGAATATATATAGAAAGCAGTTAGTCCGAGTGTAAATAATTTTGTGTAAACTGATCCTCCAATGGTAGAATGAAATTAACTACCAAAGGAGGATTTTTATTATGAGTAAAAAAGATATAGTTAAATATATAATTGATGAGTATGGTGTTACATCACCTACTGATATAACTAATGCTTTAAAAGACTTATTAGGTGAAACATTACAAGATATGTTGAACTCTGAATTTGATGAACATATGGGATATGACAAGTATGATCAAAAAACAGATAAAACTAATTATCGTAATGGAACTTCCAAAAAAAACAGTTAAAACATCTCAAGGTGATGTTGATAACAAAATTATCAACTTATATGCCCGTGGTATGTCTACAAGAGATATCAGTGATACTGTTAAAGATATTTACGGTGTAGAAGTTAGTGCAGCTATGATAAGTAAAATAACAGATAAAATTATCCCTAAAGCTTTACAATGGCAAAACAGGCCATTAGATATGTATATCCAATAGGCTTTATTGACTGTGTTCATTTTAATGTTAAAACAGATAATATGGTTACCAAAAAAGCTGCATATGTTGTTTTAGGAGTTAATGAGAATGGATATAAGGAAATATTTGGTATTTGGATCGGCGAAAACGAAACAGCTAAATTCTGGCTATCAGTACTAACTGATTTAAAGAATAGAGGAGTTAAGGATATATTGATTATTTGCAGTGATGGTCTTTCAGGTATTAAACAAGCAATTGAATCAGCATTCCCAAATACAGTACAACAAAGATGCATAGTTCATCTAATTAGAAATTCATGTAAATACTTGAGTTATAAAGACAGAAAAGAATTCTGTAAAGATCTAAGAACAGTATATACAGAATCTACAAGTGATAAAGCATTAGAAGCACTGGATAAGTGTAAAGGTAAATGGGGAGATAAATATCTGTATGCATTTAAGCCATGGGAAGAAAACTGGAATGAAGTTTGCAGTATGTTTAATTATGTTCCAGAACTAAGAAAAATCATGTACACAACGAATGCAATTGAAAGTTTAAATAGTGCATTTAGAAAGTTTACTAAAATAAGAACAGTATTCCCAACAGATGAAAGTTTATTTTATCTTGAGCTAAAGCATTGAGTCCAACTGCATATTTTAATTCTTTAAAGGTAGTTTCAATTCTCTATCTCGTCTTGTATATTTTTTTAATTTTTTCTAATGGAAATTCATCTCTATCTAAATTTGTGGTAATACATTCATAAGTATTATAACTATTAATTCTTAAAATACTTATAAAGCTTATCTTCAATGGCACCTGACTTCATACAGATAATGAACTTAATTAATTCATTAAAAGAAAGTTTTCTTTTTCTTGTAAAATCTAAATAAGGATTAAAAAGAAAATTTTTTTCTGTTCGAAAAGTGCTTTAAATATGATTCTGGATTTATCAATACTTCCGGAAAAGTTGATTTTTTAAATTATTATGCTAATCGAATCGATATGTAAAATAGCTATTGACTTAGGTTAAATTTTGCGAGAATTAATACGACTGGATCTAACTGGTCCTATTTCTTTAGAAATTATCGATTCAATATCAGGTGGATGTTTTCCACCTTTTTTAATTCTTGGATAATCCCTCAAAATTAAATTCTGCTCCACCTGCAAATTTTGCTCCATTATTAGATGAAGTCGCAACAAACTTAATTTGTGTTGCTGTTGTAGCTTCTTTTAAATTTACATAAATAGGATTTACTCCTTCATAAACAAAATTTCCTTTAGCAACTTGTTTCCATTCAGATGAATCAACTGCTAAATCATCACCAACAGGTCCATTATAAACCCATAATTCATATCCTTGAATATTTCCATTTGTCTCTTCACCTTGTTGTCTAGGTGTATAAGAAAATGCTTGAAATGTTTCTTCACCTTTTAAATTAATTACAACGTTATGAGGATATTCTTGGTCACCAGTTCCCCCACCATAATTAGTATGCCAAATTGAATTAACATCACCGTCTAATAAATTTTGTGCTGGTCCATCACTTGGTCCTGATGGGTTATGAAAACTATCAGCTGTCGCTGTCCAACCATTACGATTAAGTGCCGGTACAACTGGAGCATCTTTTTGCTCTTTAGTTGTTTTAATAATAAATTCTTCGCTGCCTGTCGCTGGTTCAAACGTTGTTTTAGCACGTTTATTTTCAATACTAGTAGTTTTTAATTTATTATCTACTGTTGAAAATTCCCTTTCAATATACTCGTTTCCAATTGTTACAATGTTATTTGAATTAGTTACTTCAATATCAGAAGCTGCTAATGCATCTAACTTATTTGTATTCATTGGAACACAAGATAAGTAAGAGCTAAAACTAATGAACCTTTTAAAATTTTTTTCATTTTTCTTTCCTCTTTATCTTTTCTTAATGTATGTTTATATTTTTAGTTAAACTACTGGTGATTTAGTTCATATTAAAAATACATTAGATATTCTAGCATATTATTTATTTTAATTATTTCTGTAAATTAGTAATCATTTTGTATAAAAATGGCTATAAATATGTTGCAGGCTTAAAAATATGTAAATTTGCTGTATTAAAAAGGATAAAATTTATGTTAATTAAATAAAATATCTGTCTGGTTTGACGTTTTGTCAAATAATAGTTTGTAAGTGGCAGATTTGTAGGTTTCCAAACGAATTGAATTTCCTTATATCCAGTGGACTTAGTCTTTGTTAAATGTTAACATGGTTTATTTTAAAGTCTAATTTGCTATTTTAAAATAATTTTATCAAAGTAAATATTTAGTAAAGGTTATATAAAAGAAAATTAAGGAAAAAATTACTTAGTATTAACATACTTTGTTGATGATTTTGTTATATTACCTTTGTAATACTAGGAGGACGAAAAAATGACGAAGGAAAAATCAAATAAAGTAATTAAAGCCACAATGGCAACCTTGGTGACAACTCTTGTTGTAGGTAGTAATAGTGCTATTTCATTACAAGCAGTTAATAATGATAATAGTGACACAGCTATCTTAAATGAAAATAGTGTTACATCACCAATTATTATTAGTGAAATAGTTGCTGATAGCCACCAGAGTGATATGACAACAACTAGTGGTAGAGATGCATTTGAGTATTTTGAATTGTATAATACTAGTAATCAAAGTATTAATTTAGATGATTATCAAGTATTATATGATAATGGTAGTACTATTAGTGAGTGGAATTTACCTGCTAATACAATTTTACCAGCTAATGAAGCTTTGATTGTTTGGATTCAAAATGAAGAAAGTAAAGATTTAGATTTAGCTTTGTTTAGAGAATATTATAATTTGTCAGCTGATGAAGGACAAATTGTTAAAACTGAAAATATTGTTAGTGGTTTTTCTAATAGTGGTCAAAGAGAACTGCGAGTTACAGTAAAAAATACTAAACAAATTTTAAGTTCAGTTATTTATAATGATGAAGATGTTAAAGTACAAACAAAAAAAGGAATTAACTTTATTTACAATTCTGGTAGAATTCAAGAAAGTACTTTTAGTTATGACTTGGATCCTACACCAGGTAGTTTGATTGAACAACAAAAATTAGAAAGTAAGTATCAATTTGTAACAGTAAGTGATGGAATTGTTACCATTAATACTGTTCAAGAAATCAATGCCGGCGAAGCTTTGGTTGTAAAAGCTACGACTAATTTACCAGGAGTTATTTTAAAAGCAACTTTAAAGGTAAATGATAAAGAATATGATATGACATATGATAGTGACGGTAATTATGTTTATAGTGTCCCTGCTAGCGAAATTAGTAATGAGGATCTTTTAAATATTACTGCTACTTTTAATGATGGTATTAATGAAATTACTAGTGCAACTCAAACAGTTACTGTTAATGAAGGGGCGGTTGAATTTGCTTCACCATTGTTGATTAGTGAATTATCACCAAATAGTACTAATGTTTCTGGTAGTGATGCGTATGAATATTTACAGATTTTTAATGTTAGTGACCAAAGTGTAGCTATAAATAATTACCAGCTTGTTTATGTTAATGGTAATAAAGAAACAGTTTGGAAATTAGATGATGATATTGTCTTAGATGCTAAAGAAGTATTAACAGTTTGGGTTGTTAATGAGACAGTAGAACAAACTGGCTTAACAGTTGCAGATTTTAATAATAATTATGGTACTAATTTTGTCGCTGGTGATAATTTTACAACTATTCATAGTGATGGAATGAGCAATAGTGGTACTCGTGGATTTAAAATTATCACTAATACTAATCAAGAATTAACATCGGTTAATTATACTGCTAGTGATTCTAGTAATGGTAAAATCGACACAGATGAAGCTATTTATTATAATTACACTTCAAATTCCGGAGTGCCAGTTTATGATAATGAAGTAACATTAGGAAAATTAAATAGTCAACAATTAATTACGGGGCGCTATATAACACCAGCGATTGTAGAAAACCCTGAAGTAGAAGTTGGGGCAGATAGTTTTGTAAGTGCAAATAGCAATTTCACTGTCAGTGTAGAAAATACTAATCTTACAAACACAATTATTGATGCTAAGTTAAATTTATATCAGGATGGAAATGTAGTAGCCAGCTATGATTTATTATATACTGATGGGATTTTAAAGGTAGATGTACCTGCTCAAGATTTAGCTGCTTATTCAAATTTAACATATGATGTTACTATTACTGATGGTTTTAATAAGGTGACTTCTGTTAAGAAAACTGTAGTAATCGAACAGCCAGGAATGATTGATCAAAGTAAGGTTGCCCCCTTGGTTATTAGTGAAATTATGCCTGATAGTTCTAATGTCGGTGGCAGTGATGGTTATGAATTCATTGAAATTTATAATAATTCAAATTTGGATATTAATTTAAAAGATTATAAATTGTATTATAATTATCCTGATCAAGGTGTAGATGGTGATGTTATCTGGTATGAAACTAATGAGGATAAAATTATCAAATCACATGATACATTAGTTTTTTGGATTAAAAATGGTACTAATGATGATTTACAAATTAGTGATTTTAACAATAAGTTTAATACTAATCTAGATAGTGATCATTTAATTTCGATTTATAATGCTGGAATGGCAAATGGTTCGGCTCGTGGGTTAAAAATAACTTCTAATATTAAAGATGTTTTAGATTATGTTTTATATAATATGGATGGTGTTGATGATACTGCAGCTGATAAATCAATTGTATATCAAAATAGATATGATGGTTCAACTTTTACTAGTACGCTAATCGATAATAGCGCTGAACCAACACCAGGAACAGTAACTGAAAAACCTATGTATGAGGCTGTTTTACCAGAAACTGTTTCTTTGATAGAATACAAAGATCAAACACCAGCTACTTTTAATGAAGCTAACGATTTAACTTTCTCGCTTGATGCTAAATCTAACGATACAACAATTAAGAGTGTTTACTTGTATTTAAAAGATAATAATAGCGAAGATTTTGAAGTTTATAATTTATTACGTAATTCTGGTGATAATTTTTCAAAAACATTACCAGCAGTAGATTTATATAATAAATCATCATATACATATTATTTTGCTATTAGCGATGGTTATCAACAAATAACAACACCAGTTAGCACAGTTAATAATGAAAAACCAGTTTCTACTGGCGATCAAATTAATATTAGCGAAGGTGCGATTATTAACCAAACTGAACAAATTATTGGTACCGCTAATAATTTGATAATTGATGATCAGGATGTAACTGATAAAGCAGTCAAATCAATTAACGGAAACGCACGAATTGTTTTTGATACTACTCAAACAGATGTTTTCTTTAAAAATGCAGTTGCAATTGGAAATGATGTAATTGGCGTTTTCAATGAAGGTACTTATAGTGACTGGCGGACATATGCTTATGATATTAATGCTAGCTGTTTTGACAGTGATTCAAAAACAATTACTATTGCTTTCCATGCTGGTAATAAAGCTAATGCTTTAGAACACAATGTTGAAAATAACGATGACTTTACTATAAAGAATATTAGATTAACATTACCAGATGGTACAACTTTAAGAGCTGATCAGTATAGTGCTGTTTATGGTCTAGGAGCAGTTGAACATACTGAAGATAACTGGAAACCAGATAGTCCAGTTGAAGTTAATGATATTACCCCTGAAAAAGAAATTAGTATGGGTGATGGTACAAGCAAAGTTGAAATTTTATATGCTACTTTCACATTAGATGATCAAAACTTTAATGCTTTACGTTATGATCTTGATACAACTGCGTTAGAAGATGGTACTCATAGTGTAACAAGTGGTAGCAAGACGGTATCATTTGTTAGTGATAATACCGCACCAGTTATTGAAACTAATATGGTTGAAGGTCAAATTTATCATAATGGAACTATTGAAGGTAGTGCCCAAGATGCTATTTGTGATACGAGTACTTTAATTGCTGCTCTTGATGGGGAAGGAATTGAATTGCCTTATGATTTCCGTTCATTAGAAATGGAGCCAGGTAATCATCAATTAGTATTAACAGCTTCAGATATGATTGGAAATGTTACTAGTAAGGTAATAAATTTTGTAACACCAGAAGAAAATGCAGCAATTAATGGGGAAATAACACCAGTAAGTGGGACAACTGTTAATGGTGATCCAACATTTAAAGTTACTGTAAGTGATAGTACTGATGATTTAATGCAGGTTGCTTTCAAACGTGGTGAACGTTATCTATTAGGTGATGCTAATATTACTTCATCTAGTGGTATTAGTCAGATTGCCGGTAATAATACTCAGGATTTCAGTGGTGATTCTGGTGATGGATTCCCTTATCAACAGTTTGATGTTAAAGTAACTGGTGATATAAGTGATGATGCAACTGTTAAGATTGATTGGAAAGGTAAATCTAATAATCAAAAGACTTTTATGTATGCTTATAACTATGCAACTAATACTTTTGATAAATTAGATACGGTTATGGAAATTGATGGTGAAACCATGAAATTAACCGGTGAAGTAATATTAAAAGATCACTTACTTGATCAAACAATCAAAATTATGGTTCAAAATGGTGAAGGATATACCCCTGATCAATATAGAGAAGATTTTACTGGTGCAATGTCTAATCCAGCAGATACACCAAGAGAAAACTATGATTTTACATTTGCTGTTGAAAGTGATACTCAATATTATAATGAAGACTTTGATGGCAATCCAGATCAAGATGTTGATGGAAACTATCAATATCAATTAGATATTCATAATTGGTTATTAGCTAATCGTGAACGGATGAATATTCAGTATTTATTCCATGATGGTGATATTATTGATGATGAAGATCAAGTGCAAGAATGGATCAATGCTGACAATGCTTATAAAATGCTTGATGATGCTAATATGCCTTATGGTGTTTTAGCTGGTAACCATGACGTTGGTCATTTAAGTGGTGATTATACTTCTTTCTCCAAATACTTTGGTGAAGATCGTTATAATCAAAACCCATGGTATGGTGAAAGTTATCAAGACAATCGTGGACATTATGATTTAATTACTGTTGATGGCATTGACTTTATCATGGTATATATGGGGTGGGGTATTGGTAATCAAGAAATTCAATGGATGAATGATGTTTTAGCTCAGTATCCAGAAAGAAAAGCAATTTTGAATTTCCATGAATACCTATTAGCTAGTGGTGGTTTAGGTGAAGAACCACAAAGAATTTATAATGAAGTCGTAGCTGTTAATCCTAATGTTTGTATGGTTTTATCTGGTCATTATCATAATGCTCAAACAGTAGTATCGCAGTTTGATGATAATCATGATGGTGTTAATGATCGTAATGTTTATCAAATGTTATTTGATTATCAAGGTTTAGCTCAAGGTGGTATGGGTTATATGCGTTTGATGCATTTTGATAATACAAATGGACAAATAATTATTAGAACATATTCACCTTCATTAGATGATTATAATGCTAAAGATGAAAGTAATATTGGTGATGTAGCTGATATTAATGGTGAAGAAGAATTTGTAATTAATTATAGCGATTTAGGAATTACACCAGTTCAAAAACAAATTGAAACAACAAATTTAGATGTTAATATTTATACTGATGATACTTTTGGTACAGTTAATGATGTAAGAAGTAATCAAGAAATCAGCTATACATTAGAAAATGCTCCTCATGGATTATTTGGTTGGTATGTTGAAATTAGTGATACTAATGGTGGTTTAACAAGATCAAATGTTAATTATGTTAATATTGATAAACAAAATATTAAACCAACAATAGTATTACCTGATGATGAATTTAATAAGATTGCTGTAGGAACAGATTTTGATCCATTGAAAGATGTTAAAGCTTTTGACAGTCAAGGCAATGATTTGACTAGTCAGATTGTTGTATTAGGTAGTGTCGATGTTGATAAAGCTGGTAGATACGAATTGACATATCAAGTAACTGATTGCTTTAACAATGTTGCTATTGTACCTAGAGTAGTAGAAGTTGTTGAAAATGATGACGATCAAGATATCAATGTTCAACCAGGAAACGATAGTAGTGTAAATGGAACTAATAGTACTACTAGTTCATCTGCCAATGCACCACTTACCGGTGATCTTGCTAATAGTAATTATTTAACATTAGCAGTTGTAAGCTTAATGACTTTTATAATAATGATCAAAAAATATTTAAAAAATCTAAAAAATATTCATAAATAATGAATTAAATTACATAGAAATAGAGAGTGTAATATAAACTGTGTAAG
>ERZ837910.3805-NODE-3805-length-15774-cov-5.007062_pt1 | contig 15774 bp, 7 predicted proteins | sample MGYA00519940_ERZ837910 | MGnify/ENA primary metagenome ERZ837910 (study PRJEB31850, sample SAMEA3708825) | human gut metagenome | biome: human gut; feature: human-associated habitat; material: faeces | place: China | collected 2014 ... | reverse complement strand
ATTAGAAGGAAAATTAGTCGCAGCAGAAGGAATGAAAGTAGGAATAATCGGAGCAAGATTTAATGAGTTTATCGTATCAAAACTTATTTCGGGCGCAAGAGACGGTCTTGTACGCCACGGTGTTGAAGACGATAATATAACTTTTGCATGGGTTCCCGGTGCATTTGAAATTCCGGTTATAGCCAAAAAAATGGCAATGTCAGGCAAATATGATGCAGTTATATGCCTTGGTGCCGTAATAAGAGGTGCAACAAGCCATTATGATCTTGTATGTAACGAAGCTGCAAAGGGAATAGCAAGTGTATCTCTCGAATCTGGGGTACCTGTACTCTTTGGTGTAGTTACGACAGATAATATCGAGCAGGCAATTGAGAGAGCCGGAACAAAAGCCGGAAATAAGGGATATGATTGTGCCCTCAGTGCGATAGAAATGGCAAATCTGGCAAGACAGTTATAATAAAATCCTCTCCATAATTTTTCTTGATATGATACGTTTTTTCTTACACATATTGCTTGTGTCATTGGCAGCGTATAGTGTATATTTATTATAATGAAGCTTGTCAATTCTTCCCGAGGAAAGGAAAGGTGATTAATATGAAAAAGCGTATCTTATCAATGGCATTGGTTGCGCTTATGTTAGTAAGCGTTTTACCTATTATGCCTGTCCGCAGTACATCAGCGGCGGATCAGACACAAACATTATTTGACCGTTATATCCCAGTAAATCAGGTTTACTCTGCTAAGGCGAGTTCATACAGCGTTGATGTAAGCGGAAAGTACAGTTTCAGTTTTTTTATCGGTACAAGGTTTAGGGATGAAAACGCTGAAAGTATTATGTTTGCAGAAGAACTGAAACGAACGGACATGCAGGGACAGTTTTTCAAAATCAATTATAAAGGCACTTTCGGTACCTTAGATAAGGCTGACATGATGAAATATTTTGATATAGATGAAAATAATTATCTGTTGGCAATGGGCGATCCGTCTGCTACGACTTATGAAAATTATAGCAAATGGATTACGAAGGATTCGATAATTATATCTATTGACCTTTACGATGCTGAAAAGAATTTTGTCAGAAATATCAGTCCTGCAACTGCCATCATGGCAGTCGGACCTGATGGAGAATTTCTTACATGTTCCCTAATACAGGGATATAGATGCTGTATTTATTTTTCAAAACAGAATAACCTTTTTAAAGCCACGGATGATAAAAGTTCAAGTTCACGTTACATATATTTTAAACCTCAATATGCGTGGCTTGAGGATAAAAGTGTTGCCGATGGGCTTATAGGTTCAAATCAAAGTGAAAGCAGTGATGACAGCAAAGAGGAAGAATTTAATTATGAGTATAAACAGTATCCGGAGCTTAAAGGCACACCGCGCTATATGACAAACAACATTTTAAGTGTCAATGAGTTTATATCTCCGGATAATACATACTATCAGGTAGGACGCAAAGATGGTGAGATTGACCCTTGCGTTATGAATAAAATTGAGAATGTTGCAGATTATTCAGAAAATGTTCTCACAGTGTCCTCAGGAGTTACAAGAAGGACTGTTCTGACTGCTGATGGAACTCTCTACGGTGTTTCAAGTGATTATGAAATGAAAAAACTTGCAAGTGATGTCAAACAGGCCGGAATGGGGCATTATCTGACAAACAAAGGTGAGGTAAAAGAAATCAATAGTGGAAAAACAATAGCCGCTGATTGTAAGGCTTTTGCCGAGCACCGCTATGGCAGAGTGATTGGTGTATTGAAAAATGACGGCAGTTTCTCTATGGGTTATACTTATCTTGGCGAGCAGAAATATTATGAAAAGGGTCTTGTATATGCAAAAAAGGATAATGTTACAACAATTGTTCCAGGTGGTATCTGCACTAAAGACAAAACATTCTACCGCTGGGTAGAGGATGTCAGAATTGGCGGTTACACGATGGATCCTGCAACCGGTTCATTTTCACAGTCATATACTCTGGAACTTAAACTTAATCTTGTAACTAAAAATGCCGTGCGTGTTTTTCCTTATGAGTATTATACAAGACAATATGATGCATATAGTTCACAAACAGGAACTACTGAAGTTGCAAAGACTGGTTTTGTTGAAAATGCCGACCGACGTATGTGGGCATTCGGACTGCAGGATATTGAAAGTATGGGAACTATGACTAAAAATGGCACAAAGTCTCTTATAAGACGTATATTCCCTATATATCAGAGCACAAAATCTCCGGGATTTGACAATGGAAACTTTGTAGGAATGGTTCCGGAAGAAAGCAATGATGTATCAATGCTTATCAATAATCATTGTTCAGACAACAGACCTAATGTACTTAAGAGTAAGACGGATTACCTTACTGATGTTCCGGGCGGTTACAGGGCACTGGATGGTTATGCGTATTCTTTTGATAATGATGTAGACGCTGGTTCGCCTATAAGAAGCTTTAAAAAGAAAGCAACTTCATTCCATTATCTTAATGACAGCAGCGAGATATTTAAGGCAATCAATACTACAACAGGGACAGGCACTATTGCCAATCTGTATCTGCTGCCAAATGTTGCGAGAAGTTCTTACAGAATGGACAATAAGAGTGGAAACACTATTTTGCTTGAACGTACCGACGGTTCTATGTGGATGACGGAAATTTATCCTGTGGCATCTGCAGCCGCTACAGTAGCTAAACTTGGTGGCTGGGAGTGTTCAAATGCAATACAGATTACAAAAGACACCACAAAGAAAACATCTACAGTAGATTATGTTGACCTCGTAAGCAGAAACGTGCTTGAGAAGAATTTCCCGGCAATGAAAAAAGGTACACCGGTTGAAACTGATGCAGCTAAGTATATCACATCAAAGTATTATTCTCAGATTACACCAGGAAAGGCAGACCAGCTTTCAAGAGAGGGTAAAACTTTCCTGCTGCTCGTAACTAAGACCGACTGCAGTTATTCAAAGAAAATGAAGAAGACTATAAAAACAGCTATAGAAAAGCAAAAAGTTCCTATTTATGGCTGCGTTAATAACTATTCATCTTTAGAGTTTGTTTGGGATTACACAAAATTAGATTCACTTGCTACACCTTACTTTGTTCTGGTAAACGGTGATAAGAGTGTAAAGGTTTATAATAATGTTATTACACAGAAGAAAGTCACTACAATACTTAAAGCTGCAAAGAAAATCGGTGTTGCAAATGATAAGCTTTCGTCTGCAAGTGCCGAAGTACAGTCAAAATATCCCAGTGATAAGATTTCGGTTGACAGTTATGAATGGGGTGTTCTCAAATATATAAATCAGAAACGATTTGCGAACAGGCTGTCGTTGCTTACTATGCCTGATGCATTACAAAATGCATGCAATATACGTGAGAAAGAGATAGTGTTGTCGTATGATCATACCCGTCCTAACGGTGAAAAACCATATACTACAATTTCGGATTCATTTGAGCATAAATATGCTGCTGAAAACATAGCAAGCGGACAGCATTCTTCGACCCAGGTTGTGACTGACTGGATGAATTCCGAGGGGCATCGGGCAAACATACTAAATGACAAATTTGGGTATATGGGAGTTGGATATATGAATACAAATCCGCCGTACTGGGTACAGATGTTTACAGATTGTGCAGGTTACAAATCAGTGACAACGAGCACAGGTTCCATGAAATTTAAGAGTTTGGCGGCTATGCAGAAAGAATATCTTATCTGTGTAGATAATAACGGAATCGGGCATTTCATTACCCGCCACAATGGCCTCTATCTGTATATCTTTACCGGCATCTACTGTCTTGGCAGGAGAATGAGTAACAGTAAAACCTTTATTATCAGAAATGGATGGACATACATATTCACCAAGAGTAATATTCTGCCAATGAGCATCAGTAGTCCATTTACCGGAAGCAGATATACCTTCACGCTGTAACAGATAAACACCCGGACGAAGGGTAGAAATCTTGCCATTCGCAGCCTGTGAACTGAACGTATTTCCATTATTCAAACCGTTCACCCGGAATTGCTTACCTAAATCAGGTAAATTCAGAGTCATATCCCATGCACCGGAAACAATGCGCATTACTTCTTTATCCAAAGAAGGCCTTGTAAACGGGTCACTAACCTGTACGGCATCGGGCATTACTTCCAAGCGCCAAACACCCTCTTCCAGACGATCCAGCCAATAAACTCCCGTACCTTCATAATTCACCACCGGAGATTTGCCACAACCGGCTATTGCGCGGAGCTGAGAAATATCTTTCGGACGGGTTTGAGTCGTATTGGAATAGTAGAATTTCTCTCCATCATTCAGTTCACTTAAATCCTGCACGTAGCTGACACGGAAATCATTGAATAATGTATCTGCCGGATAACTGCCAAAGCTCTCTCCCCTACCCACTTTCTGTGCCACTTCTGCGGCAATCATCAATCCGATAGCTTTATTCGGGGTGTATGCTACATTCAGGTAATGAGTCTGGTACTCGGTATTGTAGGCCGCCATGTCGATAGGATCATAGGCAAACTGAGTAATCCACTGGAAACCGGCTGTGCGGAAAGTGCGTACAGTTGCCGGATACATATAGGAATAAAGAATATCAGCGGGATCAAATTCATAAACCATACGAGCCTTCTTATTGAAACCTTCCAGATTGGAGAAAGGAATATCGTAGCGGTCTACGGAAGGCAGGAAGTTTCCCTTGCGGGTATGTCCGGATACAAGACCAATAGGATACCATTGATAGGTAGTACCTTGTATGGCTGTAGAATAGTAAGCCTCTACCACATGCTGGTTATGACTGACATTGTAAAACACCGGTTTGCGGTTGCCTGCACGCTTCAGGGCGGACAGCATCTTATTTATATAATTACGCGTCTCAGCAACAGTGCCGGGATGGCAAGGCTCGTTGTTTATTTCAAAGCCTACGATATAAGGATCGTCTTTGTAAGCATAACCTGTATAAGGATTCACGTGGCGTACAAGAGCAGCAATATACTTTTCCTGTGCAACAATAGCATCTGCATCACTATGAACGGCACATTTATCATAATTTAAAGAGAAACCACTGGTAGGCTGATTACGTTCCGGATAACCGTTACCAAAATTTGTCTGTGCCGTGATAACGGTACGGATACCGCGTTCCTGTAATTTATGGATAAGGTAGTCCAATAGTTCCAGGTGTTCATTTTCCAGCAAGTTACCTTCTGCATCAGAAATCTCTACGTCCCAGATGTGAATACGATAAGCATTCAATCCCAAGCGTGCCATGTGATAGACATCACGGTCGATGGCAGCTTTACGATCCACTCCCAGATAACCCATCGCCCGGTAAGCATGTGCAAAGGGTAAGGTATAGTTCACACCAAAGAAAGAAGCTTCTTTCTTCGTATCCGACCAACGCATGACGCCGCCGGCATCTACATAAATAGTAGGAACGCTTTTGGGTACTTTGTTCTGTGCCGGAGCAACTACTGCCAGCAAACAAGTAATCAAGATAAGAATGTGTCTCTGCATGTCATCAAATTCAAGTTGTTTTTCTGTTGACAAAAGTAACGGAGTGGAGTTATTCATCAAAGCAGATATCGGACATAAAAGGAAACAAAAAGGACATTAACTGATTATCAGCAATATATGTATAGTAGTTATAAATAATAATTAGGAATTCTCAATCCAAAGACTACTACTTTTTCTCCATTTTCTTGTAATTATTAAGCATAAAAAGTATCTTTGTCACATTCTCTTGTAAAAGATAAGATGAAAAGATACACTAACATACTAATTTTACTACTTCTTACAGGACTTTTTATCCCTGCCGGGGCACAAAACAACCCTTATAAGATAGATGACTCTTTATACCCCTTTTTTCAGCGCGCCACCAAATCACGAACTTATCCCCAAGGATTGCTTATCGCTGACACTCTTTATGCAGAAGCAACCAAAAAGAAAGACAAAAAAGCACAATGTTTGGCACTTACCATTCCGGTAAGTTTCTACTATAGTTCCGGCAATTATGAGAAACTGGAACAGGCAGCCACTAAATTAAAGGAAGAGGCACGCAAAAACAACTATCTGCAATATTACTATTCCGCATATACGAGCGAAATAAATTGGCTCCTTAACAACGGACATTCACTGCGTGCCCTGCACAAAGCCGAAGAAATGAAAGAACAGGCTTTCAAAGACCAGCACAACTACGGCATCTTTTCGTGTATTCGTACCTTGGGACACATCTACTATATGCGTCAGAATAGTGAGGTAGCAGCCGAGTACTACAAAAATGCCTTGGAATACATGCTGAAGCATTTGCCCGAACAAGATCCGTCATACCTTTATATGAACCTTGCTGAGTATTACCGAAAGAAAGACGAAGGTGAAGTAGCATTGGAATACAATGAGAAAGCCGTGAAAACTGCTAAAACCAATGAGAGCCGTGTAGCTTCCCTAATGGATAAATGCCAGACTCTGTATAGTATGGACCGAATCGATGACTTTAACACTTGCTATGAAGAATGCCTGCAACTGGTCGAACAATATGGTGTTATCCGCAAATCAGCTTTGTTGCGTTTACGTATCTGCAAACTTGTTCTGGATAAAAAATACGATCAGGCATATATAACCGCTGATTCGATAGGAAGCCCATTACAGATTTACCAGATACGCCATGAGTTATATCTGAAATCAGGAAACTATGAAAAAGCTTATATATATAATAAGTTGATTCACAGATATCAGGATTCAATCAATCGCCTGGTACAATCCGCAGACATCGCCGAACTGAATGCACAGATAGGCAACGAACGCATGAAACTGGATGCCAAGGCCCTGGAATATAAGAATGCAGCACTCAACTTAAGGAATACCCAATTGGAACTGGAGCGGACTAAGTCACAATCTGAACTGGAAAAGATAAATGCTGAGAACAGCAAATTGGTATTGAAGAACCGGAACCTGGAACTGGCACGTCTCAATGTAGAAGCGGAAAAACAGAAAGCCATCTTAAAAGAGCAGCAAAGTGCTTCTCAACATTACATCGTAACTCTCAGTCTCGTACTTTCGTTCTTGTTTCTTTTCACCTGCTTCCTGATATTCTACCTGTACAGACGCCGTAGAACAATGGCTATCCTACAGGAGAAAAATGAAGAGCTCACCGTTGCACGCGACCATGCCGAGGAATCGGACCGGATGAAAAGTTTCTTTATACAGAATATGAGCCACGAGATACGTACACCGCTCAATGCCATAGTCGGATTCTCACAAGTTTTATCCACTCCGGATATGGAGGTGGACGAGGAAGAGAAAGCAGAGTTCAGCATGCTTATCCAGCAGAATTCCGAGTTACTGACTACGCTAATTAATGATGTCCTTGACCTTGCCAGTTTGGAAAGTGGTAAATACACCATGCATCTGGCGCCTCATCGCTGCAATGAGTTATGCCAGATAGCAATGGCTTCTGTTGTGCATCGTAATCCGAAAGAAGTGAAGTCCTATTTCACTTCCGACGCACCGAATGACTTCTTGTTTGTGACGGATAAAGAACGCCTGCAACAGGTACTTATCAATTTCCTGACCAATGCGGAGAAACACACGGAACGGGGTGAGATTCACCTCCATTGCTCTCTCACAGAGAATCCGGGAAAGATAACCTTCTCCGTTGCAGATACAGGTCCGGGAGTTCCGGCAGACCAGGCAGACTATGTTTTCGACCGGTTCAGCAAACTGGATGAATTTAAACAGGGCACAGGACTCGGACTGAATATCTGTTCCATCATTGCCGGGCGCCTGAAAGGTGAAGTGAAACTGGATAAGAGTTACACCAAAGGAGCACGTTTCCTGTTTATACTTCCACTGGACGGTGCTCCTGATAACTAAACAAAACTCCCCACTCGTTGTTCTCTTCGGAACGATAACAATCTAAATGAAGGAACAATGAAAAAGTTGACGTATTCTTTCCTGCTTCTGATGCTCCTGACATCAGTTCCGGCTCTGGCCGATTATGCGCCTGTCAATGTACAGACAGCACTAAAAAAAATGTATCCCGCCGCCAAGGATGTTGCCTGGTCACGGGATGAGATTTACTATGTAGCGGACTTTATACAGAATGGGTTCGACACAAAAGTCTGGTTCAACTCTGAAGCACAATGGGAAATGAGACAGATTGATTGGGGAACAATGGACGAAGTGCCCAATGCCGTGTACAATGCTTTTGCAGCAAGCGAATATTCCGATGGAATGGTGCAGGGAGTCACATTGGTTCAATTTCCCGAAAAACAATCAGTAATTTCCGTAGTTGTGGGAATGGCGAATACACAAACTAGATACCAACTACTGTTCACCCTCGACGGAGGACTTGAGGATGAACGGAATGCCACTTACTTTAATAATCTGCTGGGAGCCGAGGTGTTCCTGAACACTTAACTTTGCCAATTCCGTGCCACCTTATTGGCAAACTTTTGCCACCACATTGGCAAGACTGTGCCACCGTATTGGCAAGACTGTGCCACCGCATTGGCAAAACGTCGCCAAGCCTATGGCAAAGAGTTGGCAAAGCCGAACTAAACATATTGCTTAGGCGTCACCCCGAACTCCGTCTGAAAGCACTTGGAAAAGTAAGAGTGATTGGAGAAACCAACCATGTACATCACCTCGGCAACCGTGAACTTCTGTTGCTTCAACAGCATGGCGGCTTTCTTCATGCGGATGGACTTAATGTATTCCACAGGTGTCATGCCCGTCAGTTGCTTTATCTTGCGGTACATCTGCTTGTTATTGGTGCCAGTCCATTCGCAAAGGGCATTCACATTCAGTTCGGAGTCTGAGATGTGTTCTTCAATCAGATGAATTACATTTGCCAGGAACTTCTCATCATAAGAAACCGCCTCTATCTCCTTCGGGGTGGAAAGAACTTCCATGCGGGCTTTTGCCTCATGCGTCTCCCGGCTATGAAGTAACTGCTCCACACGCGAAAGTAAAATATCCGGTTCAAAGGGTTTAGGAATGAAAGCATCTATATGCAACTGGATACTTTCAAGCTCTGTTTCCTTATCGCTTTTCGCCGTCAGCAAGATGATGGGAATAGTGGATGTAGGAATATGCTTCTTGATATGACGCACCATTTCAAGACCATCCATTACGGGCATCATGACATCAGCAATAATCAGATCGGGCATTAATTCCAGGGTAAGTTCCACACCTATCTTACCATTTTCCGCCAAACGGCAACGATATTTAGTATGCAGTATCTGATAAATAAACTCTGAAACCTCCGGAGTATCATCCACAATCAGAAGCAATGGAGCATCCGGAGCGGGCGTATCTGTATCTGGAACCACAACTGTAACTCCGGCAGCGACAGGTTCGATATCAGAAGATACAATTTCCGGAGAGACCTCTACGACAGGCTGTTCCATAGCAATCACCGGAAGGGTCAGCGTAATGGCAGTACCTTTATTCTCTTCTGAAGAAAGCTGAACTTTACCACCATGCAGTTCCGTATAAGTCTTTACCAAATACAGGCCGATACCTGTTCCCTCCTTCGTGCCTGCCGTCTTGGGAGACTGGAAGAAGCGCTGAAAAACATACGGTTGATCCTGACGGGGAACACCGATACCTGTATCGGATACAGAGATATGCACTTCTTTATCAGAAGCCTGCAAACGAAGCGTTATCTCACCCTCTTCCGGAGTATACTTCACGGCATTGGATAAAAGATTATCCAAGATAGATTCCAGTTTTATGGCATCCATCTGTATGTATATCTTTTCACGGTCGGCATGGAAATGGAAAGTCAGCTTCTTCTCTTTCGCCTTCTCCTCTGCATACAAAGTGAATAAGCCACGCGCAAAAGACACCAGTTCGATTTGAGAAAGTATCAGTAATGTATTGTTTCCACTATCCACCCGGTTGAAGTCCAGCCCCTGATGGATAAGCGAATTCAACTTCATGGCATTGCGATGCACCTGTTCCAGTTGTTTCTTCTCCTGCTGATCCTTGATGCCGGGCAGCAACTTGCTGATAGGCGCGATAATCATGCTCAACGGAGTTTTCAGGTCGTGGGAGAGATTCGTAAAGAACTCCATCTTAGCCTGAGACTGCTCCAGGATTTTCTCTTTTTCCAGACGCTCCAGTTTCAGACGGTTCTTCACACGAAAGAAGTTGATTGTCCAGAGTATCAGGACAAGGCACAGCAAGACATAAACGGCCTTTGCCCACGGGGTGTAGTACCAGGGCGGAATGATGTGGATGTCCAATGCATACGTCTTTTCGGACGGCTTGCCATGCGCATCCAGCTTACTCACTATCAGGCGGTAGTCACCGTAGTTCAGATTGTTGTAAGTAATCCGGTTCGTATTCGGTTTCAACAAGTTCCATTCACGGTCCACACCTTCCAGGCGATACAACAGTTTGCTTTTCTCTTCAAGGGAATAAGGCAGGTCGGAAAGTTCAAAAGCAAGATTGTTCTGGTCGTAGTCCAGATTTATACGCTGTGAGTAACGGATGCTTTGTGCGGATTGCACTGCATCAAGCGCCTGCCCCGCCCCAGACTGGTAAAGTTGGTTGTTGACATAAAGGGCGGTCAATATCAAAGGCTGTTCAAGGTGTTCCGCCAGCAAGGCCTCGGGTGAGGAGATGGCAAAACCGTCTGCGGTGCCCAGATAGAGTTCTCCGCTTGTCTTATCAAAGAACATGCTGGTGAAACGCTTGTCGGTGATATTCAGTCGGCGGACTTCCAGAGTCTGTTGGTCGGCTACCCAGAAACCATCTGTGGTAGAGATCCAGATGCGGCCGTCGGCTTCGGCCATGGAAAGCACTTCGTAATGATTATAGGCATCAAAGGGCAACATGCGGATACTGTCGTTTTCGGGAGTCACGCGCATCACTCCGCCGGGGAAACCTATCCAGATGTAGCCGTCTTCGGCACAAAGGATAAAGTTGGGAGTACGCTCGCCTTTCAGTTCATCGGCGGCAATATGGGTGACTTCGCCGGTACGGGGATTTATCTTTTCGATGCTGTTGTGACTGTTATAGAGCAATGCCCATACATTCCCTTCCCGGTCGGGAATCATCTGATTGATGAACATGCCGGACAGGCCGTTGTGGATGGAATAAGTCTTCTCCGCCATGTAGAGTCCGCCGGAAGAACGCATGAGGTTTTCCTTATCTACAACGAAAATACCGCCGAGACAGGTGGCTATCCAAAGTTGTCCGTCACGGTCTTCAAAAAGGCTATACGTCCAATTGGCGTTGTAGCGGCGGGTGCTGTCCACTATGTTATAATGTATAAACTGGCGTTTCGCCGGGTCGTAACGACTGATGCTGCCATCCGTAGCCACCCAAAGTTGTTGTTCACGGTCTTCGTAAAGATGGCGTACCCGGTTGTGGGACAAAGGATATTTCCGGTCTCCCATCTTGTACCAGGCAACGTCCTGTTCCCCATCCATAAGAGCGGTGAAGCGAATGAGGCCGTTGGTGCCGCCAAACCAATAAGTTCCGTGCGTATCGCGCAGCATGGAATAGAACTGGTTGCCCTCCCCTGTTCCGGTAATCTGCGAGATAGGGATATGACGCAACACACTGTTATGGCGGAACATGGAGATACCGTAATCCGTACCCAGCCAGACGTTATGCTCGCGGTCGGCAAAGATGGTCCAGATGATATTGTTAGAAAGGGACTGGAGGTTTCGGGAGTCATGAACAACGTGCAACAGGGGCTCGTCCTCCTGATAGACGTACAGACCATTATCGGTGCCTACCAGCAATTGACCGTTCCCGTCCAGTGCCAGAGACTTGACGGAGTTATCATGGAAAGCATCTATCCGCTGCGTATGCCCGTCGGCAGGGGTGTATTTGAAAAGACATCCTTCTGTGCCTATCCAGATGCAACCACGCGCGGTATCTTCCAGGAGTGAATTGACAAACTGATTGCTTCGGCCACGGGTGACGGGCAGGTCTATGGTTTCAAAGCGTCCGGTGGCGGGGATGTAGCGGCAACAGCCGTTGTACGTACCAATGTAGAGGTTATCGTCCGAGGCGCGGATAATGGAATAAATGGTCTGGTGCGGAAGTCCTTCGGTGATGGCGGAGAGTTGCCGGGTTTCCGGTGAGTAGGTATAGAGGCCGTTTAGTGTCCCCAGCCACAGCACGCCGTCACGCAATGCCAGTGTGCGGATGTCGGTCGGGAAGTCCGCTTCCGGTTCTTGGTAAGTGTCTGTTCGGTAGTTATAAATCAGTAAGCCATTGTCCGCACCTATATAAAGATAGGTGCTGTCCACCACCGTACCGCAATAAATGCGAGTATTGCTGCGCTCGCCGAAAGTGAAATGCGGTTGTGAGGAATAGCCGTCGTAGCTGAACAGTCCTTTGTTGGAACCTATCCATATCAGTCCTTGCGTGTCTTGCAGGAAGCAACTGATGACGGATGCTTCCGTCCCCAGACTGATATTATCAAACAGTCTGTAATCGGACTTCTGCCCCGCCAGAGTGCAAGGAAGCCATATCTGTAACAGAATGAAAAGAAAAAGAACTGGTCTGTGCATACGCCGGGTTACGTTAAAGGTCCGGACTACTGTATTTCTTCGCACACCCGCATTTCCATGCCTTTATACACCACCACAATCTTATGTAGCTGGGTGCTGCCGATGGCACGCTTCACCGTATCGGTATCAGCGTAGCGGTTGGCTTGTGCGATAGCCTCCTGACGCAGTTCCTCCACACGGGTTTCGGGGTCTTTGTACTTGGCATACTTCAACTCTACAATGTAGCTGTGCGTCATGTCGGAGTAGATGTCCAGCATCGGACATAGGAAAATATCGACATAGCCCGCCTGCGTGTCCTGTTCGGAGATGGGGCGGTAGAAACGGTTCTGTGCGGTCATGGCAAGGGTGAAGCCATGCACGAAGAACTCGCCCTTCTGCTTGTCGCGCTGCGAGGCGTAGGTCTTCAGGCAGTCGGCAATGTAGTCGAAGTAGGCTTTCCAATCGCCTCGGTAAGCAAGGCGACTGGAGAGTTCGCTCTTTTCGTAACTACTGAAACTGAGGTCTGCATCGTTGTACGTACTCAGCAGATAGGTATAAAGTTGTTCCTGAACCACCAGGTTAGGGATGGTCAGTTTAGTTTTTCCTTCGTGCATGCCGTTGATGGTGAGCATGCCGAAATAGTAGAGCAAGCTCACGAAATTATCGGGATTAGTGATACCGGAGGCAGGGAAGCCACTCTTCAGTTCGCCGGTGATGAAGCCCTGGCTCACGAGGGTTTGAATGACTGAGGCGTCGTGGGCAAACTCCTTGTCCTTACGGATGAGCATGCGTAGTTTCTCGTAGTCGATGCGGATGTTCTCTTCCACCATGCTTAGCGGTGCTTTGCCACGCGAGATGTAGTTCTTGACGAAATAAAGCACCATGTTGGAGTTATACATCGTGGTTTCGCCGTAACATTCCTGCGCGAAGCAATAGTTATCATACCACGGCTTCATTATCTCTATCAGTTCGTCAATGGTATGATTGAAGGGGCTGGTGGTAGAATAGTAGGTCAGCATTTCGCGCACTTCTTCTTCTGTGAAACCCATCATTTGGTTGAAGTCCGGTGAGAGGGAATAGTTGGTTCCTATGTTAAATCCGCTGGTGAGGTCGTCCATCGTCACGGGGCTTACACCGGTAATGAAACAGCGCTCGATGCTGGAATAGGTTCCTGCTTTCACTTTGTTGAAGAAGGCGCGCAGATAACCTTCGCCATGCGTTTCGTTGGTATAGCGGTGCAGGCTTTCGGGGTCGGAGAGAATGGCGTTGGTGAAGTGGTCGTACTCGTCGATAAAGAGGTACACCTTCTGTCCGGCACGTTCGCATTCCGAAATCAGATAGTCTAATTGGTTGACGGCTCCGTCCTTCTCGTCCAGCCGATCCCTGATGCCTTCCGGCAGAAGGTCGGCATAGACTTCGCAGAAAAAGTCGAAGCGGATTTGGCAGTGCTCATCCAGCCCTTTGCGATAGTCGTTCAGTGCACCGGTGATGCCGGAGAAATTGAGGTAGAGCACAAGATAAGTGTTACGACTCGGTGTGGGATGCTGCCCGATGTAGAGGTCGCCAAAGAGGTCGTCGAACTTGTCGCGGGTACGCACATCGTAGTAATGTTGCAGCACGTTCAGCGTCAGGCTCTTCCCGAAACGGCGCGGACGGATGAAGAAGAAAAAGCGGTCCGCCTGCTCTATCATGGGGATGAAGCGGGTTTTATCCACATAATAATAGTCTTCACGGCGGATGACCGCGAAGTTCATCATGCCGTAAGGGAGACGTTTTCTGCCGGGTACTATGTATTTCAATGGATCCATAATCTGTCCTTCTGATTTGTTTTTTATCTAAGCTGTTGTTGTCTGTCGGAGATAACGATACAAAGATAATTAAAGTTCTTGTAGAGATGCCTTTCTATCATCTCATTTTTTCGGCTTTTTTATGTACCGAGAATCAGGAGTTAAAGAATTTATCGCTTCGCTCAGAAGTTAAAGGAGTTAAAGCCGATACTCTGTCGCGAATGCCTTCTGTTCTCCGTTCAATCGGATTTGTAATCCTTATACTCGGGGGACGGCGGATTATAAATCCGCCGGGACGAAGGCCTTATCTCACCTAAAAAGCAAGAATGAAACGGACAGGACAGGCAACGGACTTATCAACGCCCACTGAATATCTGTTACCGTAGTCAAAGCTGTACGCAACATCCGCAGCCTGCTCCACACTCGAAACTAATTTGAGGCTTCCGAAAAACTCTGTACTACCGACTTTTCCGAGTTGAGTATCTATCATATCTTTTACGCTATACACTGCTGATAGCTCCGTGAGAGCTGGCCAATACCAGCCGCTACTTTGTGTAGGGGCAGGATAAGCCGTTTCAAATTTATCTAAAGCGTAGATAGGCTTTATGCGTTTGCTATCAGTAGAACTACTGCTCTCCAAATAAGCATTATACTGCCGCAAAGCAAGCGTGTTGATGTAACCCTGATTTTTGACTATTTCATGAAAATCATACTCTGCCGGAACCGTAAACCCGGCAGTGGATAATTTGTCCTTTACAGCTTCATTCCCGCCATACGTCCACGTCATCTCCTTAATGCCACTATCAGGGTCTTCGGCATACCACAATGACGTCACCAAGCCATGGGTTCCTTTGGGAAATTTATCATCCAGCAAGCCGAAGTTAGCTGACGCAACATCCCCTATCCAGTAGACAATGCCGATACAAGCGGCTTTCTGCGCATCATTCAGAGTAGCGTCCTTAGCAACCAGCGAACCATCTTTCATGAAGTAATCTCCGGATTGAAGCTGATGATCGGTTATCTTTTTTATCACCGCATTATCCACCGTATAGGTCTTATATTTCCCTATTGATATATTGTTGGGAGTGAAGTCCCATCCTACCTTTTGGGATGCATCATTGACATAGCTGCCGGACAACTTCGAAGCGCTGCCGGACGCAGGCGTTATCAGATAACGAAAAGTATAGTCATCCATCAGGCAGGGACTGAATCCGCTGAACTTATGAGTATGGATCACGTAATCGTGAACGGCAGGAGAAGTATTGGTAAACACATACACCGTCAGCGGCATCTTCATCACCACCAGTGCCATCCGGTGCTCCATAGAGAACGAGAGGCTGGTGCCGCTGACCGTGCCTTGGGCAATCATCAAATCCTGAGCGGTGTATTTTGCATAGGTGCCCTGGTCGGTGGCGGGCGTCCATGCGCTGATGACGTTGGCAAAGAAAGCGGCGGCATCGGTAGCGGGAGTGCCGGAAGGGGTAAGC
>ERZ837910.3784-NODE-3784-length-15841-cov-8.762004_pt1 | contig 15841 bp, 13 predicted proteins | sample MGYA00519940_ERZ837910 | MGnify/ENA primary metagenome ERZ837910 (study PRJEB31850, sample SAMEA3708825) | human gut metagenome | biome: human gut; feature: human-associated habitat; material: faeces | place: China | collected 2014 ... | reverse complement strand
AATCGTCCAGCGTGACGACTTTCTTTTCCTCAGCCATATTGGGGTACCTCCTTATCTCGCTTCATCCCTGCGTTCCTTGGGCTTCATGCTCTTGTCCAGCACCTTCGCCATGTCGGACGAGATCTCATTGGCCACATCTCTGATCTTGGACAGCTCGTTTCTCACACTGCGGGCATCCATGGTAGAGAATCCTTCGGGAAGTCTGTCAAAGCGGAACATGTCCTTTGGCACATTGTACCGGCTGCAGAGCACATATGACACGCAGTAGGCGGTAAAGGCATGATCACTGCGCTTATATGCGCCGTCGTCCAGATGCGCGTGAGCAAGCTCCTGAGAAATGCCGCGGAAAATGTCACCGGCCTCCAGCCCAGGTCTAACATAGATTTTCTTGTCGTCGGCACGATATACCGCGTTGATGTTCTCCGGCAGCTTTTGGCTGATCTCGATGGGGCAAGGTGCATTGTGGATGATGGCTTTCAGAAGCAGCCGCTCGTCCCGCTTCATTGCGGGGCGGTCCTTGGCCTTTGCGGTCGTCTGGGAAATGTCGAACACCTTCTTGGAGTTGTAGCTGACACCCACGGTGCCGTCCTCCTTGGTGTATTCCTCGCCGGGCTCCAGCAATACGATTCCGCTTTCGCCCTTTTTGATGAACACGCCGTTATTCTTCCAGCCCTTAAAATCCGAAAGCTGGGTGGCGTCGGCTTTCTGGGCGGTGATCAGAACCGCATTGCCCACAGAGTAGCGGTCAAAACGCGCCTGCACATCCAGATAGGATTGGAAGAGGCTGCCGTCATTTGCCATGCGCTGTGCAGTCTCATCAATCATGGCAAAAGCGCTCTCGCGCTCCTGCTTCTTCTGTGCAGCCCACTCCTCCTTGTTGAAGGAAACGAAGCTCTTATCCTCCGTACCCTTCTGCGCGGAGGCATTGAAAATATCATCATAGTTTGCCATGGTCATCTCTCCTTGTCTTTTTTCATTTTTGGCACAGGCCTGTGCTCAGAGGTTCTGTTGGGTTCGTCCTTGGTTTTCTGCGCGGAGCTCGTCCTCTGTCTCTGCTCCTCCCGGATATCCTTCATTTCCTGCCGGACAGATGGGCGGGAGTGTTCCGTTGGATCAGAGATACCCCTGACGGTTTTCTCGCGCTGATTTGATGTAGGCTCGGACGGACGGGATTTCGCAGCCGGGCCTTGCGTGGGGTTTTGCGTTTGCGCCTCCTCCTTATTGGGCGCAGGGGCAAGAAGCGCATCCAGGAAGGCTTCCTCCTTGTCCTTTTCCGTGGTGCTGCGGTCGGGAACAGGAATGTCCGCGTTCTTCTGTTCCTCCTTTGCCTTGACGATTTCGGTACGCGCCGAGCCGATGTCTGCGGTGGCAATGCCGAAGCGGTCAAAAATGCGGTTGATCTTGCTTGCGTCCTCTGCGCGGACAAACACATCGGTGTGGCCGTCGTTCGCCGTTTTGTCCTTCAAAACGCAATACAGGATGCCGTACTTCTTTGCCTCACGGCAGAACTTCTCCAGGTCTCTGTCGCCAATGGCAAAGACCTTGAGTTCCTTTCCGCTGCGAAGCATACTGTTGAGCCGTGTTTTCCCGCGCGTCTTTTTCTGGTCCTTCAGCACCGCATAAAGCAGCACTGCCAAACGCTCAGCGGCTTTCCCACTGATTTTTGCAGCCACCTCAACGCCGTTGAGCGTCATCCTCACGACCTGCTCGGCTGCTTCTCCTGACGAGTAACTCATTTTCCGTTCTCTCCTTTCGTTCGATTTTCTGCTGCTCGATTTGCTCAAGATTCTTACGAACCTGTTCCGACCTGTCAGCGATGTCGCTGCACAGCGTAATTTCCTTTCGGCAGGTTTTCAGCTCTGTGGTCAGTTCCGCGATCCGGGCTCTTGTTGCTTCAGCACTTTGGAAATCTTCTTTTCTTATGTGCCGCTTCAGTTCATTTTTCAGTCCCGTGCGCTGCTGCGTCAAAGCTTCCACCTGCTTTTCCTTTTCGGCCTTATAGCCGGCAAGGGCCTCCACAGTTTCAATTCCTGTTTTGGCAAGGAAATCCGCCTGAGCAATGTATCTGTCGAGCTTTGTCACATCCTCACGCAAAAAAGCCGACACCTTTTTTACAGATGCCGGCTGATGCACGATGATGTGAAGCTCATAACAGTAATATAGGTACAGGGCGTAAAGGCCGGAGGCCTTCTTCGCTTTCTCCTTGTATTGGTAATAGGGCGCTTTCGTGTCCTCCGCCACCTCGGGGAAGGGCGTCTTGCGGCGGTAGTTGTTCTGAATCCGCTGCTTGATGGAATCCAGCTCGTAGTATTCACCCAGCTTGTCCAAGCGGAAGTTCTTCCCGCCGTCCACGATTCTTACAATGGGGTGGACCCTCGGCGAGCCCTTCGGCGTTTTTGTAATCACCTCGTAGCCCATTTCCTTCATGACACGCTGGAACTCACGCTCCGTAGTCGAGGCGAGGATCGCCCTGTCAATATCCTCTCGTATTCTGCTGCGCATGGTCGGCTTGCCGTTCTTTTCGGCCAGCCATTCTCCGTAATTGGTTCTGCGGTTGGCAGGGTACTCTATCACGGAAATCTTGGCTTCCCGGCACAGCCGGTCGGAGACCTCCCGCATCCGTCTGTAATCCGCCGGTGAGTTATAGAACTTCTTACCGTCCACATCGGAAACGGAGTTTATGACAAAGTGATTGTGATAATGCCCGGTGTTGCAGTGGGTAGCGATCACGACCTGAAAACGGTCGCCCCATAACTCTCTGGCAAGGGCGACGCCAATGCTGTGTGCCGTATCTGCGTCCACTTCATCTGCCTTAAAGGACTGATAACCGTGATAGCAGGACCTGCCGCCCTCATTATGCATCAGCCGCTTTGTCTCCATGAACTCCTGCGCCGCCGTTTCCTCGCTGTGGAGATTGAGGCAGGTGACATAGGCTCTTTTCTCGGTTTTCATTTCGTCGGCAGCAAATGTATCTGATGAATGTATATGAAATTTTCAAGGTTCCCGGAAGGCTTTTCGCCTTCTCACTTTCTCTTTGCCGAATTTTTTGCGAGATTCCCACACTTTTTCAAAAAATTTTTTGTGCCGGTTCCAGAAGACAAAAAAGCGCCCACTGCACCTGTTTAGTAGGCGTAGTGAGCGCAAAAAATAAGACCCGGTGATTTCTCACCGAGTCTCATATCTGAATATATAGTTTTCAAAAAAACAGCCCCGCAGAATCACTTCTGCGAGGCTGAAATTCAATCGCACATTTTTCTCGGCATCCGTGGTGCACCCTTGGTGTAAATTGGTGTACGGATTGGTGTACGAGAGGCTTTTTTAACCCGATCAGGGGGGCAATCAATAGAGCTTTGCGCCGGCGGGGATGTGGGGATCAACCATCAGCAAATGGAGCTTTTCCTCGCCGTTTTCGTGATGCACGGCGGAGATCAACATACCGCAGGAATCAATGCCCATCATCGCTCTCGGAGGCAGATTGGTGATTGCAATGCAGGTCTTACCGACCAGCTCCTCCGGCTCATAATACTCGTGAATTCCGCTCAAAATGACCCGATCTGTGCCGGTCCCGTCGTCCAAAACGAACTTTAAGAGCTTTTTGGACTTCTTCACGGCTTCGCATTCCTTAACCTTCACGGCACGGAAATCGCTCTTGGAGAAGGTGTCAAAATCCACCTGATCCTGGAACAGCGGCTCGATCTCCACATTGGAAAAATCAATTTTTTCTTCGACGATAGGAGCCGCTTCAACGGACTTTTCTTCCGCCTTGGTCTCGGCCTTTTCGGTCTTATCCTTGTCCAAAGGTTTCATTGTCGGGAACAGGATCACATCGCGGATGGAGCTTGCGCCGCACAGCAGCATGGCGCAGCGGTCAATGCCGAAGCCCAGGCCGCCGGTGGGCGGCATGCCGTATTCAAGTGCCATGACGAAGTCCTCGTCCATCATGTTGGCCTCTTCATCGCCGTGGGCGCGCTTTTCGGCCTGTGCTTTGAAGCGCTGATACTGGTCGATGGGGTCGTTGAGCTCAGAGAAGGCATTGCCCATCTCGCAGCCGCAGATGAACATCTCATAGCGCTCGGTGAGCGCGGGCTGCTCGGGGCTGCGCTTGGCCAGCGGGCTGACCTCCACGGGGTACATGGTGATGAATGTCGGCTGGATGAGCGTGGACTCGACCTTCTGGTCGAACGTCTCATAGAGCGCGTTGCCCCACGTGTGGGCGACGTTTTCCATGTCCACGCCCACGCTCTTGGCGAGGGCGACTGCCGCATCCGCGTCGCCGAGGATGGCCATGAAGTCCGCCCCCGTGACGTCCTTGACAGCGTCGGCCATGGTCACGCGGCGCCAGCTCGGCGTGAGGTCCACATCGTGGCCCAGCCACTGGAGCTGATACGTGCCGAGAATCTCCTTGGCCGCGCCGGAGAGGATGCCCTCGAGGATGTCCATCATGCCGTCGAGGTTGGTATAGGCCTGATAGAGCTCACAGGTCGTGAACTCCGGATTGTGCTTGGTGTCCATGCCCTCGTTGCGGAAGATGCGGCCGACCTCATACACGCGCTCAATGCCGCCGACGATCAGGCGCTTGAGGTGCAGCTCGGTCGCAATGCGCATATACATATCAATGTCAAGCGTGTTGTGGTGCGTGATGAACGGGCGCGCCGTCGCGCCGCCGGCGATGGGGCTGAGCACGGGGGTCTCGACCTCCATGAAGCCCAGGCCGTCCAAATAGCGGCGCAGATAGGCCACGAACCGGCTGCGGATCTGGAAATTGCGCTTGCTCTCAGGGTTCATGATGAGATCCACATAGCGCTGGCGGTAACGCAGCTCCGTGTTCGTCATACCATGGAACTTCTCCGGCAGCGGGCGCAGGGACTTGCTGAGCAGCGTGATCTGCTGCACGTGGATGGAGATCTCCCCTGTCTTGGTCTTGAACGCATAGCCGCGCACGCCGATGATGTCGCCAATGTCATACTTGCGGAAATCGGCAAACTCCTGCTCGGTGACGGCGTCCTTGCGGACGTAGAGCTGGATCTGGCCGCGGTCGTCCTGAATGTCGCAGAAGATGGCCTTGCCCATGCCGCGCTTGGACATGATACGGCCGGCGGCCTGCAGCGTTTTGCCGTCATAGGCGTCAAAATCGTTCTTGATATCCGCCGAATAGGCGCTGCGCTCAAAGCGCGTCTGCACAAAGGGGTCGCGCCCGGCGTCCTGCAGCGCCTTGAGCTTGTCGCGGCGCACCTGAAGGATCTCGGACAGGGACGGCTCTGCCGCCGCCTGCTGGTTCTTTCTCTCTTCGTTCATGATGGACTCCTCAGTCTTCGTTTTCGACGGCGATGATCTTAAACTGCAGCTCGCCGACCGGGGCTGTTACCGTGACGGTCTCGCCGACCTTGTGGCCCTTGAGTGCGAAGCCGAACGGGCTGTCGTCCGAAATGCAGCCCTCCATGGGGTTGGCCTCCTGCGAGCCGACGATGGTGTACTCCTCTTCCGCGTCCTCGTCGACGTCGAGCACGCGCACGTGGCTGCCGATGGTCACGACGTCCGCCGCGACCTCGACCTTCTCCACGACCTCGGCGTTCTCGATCAGGTCCGTGATCTCGGCAATGCGGGAGTAGAGCTTGCCCTGCTCCGTCTTGGCCTCGTCATACTCGCTGTTCTCCGACAGGTCGCCGAACGAGCGCGCCTCCTTGATGAGCTCCGCGACTTCTTTCTCGCGGGTCGTCTCGAGGTAATGCAGTTCTTCCTTGAGCGTGTCCAGACGCTCCTGACTCATCTTATATCTGCTGTCGATCGCCATAATCCGTCTCCTTATATCATTGAAATTTCAGTATATCTCCGTTGATTCAGCGCAGCGCAGCGATCGCTGCCTCAAGCTGCGCATCGACATCACTGTCCGCGGCCGGGGCCACGACGACATCCGGCACAAGGCCGCCCTGCTCGGACAGGTCCACGCGGTTGGGCGTGAGATACTTCCGGCTCGAGATGTGCACGGCGCTGCCGTCCGGAAGCGCGATGGTCGTCTGGCTGCGGCCCTTGCCGGTCGTGTTCTGGCCGACGATGGTCGCCCAGTCATACTCCTGCAGCGCGGCCGCGAAAAACTCCGCCGCACTGTAGGTATTGCCGTTGACGATGACCGCCATCGGCACTTTGACGCAGACGCTGTCGCTCTGCGTGACGGTCTCTTTTCCGTTGCCGTCGACGCTCACGAACAGGTCGCCCTGCGGCAGCAGGTGATCCAGGATCGTGATGAGCTCCGAGAGCAGGCCGCCGGGGTTATCGCGCAGGTCGAACACCAGCGACTTTGCGCCGAGGTCCAGCAGCTTATCGACTGCCTGCACGGCACGGCTGCCGCCGCCGGTCTCAAAGTTGCGGATCTGGACATAGCCGACGCCGTTATCCATGAGCTTATACGTCACGGGATCGGTGTAAATGACCGTACAGTCGAGCGTGACGGTCTGGCTCTTGCCGGCGGAGTCCTGAATGGTGAGCTTGAGCGTCTTGTTGAGCTTGGCGCGGATGGTGCTCTGCACGTCCGAGAGCGTCTTGCCCGTGACGTCCTCACCGTCGATCGCCGTGATGATGTCCCCCTGCTGGAGGCCGGCCTTCGCCGCGGGCGAGTCGCTCGTCACGGCTGTGATGCGAAAGCCCTTCGTCTTGTCGTCGAGCTGGATGGTCACGCCGATGCCGGCGTACTCATTGTTGGAGTACATCTGATAGGCCTTGTATTCCTCGGCCGTCATGTAATAGCTCCATTTATCGCCGATGGCGCTGATGATCGCGCTCGATGATGCATCGCTGATCGCCGTGTCGTCCGCGTCGCCGATATAGTCTTTATCCACGACCTGCTTGACCTGCGCAAACTTCAGCGCGAGCTTATAGTTGCTGCTGCCGCCGAACTTGCCGACGAAGATCATCGACGTGACCAGCGCAGTCACCAGAATACAGATCACACAGGCAAGGATACTCGCCCTCCAGCCATGCATTCTGCCGCTTTTTCTGCGGGCGGGCACTTTTTCCGACGCCTGTTCCTGTGGCTTGTGTTCGTCCATGCTATCCCTCCGGGTCCATTTGCCGCCTGCATCGGGCAGCCCCAATGCAGCAGATGAGCCGGGCAGCCATTTTCCGGCTGCCCGGCAGTTTCATTCAGTCAAAATATGTCCGATCAGCGCGCATAGTTGAGCGGGTTCTGGCGCACGCCGTTGACCGTGACCTCCCAGTGCAGATGCGGGCCGGTGGAGTTGCCGGTCGAGCCGACATAACCGATCGTCTGGCCCTTGGAGACCTTCTGGCCGGAGGAGACCGCGATGGAACTCATGTGGCCATAGAGCGTGGTGATGCCGTTGCCATGGTTGATGACGACACAGTTGCCATAACCGGACACAGCGCCGGCCGTGATGACCGTGCCGCCGTCGGCCGCAACGATGCTCGCGCCATAGCTCGCGCCGATGTCCACACCGGAGTGATACTTCTGCGTGTGATAGATCGGGTGGTAGCGCCAGCCGAACTCCGACGTGATCGTATGGCAGGACGGGCACGGCCACATCATGGAGCCGGTGGCGCCGTTGTCCTTGCCCGCATCATAGCTGGGGTCGTTTTTCTTGTTCGCCTCTTCCTGGCGGCGCAGATCCTCGACCTGCTTATCGATCTGCGACTGCACGTTCTGCTGCTGCTGCTCGTACTGATCGTAGACGCTCTTATAAGCGTTGATATCCGACTCCAGGCTGGCGAGCAGCGCGTTGGCCTCGGACACCTTCTGCTGCAGCTCGACCTGCTTGGTCTCCAGCTCGGACTGCTTATCCTGCAGCTCGGTACGGGCGTCCTCAAGCTCGGCCTTGACGGTCTCGACCTTTTCACGGGCGGCCGTCATGTCGGCCTGCACCTGTTTATTATATGCAATGACCTCGCCGACCATGTCCATGCGGGCAAGGAGGTCAGAGAGGCTGGTCGCCTCGAGCAGAATGGCGATGTACGACATCTGGCCGTACTCCTCAAGATGGCGCACGCAGCCGCGGAAGCGCACCGTCTGGGCCTCTTCTTCCTGCTTGGCTTCCTCGAGCTCAACGCCCTTGTCCTCGATCTGCTGGTCATAGGCCGTGATCTGCTGCTTGACGACCTCGATCTCCTGCTGCGCCAGATCGTTTTCCTGATCCAGCGCGGCCTTCTGATCGACCACACTGGCCTTCTTAGAGCGGAGATTGTTGATGGTTTTCTGCTGCTCCTTCTGCTTGGCCTGCAGCTCCTTACGCTGCTGCGTGAGCTGGTTGATCTCCGACTGCGACGCCGCGCTGGCATTGATCGGGATCAGCGCCGTCATGAGCGAAACGATAAAAATCAACGCAAGCAGCACACAAATGACGGATCGAACGACTTTGCGGTTCATCTTCATTCGATTTCCTCCTTAAACTTTCAGATAGTTGCGAATGGCCGTGAGGCCGCCGAACACGCCGACGAGCACACCCACGCCAAGGAACACCAGCAGCAGCGGCAGCGCCACGGATGCAAACGGGAGCACCGTGATGATACCGGCCGCCATGGTGGACATGATCTTGCTGACGATCAGGCTGTAAAGTCCCCACTGGAGCAGGAACGCGACCAGACCGCCGACCAGGCCGAGCACAAGGCCCTCGACCACAAACGGCAGACGGATGAAGCCATTCGTCGCACCGACCATCTTCATGATGGCGATCTCTTCACGCCGGCCGAACGTGGCCAGCTTGATGGTGTTGGTCATAATAAACAGGGACACCGCGATGAGGATCACGATCAAAACGACGGAGACAACGCTCACAATGTTCCGGAACGTAATAAAGTTTTCCGCGTAATCCAGGTGCGCGGTCACATCGGCGATGCCGTCGACATTCTTGAGCGCGGCCTGCGTGTCCTTCATGAGCGACAGATCGTCGAGCGTCACGACGTAGCGATGACGAAAGACCGAGGCGTCAATGTTGTCAAAGAGGTCGGAGTCATACTCGGCCTCGAACGTCTGCATGGCCTGCTCGCGCGTGACGAATTCGACCGTGGCGACATTCGGCACCGCGGCGACCTGGGGCTCGATGGCCCGGGCCTCGTCCTCCGAGAGCGTCTCATCGACGTAGGCAATGACCTCGTTCTGATTTTGCAGGCGGTCGATGTTCGCGTCGATGTTGAGCGTCAGCAGCGAAAAGCTGCCCATGATGAGCAGGCACGCGATGATGATCGTGATCGACGCGAAGGACATGAAACCGTGCGTGAAGATGTTTTTCACGCCCTGCGTCATCAGGTAGTTGAATCTATTCAGCTTCATATCCGTAGTACCCGTCCAATCCGTCACTGATGACTCTTCCGGCGTCGATAGAGATGACGCGCTTGGAAAAAGCGTCGACCAGTTCCTTTTCGTGCGTCACCACGAGGACCGTGGTGCCGAGCTCGTTGATCTTCTCCAGCAGCAGCATCAGCTCCAGACTGCGCACCGGGTCGAGGTTGCCGGTCGGCTCGTCCGCGATGATCATGCGCGGATTGTTCACGAGCGCGCGGGCGATGGCCACGCGCTGCTGCTCACCGCCGGAAAGCTCCGCCGGAAAGCGCTTTTCCCGGTCGGCCAGGCCGACCAGCTCGAGCACCTGCGGCACGCGGCGGCGGATCTCCTTGTTGGAAGCTCCCACCACGCGCATGGCAAACGCAACGTTTTCATACACCGTCATTTTGTCGATCAGGCGAAAATCCTGAAAAATGACGCCCAGTGTCCGGCGCAGCTTCGGCAGCTTGCGGCGCTTGATGCCCTGCATGTCAAAGCCGTTGACCGTGATCTGTCCGGATGTGGGGCTCAGCTCGCCGGTGATCAGTTTGATGATCGTCGTCTTGCCGGAGCCGGACGGTCCGACCAGAAACACGAACTCGCCCTCGTTGATCGTAAAACTGATCCCATTGAGGGCCGCAGCCTCCGTGTTCCCGTAGACCATCTTCACATCGTTCATTTGAACCATAAGATGTCCTCCAATATGTTGGGCTTACGCCCGCCCGGGTAGGTCTCAGAACTTGGCAGTGTTCTGAGAATCGAGGTATTGCTTTACCATGACCGCGACCTTGAAGAGGATTGCATCCTCAAACTCGCGCAGATCCAGGCCCGTGATCTTCTTGACTTTCTCCAACCGGTATACCAAAGTGTTTCGATGGACGTAGAGCTTGCGCGCCGTCTCCGAAACGTTGAGATTGTTCTCAAAGAAGCGATTGATCGTGTCGAGCGTGTCCTCATCGAGCGCCTCGATGGGGTTTTTCTTGAACGCTTCGGACAGGAACATCTCGCACAGCGTCGTCGGCAGCTGATAAATGATGCGGCCGATGCCGAGGTTGTCATAGTGAATGACCGGCTTCTCGTTTTCAAACACCTTGCCGACCTCGATGGCGACCTGCGCCTCCTTATAGCGGTCGGCCAGCTCGCGCAGGTGGTTGGCCGTCGTGCCGATGCCGATGACCGTCTGCACGTGCAGCTCCGTGTGCACGGCGCGCTCAATGCTCTCGGCCAGCGCGCAAACATCCTCCGAGGTCTCGTCCGGCGTCATTTCCTTGATGACGACAATGTCCGACTCGCTCACGCTGAGCACAAAATCATGCTGCCGGTCCGGGAACATGTTCTGGATCAGCTCGAGCACGGCGATATCCGTCACGTTCACCTGACGCACCAGCAGCACAGCGCGCGGCACGTCGGTGGTAAAATGCAGCTCCTTGGCGCGCACATACACGTCGCCGGGGAGAATGTTGTCCGAAATGATGTTCTTAACGAAGGCGGCCTTATTGTGCTTTTCCTCAAAGTTCGTGCTGGCCTCCGTCATGCCGACGGCCGCGAGAATGCAGATGCTGCGCGCCGTCTGGTCATTGCCCTCGACAAACACGGCATACTCAAAACGCGCCGTGCTGGCAGACAGAATCTTATACGTGCGTGCGTCCGTTGCAAACAGCTGCTCCTGCACTTCACCCACCGCGGCCTGAAAGTCATCCAGGCGCGAGCCGATCATCGAAAGCTCACTGCAGGCAATGACAAACCCCTGCTCGTCCACAACACCAATGCAGCGCGTGGTGGCATCTTTCATCTGAACGATCACGCCCTGAAAAATTCTGCTCGACATATCTTTTCCTCCTACGAACGGCCGCCGCAGTCTCCCACAGCACCTACCAATTTCCTACTTTACATAATAGACGATTTATGTGCATTTTTCAATAGAAAAATGGTCGTTTTTTGTGAATAATTTTCGAAATTTCGTGAGATAGTCGGATAATTTCCCGAACTTTTGTAAATTATCACGAAGCTGGAAGCGAGAAAACGAGCATCGCCTCAGCGGGCTGCAATTCCCGGTAAGCGCCCGGTGACAGCGCGGGATCGAGCGTCAGCGCCCCGATCGACAGCCGGTGCAGCTGCAAAACGGGCGTCCCGCAGCCGGCCAGCATCCGCTTGACCATATGATATTTCCCTTCATAGACCGTGACGCGGCAGCCACCCTGCTCCGGCAGCAGCTCCAGCCGGGCGGGCAGGCACTGCGTCCCGTCGCCGAGGACAACGCCCTGTGCAAAACGGTCCACATCCGCGCTCGTGGGCTGTCCATCCGTGCGCGCGAAGTAGACCTTCGGCACGTGCTTTTTCGGCGTGATGACACGGTGGACATAGTCCCCGTCGTCCGTAACGAGCAGCAGGCCGGTCGTGTCCTTATCGAGCCGCCCGGCGGGCACGAGCCCGAAGCGCCGCAGCTCCGGCGGGAACAGATCGAGCACCGTCGGCTGACTGCGGTCGGCCGTCGCGGTGAGGACGCCGGCGGGTTTATGGAGCATATAGTAATGATATGCCTGATAGCGCAGGACCTGTCCGCGCAGGCAGACGACAGCGGTCTCCGCGATCTTCTGCTCCGGCGCGCGGGCGGGCACACCATCGACCGTAACCTCGCCGCGGCGGATATACGCCTTGGCCTCGCGCCGGGAAGCAGCGCCGGTATCGGCCAGATATTTGTCCAGACGGATCATGCGCGCCCCTCCTTTACGGCCATTGGACGTATTATAACATATCCGGCGGCAAATTTGAATAGGCTTGTTACGAGGTGTGGTTATGAAGCTCAAATCCTTTCACTGGACAAGACGGACGGTCGTGTATGCGCTCATCGGTCTGGCCGTGCTGCTGGCGCTGGCCGTCATCTGGCGCAGCAACGGCGGCGTGCTCTCGGCGCACTACAACGTCACGACGACGGACGGGCGCATTGCCTATCTGCAGGCGCTCGGCTGGGAGGCGGATCCCGCGACGGAAACGGCGCAGGAGATCGTGATCCCGCGTGTGTTCAGCGGTGTATTCAGCGATTACAACGCCCTGCAAAAGCAGCAGGGATTTGACCTGTCCACTTACGCCGGCGAGACGTGCACAGCCTATACCTACCGCGTGACGAACTACGAGGGCTCGACGGACACTGTGCTCGCGCAGCTGTTCGTCTACCGCAACCGCGTCATCGGCGGCGACATCCACGCGACGGCGATGGACGGCTTCATGCACGGTCTGCGATGAATGGGCAAAAAAACTCCCGGCAGGAATGTGCCGGGAGTTTTGGTTTCGTTCGGGTTCAGGCAGATGCCTTGGGGCTCAGGCGAGCGCCGTCCAGCGCTCAATGCCGGTCAGCTCCGTAAAGGTGTGGCCGACCGAGGCCTCGGTAACTGCGGCGTAGTACCATGCGCCGGGCGTGACGTCGGTAAAGTGCGACGCTGCCTGCGCATTGGCCTGCACGAACGTCAGGTCGCAGCTGCGGCCAAGCACGCGGTTGAGGATAGTCACCGCCTCGGCGCGCGTGATGGTCTGGTTCGGGTGGAACGTGCCATCCGCATAGCCGCCGACCCAGCCGTTGGCATAGGCCGTAGCGACCGCATCATGACACCATGCGCTGCCTACATCGGCAAACGGCATGCCCTTGGACGTGTTCACACCGTAGATCCCGGTCAGAATGGTCACAAATTCCGCGCGGTTGATGGGCTTGCCCGGCTGGAACGTGCCGTTGCTGTAGCCCTTGATGGCGCCGGCATTGGCCAGCGTGCTGACCGCGACCGCGTACCACTTGCCGGCCGGAACATCGCTGAAGCCATTGTCGCTGCGGTCATACTGCTTGTGCGCCTGTGCGGTCATGAGCTCATAGAGCAGCTTGGCCGCCTCGGCGCGCGTGAGCGTGCCGTTGGGCACAAAGGTGGTCGCGGTGCGGCCGGAAGCATAGGCGTTGTGGTTGGTCGTATCCAGCAGGCCGGCCGACTGCGTCGGCTCCGTGCCGGTGCCGCTGCCGCTGTTGTTGCCACTGTCACTGTTGTTGCCGCTGCCGCTGTTGTTGCCTATCTGGGAAATGTACTTTTCCAGCAGCGCCATCGCCTGCTGGAGCGTGATGGTGCGGCTGTTGTCGAGCGCACAGATGATCGTCACAATGTTCTTCAGGTTCATATTCGCCGAAGAAATGAGCTGAGACAGCAGCTGCGCGATCTGATCGTTTGTGAGGATGCTGCCGGCAAAGCCCGTCAGGATGGCATTGATGCCGGTCTGCGTCATACCAAAGGCTTTCAGGATCTCGGCAAGCGCCTGCTGGGCGGCCTCGCTGATCGCGCCGCCGGCGGCAATGTCGCCGATGACCTGACCGAAGTTGATGTTCACCGTGTTGCCGGTGATGGTGATGATGCCGTGCATGTAGTTATTGTTGCTGGCGATGTGATCGACAAGATCGTTGATGTTCACGTTCACGATGCCGTGAATGAAATTATCGTCATTGGCGATGTCGATCCGGCTCAGGATCTCACTGAGCAGGCCGTTGTGCAGCTGGCCATAGGCCGTGTCGGATGTGCTGGTCTCCGCCTCCGTGGTGTCTGCCGCGAAAGCCGGGACAGCAGCGAGACTGAATGCCAGCACCAGGGCCAGTATCAGGCTCAATGTCTTGCGCATTTTTTTCATGGAATTTTGCCTCCTTTAAGTTCCAAGCAAACATACATGGAAAAGGTGCCGGCAAAATGTCGGACACAGGTGTCCGCATCCCATCGGCACGAAGCAAGAAGCCTTTTTTAACCACGAAATATAGGCCGCAATTCTTAAAAAAGCATTTGAAAAGTAATTAAAGTTTCGTGCTTGAAACAATTTTGTCGAAAAACAAAAAAATTCCTCTCCGGCAGATGCCGGAGAGGAATTTTGCATGCTGAAAATTACTCGTTGATGGCGATGACAACACCGGAACCAACGGTACGGCCGCCTTCACGGATAGCGAAACGCAGGCCAACCTCGATCGCGATCGGGGTGATCAGCTCGACGTCCATGTCGACGTTATCGCCGGGCATGCACATCTCAACACCCTCGGGGAGGCTGATGACGCCGGTCACGTCGGTGGTACGGAAGTAGAACTGGGGACGGTAGTTGTTGAAGAACGGGGTGTGACGGCCGCCCTCTTCCTTGGACAGAACGTAAACCTGGCCCTTGAACTTGGTGTGCGGGTGGATGGACTTCGGAGCAGCGAGGACCTGGCCACGCTCAACGCCCTTCTTGTCGATGCCGCGGAGCAGGCAGCCGACGTTGTCGCCAGCCTCGGCGAACTCGAGGGTCTTGTGGAACATCTCGGTGCCGGTGACGGTGGTCTCCTGGGTGTCCTTGATGCCGACGATCTCGACCTTATCGCCAACCTTGACGATGCCACGCTCGACACGGCCGGTAACGACGGTGCCGCGGCCGGAGATGGTGAACACGTCCTCGATGGGCATCAGGAACGGCTTGTCAGCAGCACGGTCCGGAGTCTTGATCCAAGTGTCAACAGCGTCCATGAGCTCCCAGATGCACTTGTACTCGGGGGCCTTCGGATCGGTGGACTCGGAGATCAGCGCGTTCAGAGCGGAGCCCTTGATGATCGGGGTGTCGTCGCCCGGGAAGTCGTACTTGTCGAGCAGCTCACGGACTTCCATCTCGACGAGCTCAAGCAGCTCGGGATCGTCGACCTGGTCAACCTTGTTCAGGAACACCAGAACGTACGGAACGTTGACCTGACGGGCAAGCAGCAGGTGCTCACGGGTCTGAGCCATCGGGCCGTCGGAAGCAGCGATAACGAGGATCGCGCCGTCCATCTGAGCAGCGCCGGTGATCATGTTCTTGATATAGTCGGCGTGGCCCGGGCAGTCGACGTGCGCATAGTGGCGGCCCTTGATCTCGGTGCCGTCAAGGCCGATGCGGTCGTCGGTCTGGTACTCAACGTGAGCGGTGTTGATCGTGATGCCACGCGCTTTTTCTTCCGGAGCCTTATCGATCTGGTCGTAGGCAGCGAACTCGGCGCTGTTCGGGTCAGCCAGGGACAGAACCTTGGTGATCGCAGCGGTCAGGGTGGTCTTGCCGTGGTCGATATGGCCGATGGTGCCGATATTGACATGGGGCTTGGTTCTATTGTACATCTGCTTTGCCATTAGAATATCCTCCTAATTCTAAAATAATGTTGTGACTTACTTTCTTATAAGGCACATTGTGCCGGTTGCGCAGGTCAGTTGCTGCCGTGGATGATCTTCTCCTGAAGAGACTTCGGCAGCTCTACGAAGTGGCTGGGCTCCATGCTGTAGGTCGCGCGGCCCTGCGTTTTGCTGCGCAGGTCGGTCGCATAGCCGAACATGGATGCCAGGGGCACGTTCGCCGTGACGATCGCCGCACCGTTGCGGATGTCCGTGCCGGCGATCTGGCCGCGGCGGGCATTGATATCGCCCATGACGTCGCCCATATAGCTTTCCGGCGCCGTAACGACGACCTTCATAATGGGCTCGAGGAGCGTCGGGCCGGCCTTCTGGCAGGCCTCCTTGAATGCCATGCTGCCGCAGATCTTAAACGCCATCTCGGACGAGTCGACCT
>ERZ837910.3776-NODE-3776-length-15867-cov-4.889325_pt1 | contig 15867 bp, 13 predicted proteins | sample MGYA00519940_ERZ837910 | MGnify/ENA primary metagenome ERZ837910 (study PRJEB31850, sample SAMEA3708825) | human gut metagenome | biome: human gut; feature: human-associated habitat; material: faeces | place: China | collected 2014 ... | reverse complement strand
GCAGATGCCCGCCCCGGCCAACCGCTGCGCCGTCTGTTCGCTGTCCTCGCCGCGCTTTCGCACGGACAGGACGCCGCTCTGCGCCGCGCCTGTGAAACATTCCACATCCGAATCCGCCAGCGCCCGGCAGAGCGCCTTGCGCAGCGCACATTCGTGCCGGAAGATGGCGTCCACGCCCCGCTTCCGGACGAATTCCAGCCCCGCTGCCAGCCCGCAGATGCCCGGCACGTTGTGCGTTCCGGCCTCCGCTCGATCCGGCAGAAAGTCCGGCATTCTCGCCGCTCTTGAGAGACTTCCCGTCCCGCCCGCCAGGAGTGGCTCCGGCAGCATTCCGCACAGCAAAATGCCCGTCCCCTGCGGGCCGTAGAGTCCCTTATGCCCCGGCATCGCAAGAAAGGCCGCGCCAAGCTCCCGCAGCGAGAGAGGCAGCGTCCCGGCGGACTGCGAAGCGTCGAGCACGAACGGCACCCCGCGTGCGCGGCAGAGCGCCGCGATTTGCTCGATCGGCAGGATATAGCCAAATACGTTGGACACATGCGTGCAGAATACCGCCCGCGTCCGCTCCGTCACCGCTGCATCAAATGCCCGCAGCGTGTCCTCCGGGTCAAAGAGCCGCCGGCCGGCAATTTTGAGTTCCGCCCCGGCGGCGGTCAATGGCCGCCAGACCGCGTTGTGCTCGAACCCCGAGATCACGACCTCGTCGCCGGAGTGCACCAGCGAGCGTACCGCGATGTTCAGCGCGTGCGTCGCATTCATTGTAAAGACGACCTGCTCCGCTTCCGCGCCGAACAGCTCTGCCGCGATTTGCCGGCAGCGGTAAACAGACTCTGCCGCTTCCATCGCGGGCGGATGTCCTCCTCGGCCCACGCTCGCGCACCGCTGCATCGCCCGCAGCACTGCAAGGCGCACGGTGTCCGGCTTTTGCAGCGTTGTCGCCGCAGCATCCAGATAAATCACAGCGCCGCCTCCTCCGCCGTTCCGTCCGGCAGCAACCGGAACACGCCGGAAAACCGCTGTCCCGCTTCCCGCAAAAGCGCCGCGCTCCGCGCGCCGTCCCGCCCCTCCACGCGCACCGCATAGCCGCATCCGCGCTTCGCCGCGGCCTTCGGTGCGCGCACAACCCGGCACGGCACATACCGTGCGTCGAGCACGCCGCGCGCCGCCTGCGCTGCCGTGAGCGAATCGAATGAAAACACATATTGAAACATGGCGATCCCTCCCTGTGGCATCCTATGCGCCGCGCGCCCCAGCCGACACCATTCTCCGTTCCTCGAAAAAAATTTACAGATTCTTTATATTTTTGCATCCGGACGATTGACAAACTCTGATGTTTTAGTATAATAAAGCACAGTTATGATAGAGGTTGCGGCCAACAGGAGTACACGCCACCCATCCGGCAGGCGCCGGGGCGTAAAAAGGGGCGGCCGCCGAAGGGCCTTGTCCGCGCCTGCGCGCATGGCTCTGGGCCGTGGGAGAACATCGCACGGACTGTCACGAAAGTGGAGCGCTGTCATGTTGTGGTTTTTCTGCGTCATGATGGTATCATGACGCATTTTTTTGTAGGAGCTGAAACCATGAACCAGAAAAAATCCAACCCGTTCGTGTCGATCGTTGTGATCGCCGCGATGCTCATCCTCGTCGTGGTCGCCGGGATTCGCTGTGCAAACGGCGCAACCCTCGCCGAGACGGCGTGGTCGCTCGTCCCGCCGCTGATCGCGATTGTTCTCGCCCTTGTGACGAAAGAGGCGTACAGCTCGCTGTTCATCGGCGTGGTCGTTGGCGCGCTGTTCACCACCAACTTCCATCCTGTCGCCACGCTCGACACCGTTGTCAACACCGGACTCATCTCCGCCATCGCGGACAACGCCGGTATCTTCCTCTTCCTCGTCCTGCTCGGCATCATTGTCGCGCTGGTCAACAAGGCAGGCGGCTCCGCCGCGTTCGGCCGCTGGGCCAAGACGCACATCAAGACGCGCGTCGGCGCACAGCTGGCCACGTTCGTGCTCGGCGTGCTGATCTTCATTGACGACTATTTCAACTGCCTGACCGTGGGCGCTGTGATGCGTCCCGTCACCGAGAGCCATCACATCTCCCGCGCCAAGCTGGCTTACGTCATTGACGCTACCGCCGCTCCCGTCTGCATGATCGCGCCCGTGTCCTCCTGGGCCGCTGCCGTTTCCGGCTACGTCAATTCCGAGTCCGTCAGCGGTATTGAAATGTTCATCAAGCAGATCCCCTGGAACTACTACTGCCTGCTGACCCTGCTGATGATCGTGGTTATCTCCCTGCTGAACATCGACTACGGCCCCATGCTGACCCACGAGTACAACGCTCAGGTCAAGGGCGACCTGTTCACCACGCCCGAGCGTCCCTTCGAGGGTGCTGACGATTACGAAGTCGGCTCCAAGGGAAAGTCCTCCGTTCTGGATCTGCTGCTGCCCGTTATCGTGCTGATCGCCACCTGCATTGTCGGCCTGATCTACACCGGCGGCTACTATGAGGACGGGAACGAGTACTTCCATGACTTCATGGGTGCGTTCTCCAACGCTTCCTCCGGCGCCGGTCTGGCTATCGGCTCCATGATCGCGCTGGTGTTCACCTTCATCTACTTCTGGCTGCGCGGCTCCATTGGCTTCGAGAAGTCCTTCGAGTCCGTCCCCAACGGCTTCATCCAGATGATCTCCCCCATCCTGATCCTGACCTTCGCGTGGACCCTGTGCGGCCTGACCCGTTACGGCATGTACTCCGCCAACTTTGTGGTCAACGCCATGGCCGGCGCTGGCGATCTGGCCAAGTTCCTGCCTGCCGTGATCTTCATCATCGGCGCTGCCATCGGTTTCGCTACCGGTACCTCCTGGGGCACCATCGGCATCATGGCTCCCATTGTTGTTCAGGTCTTTGACTTCAACACCCAGCCCATCCTGTGCACCATCGGTCTGGCTGCTGCCTGCTCCGGCGGCGTTATGGGCGACCACTGCTCCCCCATCTCCGATACCACCATCATGGCTTCTGCCGGTGCCCACTGCTTCCACCTGAATCATGTGTTCACCCAGATGCCCTATGCCCTGACCGTTTCCGGTGTGGCCTTCGTCAGCTTCATTCTGGCGGGGCTGATCCAGAACGTGGTCATTAACCTGATCCTCGCCTGCGTCCTGATGGTCGGCACTCTGCTGGTCATCAAGGTCATCGTCGCCAAGAAGCACGCCGGTATCTTCGAGGAAATGGCCGAGGCCAACAAGGCGCTGGCCCACCAGAAGTAAGCGGATTTCTCAAGCGCACTGAATACTTCCAATAAAAAAAGTCACAGCGGGCGTATGCCTGCTGTGACTTTTTTACGTATGACGGCCGAATTCGTAGGGGCGGACGACTCTGTCCGCCCGAACGGCAAACGCTGCATTTCCGGTAGGGCCGATACCCCGAGGGTACTTGTTTCGCTGCGCTTCACGGCGCTCGTCGTCGGCCCTACACTACCCCTCAAAAGCCTCGCCCTCAGAGGGGGCCTCAAAACCGGCGTTTTCCTGTAAGTCCAATAAAACAAAACATCAGGGGCGGGAACATTTCCCGCCCCTGATGCGTCTCTATTATGTTTGCGGGCTTTTACACCTCGATGCCGAACTTCTCAAACCGGGGGATCAAGCCCTGCCGGGGATGGGGATCGCCGTCGTCGGGGATCTGCGCCAGATCGTAGCCGGGATAGTCGTTGCCCTCGATGATGGCGGGGCCCTTCTCCGTCATGCAGATGTCCCAGCCCACATAGTGGAACTCCGGATACATCAGCGCCGCCTTCAGCGCCAGCGCCTTGACCTCCTCGTGCATGGGCATCTGATAGCCCTTCAGCTCGATACCGGTGGTGGGGTGCCGGTCGTACTTCTTCAGCTCCTCGTCGTGACCCTGTCCGGCGATCTTGCCGGTGTCCAGATCGAACCGCATGGTGATGCCGCCCCGGCCCATGTTGTCAAAGGCCATTCCGCCGGTGCCCGCCTTGCAGGCGGCGTAGATCACCAGCGGCTCGCCGTCCTTCACGAAGGTGGCCACGCGGATGCAGTTGATGGAATCGGGATGCAGCGCCGCCGCCTGGGGATGCTGGCGAATGACCTCCTCGCAGATGCCGAACCGCTTCTCCGGCCGCTTCACATAGGCCCACATGGCATCCACATCGTCGAAGTCCTTCTTGTACAGCTTCTCAATGCCGCTGCCGCAGTCCCCGTCGATGGGCTTGACGATCACCGCGTCCTTGTCCGCCAGAAACGCCTTAAACTGCTCCGCGTCGGCGGTAAACAGATTCAGCGCCTCACGGCCCATCAGGGGCCGGAACTTCTCAAAGAAGGCGTTCTTGTCGTTGAAGATGGCGGCGTCGGTGCGGTTGTTCACCCGCTTCACGAAGGCAGCCGACCGCACACGGGTCAGATACGTGGAGCGCTCCGCGTCGTTCAGGTCGTAAAATTCAAACATCATATAGTCCGTCGGGCCGGCGCCGTAGCGCTTGGCGCACCGCAGCATGTCGGTAAACAGCGCCGCCGTAGGCTTGCCGCAGATGGCGTGCGCCTTCTCGGCGGTCTGCCAGACCCGGCGCAGCGGCACGTTCTTGGCCGCCTGACGAATGGAACTCAGTTTCATAAAGGCAAAACATCCTTTCATAACAGGTGCTTATTATTATATCGAATTTGCCACAAAAGAAAAGCCCCTCCCGCATAAAAAATTGAAAACCCAGCCATAACGAAGGCAGATTTTACGAAAAAACTTCCCCGCCCCTCTTGACAGGTGTACCGCATCATGGTATAAGTGTATTAACACGCTTAATACACTACACTCGGAAGGAGTGACACTATGATCCATCTGGACTATCGGGACAGCCGTCCCATCTACGAGCAGGTGAAGGATGGCCTGCGGCGTTTGATGGTGACGGGGGTGCTGGCGCCGGGCGACAAGCTGCCGTCGGTGCGGGCCATGGCCTCGCAGCTGTCCATCAACCCCAATACCATCCAGCGGGCCTACGCCGAGCTGGAAGCCGAGGGCTACGTGGTATCCGTCACTGGAAAGGGCTGCTTTGTGGCGGAGGGCGATACCCAGAACACGGCCCGCCGTGCCGAGCTGACCGGCAAGCTGAAGCCTCTGCTGGAGGAGCTGAAGAATTTGGGCATGACCCGCGAGGAGCTTGTGCAGCTTTGGGAAGGAGAGAGAAAGTAATGTTAGAAGCAAAGAACGTCGTCAAGACCTTTGACGGCTTCCGCGCCCTGGACGAAGCCAGCCTGACCGTCCCCAAGGGTGCGGTCTACGGCCTGGTAGGCCCCAACGGCGCGGGAAAATCCACCATCATCCGCCATTTCACCGGCGTCTACCGTCCCGACAGCGGCTCTCTGACGCTGGAGGGCCAGCCCATCTACGAAAACACCGCCGTCAAGCAGCGCGTCTGCGTCATCCCTGACGACTGGTTCTATTTCTCCCAGTGGTCCATCCGGGAGATGGCCCGACTCTACAAGGGCATGTACCCCACCTTCAGCCAGGAGCGCTACGACAAAATGCACGAGGTGTTCCCGCTGGACGACCGCCAGATGATCCGCCGTATGAGCAAGGGCATGCAGAAGCAGGCGGCCTTCTGGATCACCATGAGCTGCATGCCGGAATACCTGATCCTAGACGAACCGGTGGACGGCCTTGACCCCGTCATGCGCCGTCAGGTGTGGTCGCTGCTGCTGGGCGACGTGGCCGAGCGTGGCACCACCGTTCTGGTGTCCAGCCACAACCTCCGCGAGCTGGAGGACGTCTGCGACCACGTGGGCATCATGAACAAGGGCAAGGTGCTGCTGGAGCGCAGCCTGTCCGACCTGCAGGACAACACCGTGAAGCTGCAGGTGGCCTTCGGCGGCGAGGAGCCGGAGCTACCCGCCAGTCTCAACGTCCTGCATCACGAGCGCATCGGCCGCGTACACACCTACATCGTCCGCGGCAATCAGAACGACATTCTGGCGCAGGTGTCCGCCCTCCAGCCCATTCTGCTGGAGGCCATCCCCCTGACGCTGGAGGAGATCTTTATCTACGAGATGGGAGGTGCCGATTATGCGGTTCACGACATCGTCCTCTAAGTGGGCGCTGGTGCGCTCCGACCTTCGGCGCTTCTGGCCGCTGCTGTTCGGCTACGCCGTGCTGTGGCTGTGCGCCATGCCGGTGGCTTTGTGGAGCCATCGTGACTATGCCCGGACACTGGATCACGTGAGGGTCCTGTGCGACATTGTCAACTCCTATTTCAGCAACGGCGGCATCGTCGCCGCCGCCATCGTGCCCGCCTGCTTCACGGTGCTGCTGGCCATGGCGCTGTTCTCTTACCTGATGAACAGCCGCAGCGTGGGCCTGATGCACTCACTGCCCATCACCCGGGGCGCGCAGTTCGGCGTTCACTTCGCTGTGGGCGTGGGGATGTTCACGGCGGTGCACGTGGTGACGGCGCTGATCTCTCTGCCGGTGCAGGCGGCGCTGGGCGCTGTGGATCTGCAGGGTACGCTGGAGTGGCTGGCGGTGGCGGAGGTCAGCGGACTGCTTTTCTTCTCCCTGTCCACCCTGTGCGCCATGGTCACCGGCTGGCTGCTGGCTATCCCGGTGATCTATGCGGGCGTCAACTTCCTGTTCGCCGCCTTCTACCTGCTGTATTCCGCCATCACCCAGATCTTCTGCTGGGGCTACGAGGCCTCCGGTTGGCCCGGCTGGCTGGATTGGCTGACCCCCACTGTCCGCCTGCTCTGGCAGGTCACGGACAGCAAGGCGGTGCTGTACGGCCTTAACGACAGGGGCTTCCGCTGCTATGTGGATCGTCTGTCCTCCGGCGCGTGGACGACGCTGGCGGTCTATCTGGCGGTGGCCGTCCTGCTGGCGGCCGTGGCGTATTGCTTCTATCGTGCCCGTCACAGCGAAACCGCCGGTGACGCCATCGTGTTCCCGTGGCTGCGTCCTGTGGTGCTGTATGTCATCGCGCTGGCCGGCGGCATGGGTCTGGGTATCCTGCTATGGTACATGATCAGCGCCGCCAAGGGCTTGGCCGCTCTGCTGGTCTACCAGATCGTCAGCGGCCTGATCGTCTATTTCGGCGTCCAGATGCTGCTGCACAAGTCCTTCCGGGTGTTCACCCGCCGGGGCTGGATCGGCGCGGCGGCGCTGGCTGTGGCGCTGGTGGTCATCGGCCTTGCGGTGCGGTTCGATGCCCTCGGCGTCAGCCGCTATGTCCCCGACGCCGATCAGGTGGAGAGCGTCAGCTTCGGCAGCTATTACCAGATGCGGTATGTGGATAACCTGACGGACGAGGAAGCCATCGCGCAGGTGATTGCCCTTCATGAGGCGGTGCTGGCCCAGGGCGAGCCTACCGGGAACGAAATGAATCAGGCAGCTGAAGAGATGCGCGGCAGCAGTGCCGATGTGGATCAGGAGACCATCGAGTTCTGCTATCAGATGAAGAACGGCGGTTTCATCCGCCGCCGCTTTACCCAGATCATTCGGCGCGATACGCCGCTGTATGAGCAGATGAACAGGGTGTACAACATGCCGGTGGTGCGCAAGGCGCTGGTGAACAACTACTTCAGCGTCAATCCCGATATCACCGTGGAGAATATCACCGGCGGCTGGTTCAACAATTACAAGCTGGGCGGCGATTCCGTGGAGCTGACCGGCGCGCAGGCCCGCCAGCTGTTTACCGCCGTACAGCGCTATCTGGACAGCAAGATCCAGACGTCTGCTGACGTGCTGGATTTCAGTGAGAGCAATGTGGCAGAGAGCTGCTTCATGCTGCAATTCAACTATACCGCCGCGCCCGACACGGATAACAGCAGTGGTAATGCCACCACCCGCGCCGAGCTGGGCGACAGCAACGGCGGCCAGAGCTGGGTGATCGACTGTATGCCCGGCGACTGCACCGAGCTCATGGATCTCCTGATATCCTTCGGCCTTGCCGACACCCGCGCCGATTTAATGTACGACTAACGCAAGGGTTTGATAACCATTTCGAGGGTGCCCTCACCCCACCGCCCGCTGACCGCCAACGGTCTGATAGAGCTTTCGTAGGGGAGGGGCTCTGCCCCTCCCACCCGATGAACGGCAAAAGCTCGATAGACCCCGTAGGGCGGGGTGACCACACCCCGCCGCCCCAAAGCCTCCCTCCGACGAGGGAACCAAGGAATTAACCTGCAAGCTGACCCCGCTGCCCGACAGACGCAAAGACTTCTTCTCCGCATCGGCCAGCGGCAGCGGCGCAGGAGCAGAGACGATCCTTTTGACGAATCGAAAAGGAAATTCTCCTGCAAACGCGTGGTAAACGCCCCTGCTTCTGCACGCGCTATAGCGCGTCCGGAAGTGAAGGAACCGGAGGTTCCTTCCGGTGCTTTTGCCTACTTTTGGCACTGTAGCCAAAAGTAGGTCGCGCTCGGAAGCGCGAAACATTTCCCAAACCCTACCGCGGCGCACGATATGCCGCGCACCACAACCCCATACACCCGATGGGGTGGACAAAAAGTCCACCCCTCCGCAAAGCGTACCCATTTTTGGGTCAGCGGCGCAAAGGAGGCCGTATCCCATGACTACCCTACAGATCATCAATCTCGCCATTATGCTGGCGTTTTTCCTCTGCTATTCCTACCAGTTCTTCTATATTCCCGTGGCGTGGTGGAAAAAGGACGCGCCCCATCGTGAGCCGGTGATGCACCGCATCGCCGTCCTCATCGCCGCCCGCAACGAGCAGTCCGTCATCGGCAACCTGATCGACAGCGTCAAGGCGCAGGACTATCCCACCGAATTGGTGGACGTGTTCGTGGTGGCCGACAACTGCACCGACCTGACCGGCAGCGTGGCGGGCGCTCACGGCGCCAATGTCTACTTTCGCAATGACCAGACGCAGGTGGGCAAGGGCTACGCCCTCCAGTACCTGCTCCACTGCATCGAGGAGGACTTCGCCCCCTACGACGGCTATCTGGTGCTGGACGCCGACAATGTGCTGTCCCCCAACTATATCACCGAGATCAACAAGACCTTCTCCGACGGCTACCAGATCGTCACCAGCTACCGCAACTCCAAGAACTACGGCGACAACTGGATCAGCGCCGGTTACGCTCTCTGGTTCCTGCGGGAGAGCCGTTACCTCAACGGCGCACGGTGCCGTCTGGGCAGCTCCTGTGCCGTCAGCGGCACAGGCTTCCTGTTCTCCCGCCGGACTCTGGAAAAGTGCGGCGGCTGGAACTTCTTCCTGCTGACCGAGGATATCCAGTTCACCATTGCCAATGTCATCCGGGGCGAAAAGGTGGGCTATTGCCCCACCGCCGTCCTCTATGACGAGCAGCCCACCACCTTCCGCCAGTCCTTCCGCCAGCGTCTCCGCTGGTCCCGGGGCTACCTGCAGGTGTTCGGCAAATACGGCGTGTCCCTGTTCCGGGGCATCTTCCGGGGCAGCTTCTCCTGCTACGATATGACCATGAACATCATGCCCGCCGCCGTGCTGTCCGGCGCGTCCATCGCGGTGAATCTGGGCGCTGCCGTCTATAACTGCCTGAACGGCGGCGACTGGTCGGTGCTGGCCGCCTGCCTGCTGCAAGGCTTCCTGAGCCTGTATCTCACCGTGTTCGTCCTTGGCGTTATTACCACCATCACCGAGTGGGAGAATATCTATTGCTCCGCCACCAAGAAAGTTTTCTACGCCATCACTTTCCCGGTGTTCATGTTCACCTACATCCCCATCGTCATTGTCTCCCTGTTCCACAACCCTGCCTGGCAGCCCATCCACCACAGCCGCAGCGTAGATCTCCAGCAGATCTGCGCCGGAAAGTAAGGCCTGCCGCAGCCGTGGAGAGATTCCGTAGGGGCGACCCTTGCGGTCGTCCGCTGCAAAAGGGGGCGGCGGGTCTCACGCTGCCCGCCGCCCTGATGCCTCTCACGATAAACGCGGTGGCCCCTGCCTCCCTCTGACGAGGGAGGTGTCAGCTACGGCGGCATAGCCGCCGAGATCGGAACTAAAAATATGCCCCCGGCATATTTTCTTAACGTTCCGACAGAGGGAGAGATGATGAACACAAGGAATGCGGTGGAACGCGGTCTCTCCCTCAGTCACCTTCGGTGACAGCCCCCTCGTCAGAGGGGGCCAAGAGAGAACGCGCCTTCTCTCAACTCACGCCGCTTCGGCAGCGGCTAATTTTTGCGCCTTTTTGCCCCTATAACCCCCGTTTATGTACCCATAAAGGCCCTTAATGTACCGATTAAAACGCATAAAAATCCCATAAAGGAGCAACTGCTATGAATATATTGGAGGTCAACGATCTGCGTAAGGTCTACACCACCCGCTTCGGCGGCCAGTCCGTGGAGGCGCTGCGCGCCGTCACCTTTGCCGTGGAGGAGGGCGAATTCGTCGCCGTCATGGGCGAGTCCGGTTCCGGCAAAACCACCCTTTTGAACATTCTGGCGGCGCTGGACAAACCCACCTCCGGTCAGGTTTTGCTGGAGGGAAAAGACATTGTGAAAGGAAAAGAAGCCGACATGGCGGCCTTCCGCCGGGATCATCTGGGCTTCGTATTCCAGGATTTCAACCTGCTGGACACCTTTACGCTGGAGGATAACATCTATCTTCCGCTGGTGCTGGCGGGGAAGAAATACCCGGAGATGCACCGTGCGCTGCTGCCGCTGGCGGAGCAGCTGGGCATCAAAGAGCTGCTGAAAAAGTACCCCTACGAGGTGTCCGGCGGGCAGAAGCAGCGTGCCGCCGTGGCCCGCGCCATGATCACCCATCCCCGTATCCTGCTGGCCGACGAACCCACCGGTGCGCTGGACTCCAAGTCCACCGACGAGCTGCTGGATCTGTTTGCCGGACTGTATCAGGAGGGCCAGACCATTCTGATGGTGACCCACTCCGTCAAGGCGGCCAGCCGCGCCGGACGGGTGCTGTTCCTGAAGGACGGGCAGGTGTTTTACCAGCTCCGCCGGGAAAACGACACCGACACCCAGTTCTACCAGCGGATCTCCCACGCGCTGACGGCGCTGACCACAGGCGGTGATGCGCAATGAGCCTGTACGCACGTCTGGCGTGGGACGGCATCCGGAAAAATAAGCGGCTGTACCTGCCCTATATCCTCACCTGCGTGGGCATGGTGATGACGCATTATATGATGAGCGAGCTGTGCGGCAGCGACCTGCTGCGGTACATGAAGGGCGGCGGCGCGTCCCATATTATTCTGGGGCTGGGCAGCTGGGTCATTGCGGTGTTCTCGGCGCTGTTTCTGTTCTACACCTATTCCTTTTTGATCCGGCGGCGGCAGCGGGAGTTCGGCCTGTACCACGTGCTGGGTCTGGGCAAGCGGCATCTCGCACTGCTGTGCGCCATCGAGACGCTGATAACGGCGGCCGTTGCGCTGGCGGCGGGATTGATTCTGGGCGTGGCGTTGTCCTTTGCGGTGGAGATGGGCCTGCGCTCCACCGTTCAGGCGGAGATGGACTTCACCTTTGCGGTGCGGGGCAGCGTTGTGACGCAGACGGCGCTGGTCTATCTGGCCATCTTTCTGCTGACGCTGATCAGCACACTGATAAAGGTGGGGCGGGGGAGCGCCGTCTCCCTGCTGCACAGCGAGAATTGCGGCGAAAAGCCACCCAAAGGCAACCTGTTTGTGGCGCTGCTGGGTGCGGTGCTGCTGGGGATCGCCTATTTCATGGCGGTGTCCATTCAGGAGCCGATGAAGGCGCTGGCGCTGTTCTTCATCGCGGTGATCCTGGTGATTTTGGCCACCTATCTGCTGTTCATCGCCGGAAGCGTAGCGCTGTGCCGGGCGCTGCAAAGGAACCGGAATTACTACTATCAGCCTCGGCATTTCGTGTCCGTGTCCTCCATGGCCTACCGCATGAAGCGCAACGGCGCGGGACTGGCCTCCATCTGCATTCTGGCCACCATGGTGCTGGTGATGCTGTCCTCCTCTGCCTGTCTGTACTTCGGCGCGGAGGACAGTCTAAAGGCCACGTACCCCCACGAGTTTGCACTGGAGGTGTGGCTGGAGAACAGCGCTGACATGCCGAAATTGCAGGAGGCTCTGACCAAAGCGGGCGCGGCCTATGGCGTGAACGTCTGGGAGAAGGGCACTGTGGAACCGGGGAGCGGCAATACGTGGAGCGCCGCCTTTGACACCGGACTTTCTCAAGAGCAGCAGCTGGCGTTGAGCCGCGCCATTGACGAGGCGCTGGGTGACACGGACGTTACGTGGAACTACTTCCGCTCCTACCGGGCGGAAGCCGCCGATGATTTTTACGGCACCTACGGCAGCCTGCTCTTCATCGGCATCGTGCTGAGCGTGCTGTTCATCTGCGCGGCGGTGCTTATCATCTACTACAAGCAGCTATGCGAGGGATACGAGGATCAACCCCGTTTCGCCATCATGCAGAAGGTGGGCATGACGGCGGCGGATATCCGCAGGAGCGTCAATTCCCAGCTGCTGACGGTGTTCTTCCTGCCGCTGGCGGGCGCGGCGCTGCACATGGCGTTCGCATTCCCCATGATCCGGCGGATGCTGCTGCTCTTTGAGCTACACAACACGGGACTGTTCATCGCCACGGCGCTGGTCAGCTTCGCGGTACTGGCGGTGGTGTACACGCTGGTGTACAAGGCCACGTCCAACGGGTATTACCGGATCGTGAAGGGCAGCGTGTGAAGTCAAAAAAATCCTTGCCCGGAGAGGCAAGGATTTTTTTGATGGTTTGCTGGAAAGTTTCGCGCTATACCGCACTGTAAGAAATGTGTGTAGAGGCGGGGTTCTACCCCGCCCGATGTATGCGGCGAGTTGCTATATACCGTTGTGGGGGCGACCCTTGCGGTCGCTCGGAAAGACTACCGGCCCCTACAGCCTTGGCCTCCTCTGAGAGGGGGGGCTGTCGAGCACAGGCGAGACTGGGGGAGAGAATTTAAGTTTTTTGTTCTCTCCCTCCGGCGCTTCGCGCCACCTCCCTCACAGAGGGAGGCGAGGGGCAAGCTTTGTTTCGGAAGTGCGAAACGCTTTACCCCAAATAGTAATCCATCGCCAGCATGAGACAAAAGCCCGTCAGCAGCATGCAGACGCTTTTGCTGCCCTGGCAGGCGGGGATCATGTCGTCGCAGATGATATACAGCATGGCGCCTCCGGCGAAGGCCAGCAGAAACGGCAGAATCGCCGCGCTGAGAGACACGGTGGCGAACCCCAGCAGTGTGCCGGCGATCTCTATCACGCCGGTGGACATGGCTAGCAGCAGTGTCCGCCGGGGCGGAATGCCTGCGTGCAGCATGGGTGCGATCAGCACCATGCCCTCCGGCAGATTTTGCAGGGCGATGCCTCCGGCGATGGCCAGCGCACGGGGAATGTCCTCCGTGCCGAAGCCTACCCCTGCAGCAAGGCCCTCCGGCAGATTATGGATGGCCATGGCCGCCACAAACAGCAGCACCCGGTCACGCTGGGGCGAGCGCTCCGCCGGCGCGCGAGGCTCAAGGCCGGAGAGCTGCTGCATCCGGGCGGCCAGCCGCTCCAGCAGCAGCAGAAACGCCGCGCCGCACAGAATGCCCGCAGAGGTGATGAGAACGGCCCAAGTCCCGCCGCTCTCCAGCGACGGCAGGATCAGACCCGCCACGGCGGCGCTGAGCATGATGCCGGCGGCAAAGGACAGCACAGCGCCGTCACCCGCCCGCTTGGCCGCGCCCCGGAAGCAATAGCCGCCCACCGCGCCCAGCATGGTGGTGCCGCCCACCCCCAACGCAGTGAGGAAAACGATCAAAAACATGAAAATACACCCTTTCTGTGGTGTGAAATGGCGTGCTATTTTCATGGTATGCGGAATAAAATAAGAAGGTGCCGTCCGCTGGACGGCACCTTCTTATGAAAAACGTTACTTCAAGATCGCTTCCACGGCGGGGTTGAGCCAATCGCCCTGGAAATTCTCAATGGCGCCATCGTCCACCAGCTTGGCCAGTGCCGGATCGATGGGCATTTTCGCCAGCAGCGGCACGCCGTAGCGCTGGGCGGCCTCCTCGGTCTTGCCCTCGCCGAACAGATAGAGCTTCTTGCCGCAGTCGGGGCACTGGAGATAGCTCATGTTTTCCACCAGACCCACAATGGGGATGTTCATCATCTGCGCCATCTTCACGGCCTTTTCCACCACCATCGTCACCAGCTCCTGAGGGCTTGCCACGATAATAACGCCGTCCACCGGCAGGGACTGGAACACGTTCAGCGCCACGTCGCCGGTTCCGGGAGGCATGTCCACGAACATATAGTCCACGTCGTCCCAGATCACGTCGCCCCAGAACTGCTGCACCACGCCGCCGATGACGGGGCCCCGCCAGATGACCGGATCCGTCTCATGAGCCAGCAGCAGGTTCACGCTCATCAGCTGAATGCCGGTGCGGCTCTCCACCGGCAGGATGGCGTCGCCGATGGCTTCGGCCCGGCTGTGGATGCCGAAGGCGCGGGGAATGGAGGGGCCGGTGATGTCCGCGTCCAGAATGGCCACGTTGTAGCCCTCACGCCGCACCGCCACCGCCAGCTGGCTGGTGACCATGGACTTGCCTACGCCGCCCTTGCCGGACACGATGCCGTAGACCTTGCCCACCCGACAGCCGGGGCGGAGGGGCTTTTTCTCGAATACGTTGACTTCCTTGCGCTCGCCGCAGCTTTCGCCGCAGGTGCTGCAATCATGGGTGCAATCGCTCATTGTTGCTTCTCCTTTTATCCTGAAATGATCTTGTAAGTCTTAAAATTCATCCTGCGGCCCGTAAGTATAGCCGCACAGGGGACATTTGGGATAGTCGAAATCGTGGCGGGTGCCGCACACGGGACAGGTGCGCTGGGGCAGATCACTGTCGCCTGTGTCTACTGTGGGCGCTACACCGCCACCGGAGAAAAACTCCAGCTTACCACAGTAGGGGCACGCCATAATAGACACCTCCAGCGCCCCGGCGACCAGATTGGGCCAGTCGCCCAGCAGCCAACTGGCCTGTCCCAGCTGTAGCTTTTCTTGTCCCACAAAACGCATGGCCGTACCGCAGCGCAGACAATCAAACTGTGCCATAGGGGAGTCCTCCTTGTCGTCATATTATAATGTATAACACCAAACGCCGCCGCTTGCAAGCTTATATTGCCAGCAGCGTCACGTTTTTATGCCCGTTGAGGTACGCGCCCTCCCGCTTTTGGCAGGTAAACAGCAAGATCTGCCGCTTTTCACTCTCCTCCAGCAGATAGTCCAGCGCCGCATGAAGCCGGTCGTCGTCAAAGGTCAGCAGCGCGTCGTCCAGGATCAGGGGTACGCTCTTGTCCTCCGGCAGCACCAGATCGCAGATGGCCAGCCGCACCGCCAGATACAGCTGGTCGGCGGCGCCCTGGCTTAGCAGCTGGACGCTGCGCTGCGCGCCCTCACTGTCCGTTTCCAGCGAGAGGTCGCGGCTCAGCAGCACCTTCTGGTAGCGCCCGGCGGTGATCTTGCTGAAAATTTCCGCTGCCCGTGCGCCCAGCGCCGGAGAGAAGCGGTTTTGCAGGGTGGTGTTGGCCTCGTCCAGCACCGTCATGGCCAGCGCGATGGCATCGTACTCGCCTTGCAGCTGCTGGAGCTGCTGGCGGCGCTGCTGCAACTGGACGTCGATATCACCGGCGCTGCCCAGCGCCCGCAGCTGTCCCGTCAGGGTGTCCAGCCGTGAGCGGGCGCTCTGTTGGAGCTGGGTGATCCGGGGAAGCTGCTCCGCCAGCGCTTCCTGAGAAATGGTGGGCCGGGGCAGCGGCGTGTCGTCGGTGTTGGACATGCTTTCCGGCAGCTGCTGCTTCAGCAGGTCGCGGCGCATGGCGGCATCCCGCGCCGCCTGCCGGGCAGCGGACAGGGCGGCGCGCTGCTGCCGCAGGATTCGCTACT
>ERZ837910.3771-NODE-3771-length-15889-cov-10.186624_pt1 | contig 15889 bp, 9 predicted proteins | sample MGYA00519940_ERZ837910 | MGnify/ENA primary metagenome ERZ837910 (study PRJEB31850, sample SAMEA3708825) | human gut metagenome | biome: human gut; feature: human-associated habitat; material: faeces | place: China | collected 2014 ... | reverse complement strand
GTAGAGCACTCGGCTGTTAACCGAGTTGTTGTAGGTTCGAGCCCTACTCGGGGAGCTGATGAAAAGTTCTCAGATGAAGGTCTGAGGACTTTTTTTAATAAAACGAACGTACCTTAGAAAGGAAAAAAGATGAAAGAACGCGAAAAATTTGGAAGTCGCTTAGGATTTATCCTGGTATCGGCAGGGTGTGCGGTAGGACTTGGCAATGTATGGAAGTTCCCTTATATTTGTGGAGAATATGGAGGGGCTGCTTTTATTTTAATATATTTAATGTTTTTGGTGATTTTGGGACTGCCGATTCTGCTTTGCGAATTTGCGGTTGGACGTGCCAGCCAGAAAAGTATGGCACAGGCTTATGAGAAACTGGAGCAGAAGGGGAGCCGCTTTCATCATATGAAATGGCTGAGTATTGTTGGCTTTTATATGCTGATGATGTTTTATACGATGGTGGCAGGATGGATTTTGTATTATGCCTACCGTTCTCTGACCGGACAGCTTCATGGTCTGGATAGCAGTGCTATTCAAAATGCATTTGATACCATGCAGTCTTCGCCACAGACGATGATGTTTTGGAATGTTCTTGCTATTCTTGTATCCTTTTTTGTCTGTGCGCTTGGTTTGCAGAATGGTATTGAAAAAATAACAAAAGTGATGATGAGTGTGTTGATTATCATTATGATAATCCTTGCCATTCATTCGCTGCTGTCTCCGGGAGCGATGAAAGGTGTTGCCTTTTATTTGATACCTGATTTTTCGTCCGTGGCGGAAAATGGCATTGGAAATACGATTTTTGCTGCGATGTCGCATGCATTTTTTACCCTTAGTGTCGGCATGGGTAATATGGAAATTTTCGGTAGTTATCTGGGAAAAGAGCGTGGCTTATTGGGCGAGGGAACCCGGATTATGTGTGTCGATACCTTTGTTGCTTTGATGGCAGGATTCATTATTATCCCGGCATGTTTTTCGTTTGGTGTAGAACCGGGGGCCGGTCCGTCGCTTCTGTTTTTGACGCTGCCGAATGTATTTAGTAATATGCCGGGAGGCAGTATATGGGCAGGAATGTTTTTTGTATTTATGGCATTTGCGGCGTTGTCAACGGTAATTGCTGTATTTGAAAGTATTATTTCCTATTATATGGATACGTTGGGATGGAGCCGGAAAAAGACTGTTTTAGTAAATATACCGCTTATGACAGTACTTAGTACGCCGGCAGTTCTTGGCTATAATATATGGAAATGGTTTCAGCCGATGGGGGCTGGCTCAAGTATTATGGACTTAGAGGATTTCCTTGTATCTTATAACATTCTGCCATTGGGTGGTTTGGTATTTGTGCTGTTTTGTACAAGAAAAAATGGATGGGGATGGCATGCATTCTGCGATGAAGTGAATCAGGGAGAAGGAAAGAAATTTCCGCTCTGGCTGCGTGGGTATATGACATATGTACTGCCATTGATTATCGTTGTTATTTATTTGAAGGGATATTATGATACATTTGTGGGGATGGGAATAAAAACACTTGTGTTATGGATGGCATTTGCTTTACTTTTGCTGGCTGGTATTTTTTCGGTGGCATTTCATAAACCAAAAGTGCAAAAAAAATAAAAAAAATGGAAAATTGCAACATTTTCTGCTATAATATCGTTATATGAGTAGAATAAAAAAGGATAGGAGAAAATGTTATGAAAAAAATTTGTTTTGCAGCAGCCCTGCTGCTTCTGATGTTTTGCTTTTCGGTTTTTCCGGCAAGTGCAAAAGAGTATCAGGAAAATGGGTATGAGTACAGCTTATATGGAAAGGAAGCCGTGATTGAAAAGGTGCCGAATGTTAAAGGGCATATTCAGGTGCCGGAAAAACTTGGTGGTTTTAAAGTCACAGAGATTGCGGGATTTGCATTTAGCAAAAATATTTGTGAGTCTATTTCGATACCGGATTCAGTGACTGTTATTGAGGGACAGGCATTTCATAAGTGCCGTAATTTGAAAAAGATTAAACTCCCGGCAAAACTTAGCAAGATAAGTTATTATATGTTCCAGGATTGTGTGTCACTACAGGAAGTTACGCTTGGTAAATCCGTAAAAAAGATACAGACAGGTGCATTTTATAATTGTGTAAAATTGCAAAAGATAAATTTGCCGGTTTCTCTTAAGAAGATTCAAAGTAATGCCTTTTACAAATGTTTTAAACTTACAAATGTAAAATTTGGAAACAAGCTTACTTCAATTGGAAGCAGAGCCTTTTATAAAAATTATGAGCTGAAAAAGATTACGATTCCTTCAAGCGTAACAAAAGTTCACGAAAATGCATTTGAAAAATGTGATTCGCTGGCAAGCGTAATCTTTAAGGGGAAAAAGACAAAGCTTGGAAAAGGTGTTTTTGTGGATTGTACCGGTTTAAAAAAGGTAAAACTGCCGGCAAAAATGAAGTATATTCCGGAAAAAACATTTTATGGATGCACAAATCTTAAAAGTGTGGTACTTCCAAAACCGGTATCTTTTATTAAAGCAAAATCTTTTGCAGGATGTGAGAGTCTGAAAAAAATTCATCTTACCAATAAGGTCTATGCGATTGGAGATGGGGCTTTTAAATATAGTGGTCTGAAAAGTATTCATTTGAATAAGAAAGTGCAGTTTATTGGCAACAGTGCTTTTGCAGGTACTAACATAAAAAATCTTCAGATGGGTGAGAATGTCCTTTATATTGGAAATAAAGTATTTGCAAGTTGTACTTCCTTAAAAACGATTTATATTCCGGCAAATGTAAAGGGAATCAATGCGAATGCGTTTAATGACTGCTCCAGTCTGCGGGAAATCCGTGTGGCGGCAGGCAACAAAAATTATTGTGCAAAAGATGGTGTTTTGTATAATAAGAGCATGACGAAACTAATCCAGTATCCGTTACATAAGATCAATCGTTCATTCCATGTACCATCAAGCGTAAGAACGATTCGATCGAATTCCTTCAATGATAATAATTACCTTAGAAATCTTACGATTTCGGCTGGTGCGATTGGCAATTATGCATTTCAGGGAATGACAAAACTACGTACAGTGCGGATTACGCAGGGAACCAAAAAAATTGGAAAAGAGGCTTTTTTGGGATGTAGGAGATTGTCCCGGATTGATATTGCGGATTCCGTGAAAACAATTGGTGACTATGCATTTTCTGAGACAAATATCAGGGTGGCACACATTCCTTCCGGACTGGTAAAAATGAACGCAAATGCATTTAGCCGATGCGATAAACTATCAGCGTTTACCGGAGGCGGAGGTAGATTTACGGTAAAAGATGGTGTGCTTTATAATGGTCCGATGACGAGATTAATGAAGTATCCACCGAAGAAGAATACAAAATCATTTACGGTGCCTCGTAGTGTAAAATATGTTTCTTCGGAAGCCTTTGACCGTGTAAGTCATTTGACAAAACTGTATTTTGAAAAAGGAATTAAATCGCTTCCTTACAATTGCATATACAAGGTAAAGAACTTAAAATCGATTGTATTTGCGAGCGGAACCAAATTGAAAAATGGGGAATATGCCGTTGGTGACTGCCCGAAATTAGCAGTGATTGTAGGACCAAGCAGTTATCCGATTCGTCGGATGGCATACTATGCATCGGCAACTTTAATTACTTTATAAAAAAAATTATTTGAAATAACGAAAACGCTTGCAATCTGAATACCATTGTGCTATTATATTAGATGTTGACGCGTTAAGTCGTGTTTGACATCTAATATATACGGCCCCTTGGTCAAGCGGTTAAGACATCGCCCTTTCACGGCGGTAACACGGGTTCGATTCCCGTAGGGGTCATTGCATTTAATGCATATTGTATTAGCTGGATGCATACAATAGAATATGGCGACTTAGCCAAGTGGTAAGGCATGGGACTGCAACTCCCTGATCATCGGTTCAAATCCGTTAGTCGCCTCTTTTCTAAGACTCTGATTATTAATCGGAGTCTTTTGTAACTTTACTTTATAGGAAAGACCGTATGCGGCGCTTTCCTAAATGGAAAAGAGCCCGCAGATATGTGGACATGACAAATAGATGGTTTGGGATTTAAAAGATGTAAAAAGATTCTTCTCTAAAATCGTCATTAAGGTCAACTTATTTAGAAAATAGTCCATGTCTGGAAGTTCCTCTTCGCTCATACGGCGAATGTCCTTGGATGTCATTTCTTCCGGGGGATTTTCGATGTATTTTTATCCTTTTTCCTCTTGGTGTCACCATACTTGCCGAACTAAATTCTTTGGTCTGTTCTAATCAGAAACTTTTGTGTTCCTTGTTTCATAAATGCTTCGCCGAGACACTTTTGGAATTATTGGAAAACAAAATGTATCTCGGGGCAACACTTGGCATTATCCAGGTTTTACATACATGGGGACAAGAATTGAATTACTATCCTTATATCCACTGTATCAATATTCTTTTAATCCCCAAAGAATTGTAAGAATAATGGTTTGTATATTTTATGAAGAAACATGGAGAAAAAGAATGTAATAACTCATGGGATGATGACAATTATCCATATATTTAAAATACATTTTTCCATCGAATTAGGCTGTTAGTTGTAGTATAATATGAAAAAATATTCATTATAGGAGGATAATAATCATGTGTTTTGCAAAACGTAGAAAAACCCTTTTTGTTTTTTTTCTTGTTGCTTCTCTTGTGCTTACGACCACTTTGGGCGCAGCTCCAAATCTCTCGCAGGCAAAAAAGAAAAAGCAGGGAATTACTGTAACAAATAAGATGACCAAAGGTGTTTTGGTGATTCGAGAAAAAAAGAAATTACAGTTAAAGTTAAAGTTGCGCGGAAAAAAAGTTTCATCCAAGAAGATAAAGAAGATATTCAAATTCAGGTCTTCGAACAAAAAGATTGTGACAGTGAATAAAAAAGGAAAAATTTATGCTAAGAAAGCTGGAAATGCTAAAGTGTATATAACACAAAAGGCAAAAGGCAAGAAGAAAAAGTGTAAATTAAAAGTGAAGGTTGTGGCAAAAAAGAATAAGCCCGTGGTAACTGTGACGACGGAGTCAACGAAACAGCCAACGGTAGACCAAACAAAGCAACCAACGGCAGAGCCAACGAAACAGCCAACGGCAGAGCCGACGAAACAGCCAACGGCAGAGCCGACGAAACGGCCAACGGCAGAGCCAACGAAACGGCCAACGGCAGAGCCGACGAAACAGCCAACGGCAGAGCCAACGAAACAGCCAACAGCAGAGCCAACGAAACAGCCAACGGCAGAGCCAACACCGTCCGCAAGTCAGGAACCGCAATTGGTAAATAGCGGAGAATGCAGTAAAATGACATGCGGAGGAAGTTATGCTGGCCCTGTGAGTGGTAAGGAATATTCAGCAGTAGCGTTGTATGGTAATGGTGACTATTGTACCACATCTTACGAATTTGTAGGGACAAATAAAAAATACCGTATGGTGGTTAAAGGAGCATCTAGTAATTCGACAACGGCGAATGTTTCTGTATATATTGGCGGAAAGAAAGTTGGAACAGTTGGATTTGCTGGAACTACGTTGTCGGAGCAGTCTTTTGAATTTAAAATGACAGATGCAACAGGAAATCAGGAAATAAAATTTTTACTCGAAACAGATAATGGATCGAATGATACCTATGTAAATAGTTATGAACTTTATTACATTGGTGATGTGAAACCATTTCCGGATGCTCCAACACCAGCATCAGTTGGAGCTGTGTCTACAGGAAATTACAGAAATATGTTTAAGGAATTAGGATATTCGGATGCAGAGATAGATAAGAAGGTCGAATCGGCCTGGCAAAAATTGTTTTATGGTACTGACGAAGAACGAATCTATTATCCGGTAGGGGATGATATGGCTTATATTTATACAGCAGATACCGATGATGTACGTTCTGAGGGAATGTCTTATGGTATGATGATTTGCGTTCAAATGGACAAGCAGGAAGAGTTTAATCGTCTGTGGAAATGGGCAAAAACTTATATGCAGCATACAAGTGGAGAGTTTAAAGGATATTTTGCTTGGCAGATGAATACGAATGGAACCAAAAAGGACAATACGCCGGCAGCAGACGGCGAGGAATATTTTGCAACATCGTTATTGTTTGCATCAGCGCGCTGGGGAAATGGTGAAGGAATTTATAACTATAACAAAGAAGCGCAGGAAATCTTGACAACGATGCTTCATCAGGCAGATGATGGTCAAGGTGTGAATATGTTTAACAAAGAACATAAAATGCCTGTATTCTGCCCAATTGGAAACGCTGCAACATATAGTGATCCATCGTATCATTTGCCGGCATTTTATGAAGTTTGGGCGAGAGAGGCAGAGCAGGACAAAGATTTCTGGAGCGAGGCAGCTGAAGCTAGTCGACAGCATTTTAAAGATGCAACAAATGAAAAAACCGGATTAGGTCCGGATTATTCCGAATATAATGGGGCTGCTAAGAACGATGGAAATCATGGTGATTTCCGATTTGATGCATGGCGAATTGCAGCTAATATTGCTTGCGACTATGCATGGTGGGCGCAGGATAGCTGGGCAACCACGCACGCGAATAGAATCCAGTCGTTCTTCTACGACCAGGGTGTTGATAGTTATGGAAATCAGTGGTCATTAGATGGAAAGAATCTTAGTCCTGATCATTCTCCGGGATTGGTTGCTATGAATGCAACAGCGAGTCTGGCATCTAGTGATAAAAAATCATGGTCATTCCTTGAGGATTTGTGGAACATTTCTCCAACAACAGGGAAATATCGATACTATGATGGATGCCTTTATATGATGGGATTGTTACATTGTAGTGGTAAATTCCGCGCATATTTGTCAGGTAATACGCCGGTAGTAGACGTCGTGAATGGCAAAATATCGACAACAAATGCCGAATTTGATTTGAGTGCAGATAAGAAAGAAGATGTGACAACAAAACTTATTTTAAATGGTGTTAGAATATTATCAGAAATTCGAAACAAGAATACAAAGTTAAAAGAAGGAGAGGACTATACCATTAGTGGTGATACAGTGTCTATTCGCAAAGAGTATCTTTCCAAACAGGCAGTAGGAGTAACGAAATTGACATTTGTCTTCGATGCGGGGAAAAATGCTGTTATGTCGATTACGATAAAGGATAGTCAGTTACCTAATGTACCGGTAGTGTCCGGGCCATTTGAAAAAATAAAGGCTACAGACTTTGAAAGTTCCGATGATGTAACGATTGAAGATGGAAAAGTCACCTTAAACAGTACGAGCTCATATATAGCGTTTACTCTTGATTTTGGAAGTGAGACCGCAAAGAGTATAACTATTTATGTGAAAGAGCCAAATAATAGTGGACAGTTGTTTGTACGAAGTGGAAGTTTAAGTTCTACTGTGGCAACGGTGTATAATCTAGGTAATGGTTCCTGGAAAGAGACTAAGAATTCTTTGTGGCCTACGGTTACAGGAAGTACAAAAATTTATATACAGACAAATAAACCGGGACTTCAGATTGATTGGATACAATTTGGAAAATAAGTAAAAAATCGCGAAAGGATATCATACATGCTTAATAACCGAAAAAAAACGATAGGTGTATTTGTTTGCAAGCTTCCAGAATATTTCCAGCGCACCCTGTGTGGTGCGCTGGCTGATGAAGCGGTGGCAAATGGATACAATTTGGTTGTTTTTTCGACTTTTGGTGAATACGATAACAATCATGATTATGTGGAAGGAGAAAGCAATTGTCTTTATATTCCAAATTATGACGAATTGGATGGGATTATTTTATGCCTTGATGTGTTTGATATTCCTGGCATGGTAGGAAAATTAATTGAGCAGGTAAAGGAAAAGGCGCATTGCCCTGTGATTAGCATTCGACAAAAAAGAGATGAGTTTATTAGTGTGCTCAGCGATGATAAAAAGGCTATTATGGCTATGGTTGATCATTTGGTAGATGAACATAACGCAAAGCGAATTTATTACTTGTCTGGTCCCTCTTACATGCATGATATCCGTATGAGGGAGGACGGATTTCGCGAAAGAATGAAAAGCAGAGGTGTTGCCTTTCGTGAGGAATACATCTTTATGGGGAATTTGTGGTATAACATTGGTAAAGAAGCAGTTGATTATTTTTTTTCACTTGATGATGAAAGACCTGATGCAATTCTATGTGCCAATGATTATATGGCAATTTCTGTATGTGAAGAACTGTGCGAGCGAGGATTTCGTGTACCGGAGGATATTATTGTGACGGGATTTGATGATGTTGAGGAGGCTAGAGATATATATCCAATGTTGACAACAGTTGAAGCTTGCCCAGAAAATTTTGCGAGATGTGCTATGGAAATTATTAAAAAGGCGGAACGAGGTGAAAAACTAGAAAAGCAATATTATATTTCAACGCAAAATCAGTATCGAAATTCTTGTGGATGTAAAGAAGCGGAAGAAGCGAAACAAATTTTTCGTAAACAATTTGAAAAAAATCAGCGTTTGGTTCACTTGTATAAGCAGAATATGTTTATGGTTTTTCGGATGGAAGGAATACGAGATTATCAGGGCCTTCCGGATTTAGTTGGAAAGTTTGTAGAAGGAAACACGGGTGTTTCAGACTTTTATATATGCCTAAATCCGGATGAGAAATATGAATTGGATGATTCTAGAAAAAGTCCATATGAGGATGAGATGGAAATGTTATTACATGCCTATTATGGAAAGAAAATGTCAATTGAAGTGCCGATGCCACAAAAACTTTTTAAAAGAAAAAATCTTTTGCCTGCCGACGAAGTGACGGACAGGCCTTGTGTTTTTTATATCAACCCGCTTCATTATCGAAAGCATTGTTTTGGTTATGCAATCATTTCGTTTTTTAATAATCGATTTTATGCGGCAGAAGATTTTTATCAATCTTTTGTGATAAACATTTGCACCGTGTTAGAAAATATTTATATACAAAATCAAATTGAACAGTTAAGCAACGATAAAATACGCCTTATTCGACGAGATTCGGTTACACATATGTATAATCCGTATGGGTTTCATGAAATGGCTACACAAATGCTACATGATGCGACAGCAGCAGGAATTAATTGTGTCTTTTTCTATGTAAGATTAGAAAATTTACAGGAAATAACAGAAATATATGGAAAAGAAGAATCAAATGAAATCCTTCTGTGTATGAAGTCTGTTTTTGAAAAATTTGAGCAGGAAAAACATGTGTTAGGACGATTAGGAGGAAGTGATTTTTGCCTATTACTAGAGGATAAAATGCAGGAAGAAATAGAAGTTCTTGCACAAAATTTTGTTAATGAAGTAAATGAAGTGAATATTTCATGGAATAAAGAATTTTTCATAGAAGTACGCTATGGATGGTTTGTTAAGGAAGTGGGAACTATTTCTAGTACAGACGAGTGCATTCGCAGTGCGAAAATGAAAATGAAAGTTGGTGCACAAATGCAGACGAGTGCTGCAAAATATGCTTTTGAGGCAATGAAGGAAATCAGACAGAATTATCAAAAAGAAATTTCTGTTACATACATGGCAGAACAAATTGGTATATCGCGTACGCACTTGTCCCATTGCTTTAAATTAATATATCAGAAGTCAATACAAGATTATATTACTTCTTATCGAATGGAAAAGGCGCAGGAACTTCTGATTCATACTCAGAAAAAGATTAAAGAGATTGCTTTTTTGGTTGGCTATAAAGATGAGTTGTATTTTTCGAAAGTATTTGCCCGTCTGTATGGTATGTCTCCTAGTAAATTTCGTAAAACATTGTTGACATGAAAAAATATGGGTAAATTGGAGATGGATAGAAAAATCAGTAGTAAGTGTTCAGGAAGCCTGTAGAGAGTTGCTGGATGGTGTGAGACAACGACGAATGGACAGTGAATGGGTTCGGGATGGCATTGAGTGATATCGCAGCAGGATTATCAAGGATCTTGTCTCTTTCCTCGCAGGAGGAAGGGGCAAGATCCTTTTTAGTGCGCATGGCGGCGCACGTCACTAATGGGTGAAAAGCCCTAATCCGCCCTAGTAGTGGAAGGATATAGCCCCAAGACCAAGCGTGTCCGTGAACTCCTTTGATATTGCCTTCTACCCTATTACAATGGGTAAAAAAAGACTGTTGCCGAAGCAACAGCCTTTTTAGCGTTCTCATTACTTACAATTAAGCAACTTTGATTACACATTTCTGAACTGTGATAGAATCTCCTTCTTTGTATGGAGAAGTATCTTTCATGTTCGGGATGTACATCATGATTGGGTAGTTAGCACCTGTATCTTTGTCTGTGTCACCATTTACTGCATTCTTAGGAATTGTAAATGTGAAGTTAAAGGTGTAAGATTTACCTTTCTTCATAGCTTTTTTGACAATCTTGCAGTGCTTATGTGTTTTGTCTTTCTTAACTTTAGCGCTCAGTTTCTTAGAAGAAACATGAAGAGCCCATGGGTAAGCACCTGTGTCTCCACCCTTAGTATAGTTGAAGCAAACACCCATTTCAGGAAGTGTACGTTTACCAGAGTTCTTTACTTTCAAAGAAATGCTAAGTTTACGTCCACGGTAGTCAGGAGAGATGTAAGTTTTCTCGCCCCAGAATGTTGCGTCACAAAGCCAGATACGGAATGAGTTGTATTTGAACTCAGAGTAGTCAGCTTTGTATGGTGGATGGTTATCCGGGTTAGTAGATTTAGCAAAGTTGTAAATTACTGTACCCTTCTTTGCATTTTTAACAGATACTTTACATGTCTGTTTCTTTCCGCCTACAGTTGCAGTGATTGTTGCGGTACCTTTTTTGATACCAAGAACTTTGATGGACTTGCCTTTTGTTTTCTGGCAGTGAGCAATGTTATCATTGCTGGATGCCCATGTTGCACTTCCACTTGCAGTCAATTTTACTTCCTTACCCTGCATAACAGAAGCTTTTTTCTTCATTGCTGCGCTAGCTGTATCATCGCTTGCTACTGCAGCAGTGGTAACAGCCATAGTTGCAACTAAAGCTACAGCTACAACTTTTTTTGAAATTTTAGCGAACATTTCAAATTCCTCCTTTTTTAATATTAAAATGTTTTTTTGATTTTTGTGCTAAATAGACAAAAATCAATCGCTTTGCGTGGATATATTATATCATTTTAATAGTTCAAAATCAAGAGAAAATGAAAATAATTACAGTACTATTTTTTGCCAAAAACATGACGTTTTTTTGCCTTATTTGCAGTTATTTGCGTGGCTGCAATTTCCTGCCTTGCCTTCTGGTAACTGCGAATGGTTTCATCCAGTTCACGAAAACGTTTTTCATCTGACTCTTCTTTTTCGCGAAACAGATAATCCAATTCTTTGTTGACCTGCACCGATACAGTATCCGCAATATCCGATGTAAGACTGTCCGAATTTTCCCTTATAGCATCGGAGACAATACGGGAAAGAATGGTTTTAAACTGTATCATTTTGTCATTTGGGGAAATTTCCGACTCGGAAACCGGGTAGGGAATTACCTGACCGGATGATTTTGGTGAGAGTTTGTGTTCAATGTCCTTTAAGGAAAAACCGTCTTTCTTCATATTAATAATCTGCTCTAATTGCTTCATTTCTTTTTCCGAATAAACGCGGTGCCCCATTTCGTTTCGCGGGATATTCAAGTGAAGTTCCTCTTCCCAAAAGCGCAGAACGTGAGAGCCTACGTGAAGTTTTTTTGCCGCTTCCGAAATGGTATATTGTTTTGCTTCCATGTAGATAACCTCCTGTTTTATGTTTTTTATATTATAGCATGGGAAAAATGTCGATTGATTGGATATGCATTAAATGTAAAAAAACAGTGTGACACAGGACGACAAAAAACAAGAAGAATCGGAGCCAAAGCCCCGATTCGACAGAGAAAATGGAATTTATTCGTCGTGATATTCCAGATTTGCAAATTTTGTGTACTGGTTCAACCACTTAAGTTCGACGGTACAGGTTGGACCATTACGCTGCTTACCAATAATAATCTCGGTGATTCCCTTTTTGGTAGAAGCGTCTTTTGTGTAATATTCATCGCGGTACAAAAACATAACAACATCGGCATCCTGCTCAATCGCTCCCGATTCACGCAAATCAGAAAGAATTGGTCGTTTGTCTTCACGTTCTTCTACTTTACGGCTGAGCTGGGAAAGCGCAATTACCGGGCAGTCCAGTTCACGTGCCAGAGATTTTAAGGAACGTGAAATATCCGAAATTTCCTGCTGGCGGGAAATGTTTTTTGAACCGCTGTTACCGGACATGAGCTGAAGGTAATCGATAATGATTAAACCGAGGCCTTTTTCCATTTTTAGTTTACGGCATTTACTTCGTAAATCATTGATGGAAATGCTGCCGGTATCATCGATATAAAGCGTTGATTCACCGAGGATAATAGAACTCTCGGTAATCTTTGCCCATTCGTCATCTTCCAGTTCGCCGATTCGGATTCTTTGGGAATCTACTTTTGAGTTCATGGCAACCAAACGCTTGGCAAGCTGCACTTTGCTCATCTCCAGACTGAAAATAGCAGTTGGAATATGATTAATCATAGCAACATTTTCGGCAATATTCAGAGCAAAAGCAGTTTTTCCCATGGATGGGCGGGCAGCAATCAAAATTAAATCGGATGGCTGCAAGCCGGCTGTTCGATAATCCAAATCAATAAAGCCGGTCGAAATTCCGGTTACATCACTGTTGTTCTGAGCAGCTTTTTGAATACTCTCAAGTGTTTCCAGGGCAACCTCTTTAATTGGTGTAAAATTTTCAGAGGAGGCGCGTCCCTGCACGAGTTCAAAAACTTTGCGTTCCGTATCATCCATCAGCTCAGCAACATTAGCCGAATCCTGATAGCATCGGTTGGCAATGTCCTCCGTTGTTCGAATCAGCGAGCGCAGTTGTGATTTCTGTTCAACAATATCCGCATAGTAGCGGACATTGGCTGATGTAGGAACGGCGGAAATGATATTACTGAGAAACTCAACACTGCAAATGTCATCGGAAGCGTGTTTCTCATGAAGTTTATCCACAAGAGTAACTAAGTCTGCCGGACGTCCTTCATGAAACAATTCCACAATAGCGGAAAACAAAATGCGGTATCTGGCATTGTAAAAATCATCTTCATTTAGTTTTTCAGAAGCGAGAACTACCGCATCCTGATCAAGAAGCATTGAACCGATAACTGCTTCTTCTGCCTCTCCATTATGCGGCATAACTCGTTTGATTACGGTCTCATCCATGATTATTTTCCTTTAACAATTACTTTAAGTTCGGCTGTTACTTTTGGGTGCAGACGGATTGGCACATGGTAAGTTCCAATGTTTTTGATTGGCTCCTTTAACTGCATTTTTTTCTTGTCCAAATCATAGGAAAGCTGTTCTTTGGCAGCGGTAGCAATTTCTTTGGTGGATACCGAACCAAAAACGCGTCCGTCCTGACCTGCTTTAATGGCAACTTCAACGGATTTTGTCTCCAGCTCTTTGGCGAATTCCTGCGCTTTCTCCAAGTTTTCTGCAGCAACCTTTTCGTCATTTTGTTTCTGAAGTTTTAAATCATTTAAATTTTTTGAGGTTGCTTCTACGCCAAGATTTTTTTTCAAAATAAAATTTTTGGCATAGCCGTCTTTTACGGTTACAACTTCACCCTTTTTTCCAACGGATTTCACATCCTCGAGTAAAATTACTTTCATTATATGTCACCTTCTTCTTTCATTTTAGTTAAAATTTGTTTGATTTGTTCAGCGCCTTCTTCCAGTGTGCAGTTCTCAAGCTGGGCACCGGCACTGGTAATATGGCCGCCCCCACCCATTTTTTCCATGACAACCTGAACATTTAATTCATCAATGGAGCGAGCACTGATATAAACTTTACCTTCATAGGCAGTTAATACAAAAGTAGCGCGGATGCCTTTGATATCAAGAAGATCATCGGCAATTTTTGCACCAACAATGGTTGGCGATTCACAGTTATCCGCATTACAAGGAGAAATAGCAAAACAATCCATAAAAATTTCTGTATTTTGTATTGCTTCAGCTCGAATTTTGTATTCTTCAATGTCGGAACGGAACATTTTGCGAATGCGAATAATATCTGCTCCGGAACGACGTAGGAATGCAACTGCTTCAAAGGTGCGGACACCCGGTTTATTCATAAAGTTATTCGTGTCAACCATAATACCGGAATAAAGGGCATCGGCTTCTACGGCTTTTACACGGATTTCCTCACCGGCATACTGTAAAATTTCTGCTACCATCTCACTGGCTGAGGAAGCAAACGGCTCAACATAGGAGAGAGTAGGGTTTTCAAAGGATTCACCGGTCTGTCTGTGATGGTCGATAACCACTAGAGAGGAAACTATCGGAATCAAATCCGGTGCATCGGTGTAGGATGGACGGTTAACATCAACGACCACAAGTAAAACTCCGTTTCCATTTCCGATAAATTCCTTCGCATTCTCACTTGTAACAAAAGTGCCATCCGGATAATCTTTGTTGTTCTCAAATAATTTCAAAAGCGGTGCCAGTGAAGAAGTTACCTGATTTACAATGATTTTCGCTGGTTTTTCCAGAGACTGTGCAATTCGGTAAATACCAATAGCACTGCCAATTGCATCGACATCCGGCAGACGGTGTCCCATAATGACTACTTTATCAGCATTAATAATGGAATCACGCAGTGCCTGTGCCTTTACGCGGGCTTTAACGCGTGTATTTTTTTCCTGCTGAATACTTTTTCCACCATAATAAAGTAAATTGTCTTTTGTCTTAATGACAACCTGATCACCACCGCGGGCAAGTGCCAAATCAATAGCACTGCGGGCATATTCCTGACGTTTGCGGTAGGTGTTTGCCTGAATTCCGATTCCTATACTAATGGTAATGGAAGTATCGTTTCCCACATTAATCGAGCGGATATCATCGAGCAGCGAGAATTTGTCTGCCTGCAATTTTGACAGATATTTATGCTGGAAGAGGAAAATGTATTTATCCTTTTCAATTTTACGTGTAATCGCATCAATGCTTAACATATATTTGTTGATTTTTCGGTCAACCATCGCAGCTAATAAGGAGCGGCGTACATCGTCAACATTTGCAAGGGATTCATCGTAATTATCAATGTAGAGCAAGCCAACATTGACACGCTGGTCGTAGTTTTCACGGATATAGTGCACAATTTCGGTTTCATCATAAATGTAAATGACATACAAAGCGTCACCGATTCCCACCTGTCCGGCGTTTTTATGGAGGGCATCCGGTGCCTTTTCAAGAGAAACCAATTGCGTAATTGCCTTAAAGTAAGTTTCTTCCACATGAAAATGAAGTTCTGTTGTCTCATAATTTTCCTCCGGAAGATATTCTTTGGTGAGAGCCGGAATAGCATCGTTTATATGGTAGTTTTTTGATAATTTGTCAGAGAACTGTTTGCGGAAATTCTTGTTATCCCACACACAGACTCCGTTTGTGTCCAAAATACAGATCGGAATGTCTAATTCCGTGGCAAGTTTATTAACCGTGACGTGAAATCGCATCGAGTAATCGACTAAGTTGCGCAGTACAGCACCTCGTTTGAAAAAGTATAAGACACTGGCAATGATTAAGTAAAATAAAACGTAAATACTCATAATAATGCCGGCACGCAGGTTGATTACATAAATATGAACATTCATTGCGATTAATAAAAGCCCTAATAAGAGTGGCCATCGCAAATAAGATTTCAAAGTCCCTTTAATTCGATTCTGACTCAACTTTTTACCTCCTCCCAGGAAATGTTCCCAAATTTCATCATATCAAGAATATTATTATATCACGGATTGTAAATGTTGACAAACCCTATTTGATAGATGTATTATGAGGGTAAAATAGAGAACAAAAGCCTGCAAATAAAAAGTCAAGGCTAAATTGAAGAACATTGAAAATTTTATA
>ERZ837910.3760-NODE-3760-length-15915-cov-6.788777_pt1 | contig 15915 bp, 13 predicted proteins | sample MGYA00519940_ERZ837910 | MGnify/ENA primary metagenome ERZ837910 (study PRJEB31850, sample SAMEA3708825) | human gut metagenome | biome: human gut; feature: human-associated habitat; material: faeces | place: China | collected 2014 ... | reverse complement strand
CATCTTAATTATAATGGTATGTCAGATGATGGTTCAGAAATATATGCAGAATTAATATATGTTAATGCTGATTCAAGAGATATTGTTAATCATAACATTTCGATTGATGTTAAGGATCTTAAGTGTACGTACAGAAATGGTGAAGATAATAAAACAAGAGAAACCAGAACCTTAGCAACAGGGGAGTGGTCTTTTGAAACAGTTCTTAAGAGTAGCAGCACAGGTGTGCTTAGTACAACTCCTAATATATCGGTTACATCATCTTGTAATGCAGACCAGACTATCAATATAGATACACTTAAATGTGATGGATTCGTACTTGATATATATGGAACAGGAAATGCAGACTTTAAGTGGTTTGGCATGAGTGGTAAATATGCACCTGTAGTACATCTTAAAGATGGCACAGTTGTTAGTATTGACAACAAAACTTCTGATTTAAGTGCCAAAGCAGGTATTATGCATATATCATTTGCATTAAAACAGGTTATCAGTGTTGATAATATTGCATCTATTGAGTGGCATGGTGTAACAATATATTCAGCAGAATAATAAACTATAATTAATAACTACAGCTCCTAAAATGTAAAATAACCTAAAATAAACCCTTCAAAAGTAAGACACTGTTTCTGACTTTTGGAGGGTTTTAAATGTTTGTTAATTAAATAGCAATCTGTTATGAATATACAATGTATGTGCTGTAGCGGAATCTTCTTAAACGCTGTTCCATTTTAATAGCATTTAAGAGAATACGGTAAGCACCGACCTGAACCTTATAATAGCCGTCCTCATATATTATAAATGCAGGAAATCCGTCCATTAAAAGTGAATTTAACATTCTGTCGGCATTATCCTTGTTGCGGTATGCGCCAACCTGTACACGGTAAAGTGCTTCATTTTCTGTGTCATAATCATTATTGTCACAAGGACATTGTGGCATAATATTTGAACTACTGACAGGGACAGAAAACACCTCGTTATCAGGTGGGATGGAATTAACCATAGCTGTGCTGTCAATTGGGGCAGAAGCAGTTCTGCCAGAGTTATTCATTTGGCTGTTGCTGCTATTATTGTTGTTACTATTGTTGTTGCTATTATTATTGTTGTCAGTGCGATTGCTTTTATTGGAAGTGGTATTTCCGGGCCTGCCTGATGGTATGCTTTCTAATATTCCGTCTGCGATTGCCTGTGCAATACTGTCAAATTCTTCATCAAATAGATAAATTAAGAGTTCCTCTAAACGAGAATTCTGTAAGGTTTAAATATGTGTTAGTTATTGGAAGAAATTCTGAAAAGAATAATTCAGAAAAACGAAGAGCAATGTTTGCAGAAAAATCTGATAATGATATTCGTGTGATGACATATGATAGCCTTATTTCACAATGTGAATCAGTGCCTTATAATGGTGAAAAGATAATATTATCTACTTGGAAAGAACAAGGATTCAAAATAAAGAAGTTACCAAAGCAAGAAATTTCCACTAGTTTGTTTGCGTATATGAAACCAGAATATTTGCAAATTTCAGAAAGAGATATTGAAATCTTAAAAGAACAGGATTATCAAATAGATATTTGGTTAAGTGGAAGGGCGTTAAGTTATAATGACAAGTATGATGCGGCATCTTTGGCTGAAAGGACAACTAATCCATTGGCAAAAGCTGTTTTACTTGCCGAGGCAAAAAATATTAAATAGTCAAGGGCAGATGGGGTCAAGCTGGACGTGCCAAAATAAAGCCGTGGTGTGCGTGCCAGACCCCAGCAAAAATGGATAATAGGCCTTTTGCCAAACTGATGCAGGGAAGAACCAGCTTTGTCATTGCACACCGACTGGCAACCATCAAGAATGCAGATATTATCTTGTACATGGAAAATGGTGACATCAAGGAAGTGGGTAATCACGAGGATTGATGAGACTGAATGGCAAATATACAACGTTGTATAACGGTCAGTTTGCATAAATAAACGCATAAAGAAAAGAATAAAAAGATAGCCAGATATGAGCGAAAGATACTCATATTTGGCTATCCTTTTTAAAGAGGTTACAACATAAGGCCATTTGGGAATATTTCATTCAAATCTTCCGGGATGTCGTTCATACCACGACTCATCCATTCCCGTATCCAGCCGTAGATTCCATAGGCTAGAAAGGCAAGACGGTAACTCTCATTGTCGTTCATCTCTGGTTGTGGTCCTATTCTGCGATAGATAGTATCTCGGATCAGATAAGTTAAATCATTTCGATAAAGCATCATGTAAAAGTCTTCGTGTTCTTTGTAATGCTGAAAAAGACTGGCAAAAACATTATGAAGTCCACTATCGGGATTTGATTTAAACTTTTTCGCCCATTCGTTTATCAGTTTCTGATCGTACTGTGCAATGATATCCTCGAGACTTTCATAGTTGCGATAGAAAGAAGCTCTTGCAACCTGAGCTTCGTTTACCAGAGTGCTAACTGATATCTCAGAAAGCAGCTTTGTTTCAAGCATTTTTAGTAGGGTTGTAGTGATCTGATTTTTTACAAATGTATTTCGTTCTTGTGCACTTGCCATGATACATTCCTCCTGTTTTGTCTCATTTCGTATGAGACAGTTGACTCACTTATGAGTCTATGATATATTTGACTCAGTAAGAAGTCAAGACAAAATGAGGAGAGATGAGATATGAAGAAACACAAGGCTTTAAAAATAACCGGAATTGTCGTGGCGGTTTTGCTTGTAATAGGAATCGTTTTTGCCGTCATTTTTATAAAGATTATCGACTCCTCTAACGGCCCAGTTGAGGACTATGATAAGCGAGTAGAGATCTGGAATACTGTGGCCGGAAACTGCAGCAGGTCAAAATTGGATGATATGAATATCAACTACAACAGAAAAAGTCTGGGATTACAAACTATAAAATTTATAGGTGCAATCGTAGGAGATGAATATAAGGATCAGGAACAAACATTAGACACGTTTACCTATCTCCATGAGATAAAGGGCGGACATGAAAAAGAAACCTATGAAGATCAGCCTTATATCATTCCCTACCTTGTGCCCAATAGCAAAGGTGCGGTGATCGTCATACCGGGCGGCGGATTCGCTTACAAGAGTATGGATGGATCGACAAACGAGGGCAAGGATATTGCATTGGAACTAAATGAAGCGGGATACTGTGCTTTTGTTCTGCATTATCGTTCTAATCCATATGAATACCCTATTCCACAGCTTGATGTTCAGCGGTCGGTTCGGTATTTGCGTTATCATGCGGACGAGTTCGGATTTGATTCGGATAAAATCGGTATGATAGGATTCTCGGCAGGCGGAAATCAAGTGGGAACTTATATCAATCTTATCATGGGCAATAATCTTTTTCCCGAAGATTATATACCAGACGAGATTGATGAAGTGGATGATACCATTGTTGCACCAGCGATGATTTACCCCGCATTAACATATGAGCATAATGTGCCGATGCTGTTTTCTATGTTTGATGATGAATCCGTAAGAAATGAGAGTACACGGAAAGAGCTGCTTGACAGGATGGATTTGAAGCAACATATCAATACTGCTGTCATGAACCAATTTATCAGTTATGGCACAAAAGACGGCATGGTAGGAATGGACGGCGCAATCGCATATATAGACAGTGCAAGAAACAACGGTGTATCCGTGACTGTGGCCGTTGCCGAGGGGGAGGATCATGGATATAAATTTGAATGCTACAAAGAAGCATATCTTGATTGGCTTAAAGAAGTGTTTGGCGAAATCCAATAGTAAATGGTGAGAGCTTAATGCGGGAATATAAAAATTCATAGAGGAAGTTAAAAAAAAAGTGCCTGTCCCCGGCAAAAAAGTATAAATTTTATAAAAGTTCTGTAAACAAAAGTATACATTTTGTGCAGAGGAGTCTGAGCAGCAGCCCGAGATGACAGCGTGTTACTGCTCAGCTCAACTTGTCAAGAGAGTGAAAAAATAGGATGACAACGGTTGTATTTAGTGCTATACTTAATCCAGTGTCAAGGGTAAGTACACCTCATTAAATATGTCCAAAATGTTAACATGCACGAAAAACAGCTGTTGTCAGAATATTCTGATAAATACCTGCAAAAACAGGCTCTGGAAACCGCATAAAACCTAGGTTTCTGAAGGGGTACCGTAGAAATGAGGTATAAGCCCGAGAGGGCATTGACACAATTGATCATGGTGTTGTGGAAGCACCAATTCTGAAACGAGTAGAAATGAGGTATAAGCCCGAGAGGGCATTGACACTAAGTTTGATATCCTGTGTCACTCCTGCATATGCAGCGGTAGAAATGAGGTATAGCATCCACAATGTCATTAAGATAAGTGATTCTTTATGATCTTATTCCAAAAATAATTCCATTGAGCTATTTCTTTATAACACAACAAGACAGATGGTTTACATCTGCCTAAAATTAGTGTATAATGACGCTGACTTAATATATTTTATATATAAAGTTTGCGGTAGGCCGTGATTTCAAATTGCGTGGAAAGGAACGACCCAATCGTATCGGCAAAAGTTCCCGCTGGATGAGTTTTTCAACATCTGGTGGGGACTCTTGTTCTTTTGCAATAAAAAATTTACGACAAATAAAAATCGCATTTGTGAAGTTCACTTGATATCCATATACCCTATTAGCCTTTTGTGAAATAGCTACCTTTGCTGTAATCATTTCGCAAAAATTATATAAAAGCAATCTCGACCAGATTTCCTGCAAAATAAAGTCATAGTTTTTGGAATGAAATGCATTCAAGCCGATAGTATATTTTAATTCACGAAAAGAGGTCTCAATTCCCCAACGCATATGGTACAGTTCTTTTAGTATCTCAGCTGTTATTTCAGTTGGTAGATTGGTTAGTATGGTTTCGCAGGTTGTCTCTGTAAGATGGAAGCGAACAATGCGAATCTTCATTGGATAATAGGTGGATTCTTCTGTAAAGAAATCAAAAGTCTGTTTTGAACGAATCCTTTTATATAATTCCGGATGCTTTTTTACATCAGTGGTTTTCTTTTTCGAGATATAAAAAGAGGTATTTACATCAAAGGTATCTTCATCAGGCAATTGATTTTTTACAGAAGCAGCAATACCATGGCTTGAAGGATCTTTTGCTCGTATGATATAATACATGCCTTTTTGCTCGATGTGTGCAATTGAATTATAGCATTCATATCCCCTGTCCATGATAAAAATAGTATTAGCAGGACCATTATACTGATCGACCATATATTGTAAAGCTTTATGTTCATCTTTTTTATGGATTGGCTGGATTTTGGCATCAATATATATACGTTTCTTTAAGTCAAAAAGGCAGCTTAGATGAGTAACATTATACTCGTTTGATTTTCCACTTTTTCTTAAAGTGCTTTCATTCGTAGGATCATATGGAAGCATAACAGAAGATCCATCTATTGCAAGAGGTCGATAACCATAAATCGTTTTATATCCTTTATCAAATGCATTAAACGCATGAAAAAGATGTTCAAATGCACTAGGAAGAATCTGAGCTCTTCGCTGAATAAAAGAGGATAATGTCGGCATATTGGGATCGAAATAAAAAAACTTCAAAAGTTCACTGTTTAACGATCCGGCGCCAATCGAAAGAGTGCAAAGAAGGGTTTTCGAAAAAGACCATTTTTTTATTCGTGAAAAATCATGGTTAGGATTTCGAGTATAAAGGGCATGATTTTGGCCCATCTCATCAATTAAAGAAAATAGGTATTTCTTTAGAATTTTAGAAAAGTTCAAACTATGTACCTCCATAATGTTTGTTCATTATAAGAAAGACATAGTTTGAACGATTTGTAAATAATAATTTTGAAATTAATCAAAAAGGGGACAAGGCTCGGAAAGCAGAATTTCTTATCTTAATGACATTGAAAGCCAACGTTCCTATCACCATGGCTTCTAGAAGCGACAGCAACTTCATAGCCTGCATCAATCATATGGTTTTTCAATATATCCTGAATGTCAATATCATCTTCGACAATTAAAATCTTCTGCATTGTTCCACCTCCAACTTTTCAAGTATAGCAGAGAAATATGTATCTATTATGGAGCCTCAAATTGTATCCGCATTTATTTTACTGCCATGGCAAAGCTGCTGACCAGGTTTGTCAGCGTCATCATGATCTGCGAGCCGGTGAATACCGCCGAAACATCCGCCGATGCTGCAAACTTGCCCACAATCAACAGGTCCACCGCGCCGTACATAGCCTGCAAAAACAGGGCAAACAGCACCGGCAGCGCAAACAAAATCAACGGCTGCAAAATTTTGCCTTGGGTAAAGGTCGTGTTCTTTTCCATATTCAGTATCCTTTGTTCGTATGGTTCCACCGGCCGGCAGCTGCCCCACAAAAAAGGCTGGATAAGACACGGGCATTTCAGCCCGGCATCTTATCCAGCCATTGTTTCTTTTGAACAATCAACCCTCCGATGGTTGATTGCTAGTGTAGCACGCGCGGTGTGGTTCGTCAATCATATTTACTGCACATTTGCTCATCAAATGTACACTTTGCCTTGTTATCGCCCTCCTGATTCAAGCTCCATACTATTTATTTTCTGCTGTAACGGGGGCTGTGCCCTTTCAGGAGCTTCCAGCGGGAAAGCGGTTTGATGCTGAACACAACATGCTTTTCCTGTTGGCAGCACTTGCAGATATTCAGCACATCATAATAATACTGTATATCACTCCGTTCCAGATCAAGGCCGCACTTCCGGTTCAGGCAGCCGCGGCAGTAGCACAAAACTCTAATTTCTTTATTGGTCAGCATAACGCTTACCCCCCCCCCCCCATTTTTTTTTTTTTCAATGCTATTTCCCCAGATTCCCCTCTTTTATTTCGAGCAGTCGCTGTTTTTAATCCAGCCTGCCCATTTGTTCTTTCAAATCGGTCTTATTCTGCACAGCGGCTTCAATGGCAGCTGCCAGGGCCGCGGTAATGTCTGTCAGCGGCATGGCCGGGGTACCCGCAGCTTTGCCTTCCAGCTGGCTGACTGCATACGGCACATGCACAAAGCCCGCCCGTATATGGGGATCGCTTTGCACGATATGCAGCACAGTATACATGACTGCATTGCAGACGTAAGTACCTGCCGTGTAAGACAGCTGGCAGGGATAGCCCTTTGCCTGTACCACGCGCACCATGGCCTTGACCGGCAGCTTGGCAAAATATGCCGGGGCGCCGTCCTGTACCAGCGGTTCGTCCACCGGCTGTGCGCCGTCATTATCCGGGATACGGGCATCCGCCAGGTTGATGGCTACCCGTTCTACACGCAAACCAGCAGCGCCGCCTGCCTGGCCCACATTCAGCACCAGATCCGGCTGGCAAAGTTCGATTTGGCGCACCACTTCTGCGGTGCCGCGGGTAAAGCTTGTCGGGATCTCCCGCTTGATGATCTGCGCCCCGGCAATTTCATCCGGCAGCATTTTAACAGCTTCGTAAGCCGGGTTGATGCTTTCCCCTCCGAACGGGTCAAAGCCTGTAACTAAGACTTTCATTTCACTTTCCCTCTCCTCATCTTTTCAAATTATACCACACGTTTTTTTCATTTTTCAATCCTATTTACAAAAATATCCTACTTTATTCAAAAAAAATGACCACGCTCGCACTTAGCGTGGTCATTTCATTAACATATGTTACTTTATTTTTCCCTTAGCTGCTCTTCCAGCCCGGCGCGCGGGGTAATATAGACCGTTGTATAATTGTTATACAGCACCATGCCAGGGCGGGCTCCGTTGGCTTTCCAGATGTTGCGCACCTCGGTGGTATCCACCGGCACCTTGGCACCGCCATTCTGGCTGGAGTGCAGCACAGCCAGCTCTGCGGCCTCCTGTTTGGTGGTGTCCGGCACATCCTCGCCGCGGCTCATAACCACCGTATGACTGCCGGGGGCTTTCTGTACATGGAACCAGACATCCTTGCCGCGGGCAGTGTGCAGGGTCAGCTTATCGTTTTGCAGGTTGTTGCGCCCGATCAAAATTTCAAAGCCATCGCTGGAGCGGTAGCGCAGGAAATCCGCCGGTTTCTGTTTGCGTTCCCGCTGCTTATAGTATTTCAGGTAGCCCTGGCTTTTCAGCTCGGCGCGCACTTCGTTCAGGGCCTGCTCGCCGGGGGCAGTCTCCACCTCATACAGAACATTGGCAAGGTATTCGATCTCATCCTCGCCCTCGATCAGCAGCTTTTTCAGCATCTGGCCGGCGGTCTGCTTCTTTTTATAATCGCGGAAGTATTTCTGCGCGTTCTCGTTGGGTCCAAGGCGGGGGTCCAGGCGGATGGTCACATCCTCGCCGGTATAGTAGTTTTGCACGGTGGCCTGGCGGTCGCCTTTCTGGATGGCCCACTGGTTGGCCTGCAGCAGCTCGCCGTACAGGCGCAGGGTATCGGCTTTTTCACTCTGGGCCAGTTCCTCCCGCCGGGCGGACTGTTTGCGCACAGCGCGTTCGTACAGGTTATGCACCGCTTTGTACAGCTCGCGGCTCTTCTGCTTCAACCGCTCGGCGCGGTCCTTGGTGGCGTAATAATCCTCCAGCAGCTCGCTGTAGGTGGGGTACTGTGTTAAAATGGCCGCACTGCCGTACTGCTGCGGGATAAAAAAGCTGAACTCTACCGGCTTGTTCACACCGTCCGGCTGGGGGATGCGCACCGCCGTGGGGGTGCCGCCTGCAGCGTGTTCATCCTTCAGGTTTTCGATTGCGGCGCACAGGGCCTGCTTCTGCGCTTCGTCCAGGTCACAGGCCAGCAGGGGCGTTTCGCCGCCAAAGGCACGCCACACAGCCTCCCGCGCAACAACGGGGCCGACACCGCCAACCGCTTTGCCCAAAGCAGAAGCCACCGGCAGGTCTTTTTCGCAGGCAGCGGCCACCATGGCGGCGGCGCTGGTTGCCAGAAAATCCGGCTTATTGGGTTTGGGCGGCAGCGTATACGGCAGTCCGGGCAGCAGCTGGCGGATCTCGCTGTCCTCAAAATCCACGCGCTTGAGGGCATCGATGATCTTGCCGCTCTGGATCAGCACTAGGTTGGAGTAACGGCCCATCAGCTCGGCAGCCAGGGTATTGGTTACCAGGTCGCCCATCTCATTGGTGCACAAAAAGTCAAAAAATACAATGCGGTCGCCGGGTTCCATATGCAGCCCTGTCAGACGGCCGCCGGTCAGGTGTTTGCGCAGCAGCATGCAAAAGCCCGGCGGGGTGAGCGGGTTTTCAAAGCTTTCTTTGGTCAGGCAGACACGCGCCGAGCCGCTGCGGGCAGACAGCAGCAGCTTGAACGTCTGGGTGCGAGTGCGCAGGGTCATCAGCACTTCATCCCGCGTCGGCTCAAAAATTTTATCAATTTTGGCATCCAGCAGGGTGCTGTTCAGTTCATTTGCGACCAGCGCAAGGGTCGCGGCATCCAATGCCATGGTGGTACTCCTTTTCTTTTGGGGCAGGGTTTTATGAAAACGACAGCATTCTTCTCACGCGGCAGGATGGGTTCATCCCACCCCATAGTGTTCAGCCGCCGCAGGGGTTACAGGTAGCTGTAAGGGTCAACATCGGCCAGGCTGGGGGCCACAGTAACTTCTTTGGGCAGGCGCTCGGTCAGGGCATCCGCCAGGGCAAACACCACCGGGTGTTCCGTTCCCCAGTGCCCGGCAACAACCAGGCCCACGCCTTTCTGCTTTGCCAAAATGGCAATGTGGTGGGCGGCTTCGCCTGTCACCAGGCAGTCTGCGCCCTCGTCAATGGCCTGCTGCAAATAGCTGCCGCCTGCGCCGCTCACTTCGGCCAGCTTTTCTACCGGGTGATCGGCTTCCACAAACTTGCAGTGGGTGTGCAGCATTCGGCTGCAGGTTTCGGCCAGCTGTTGGGCCGTGGTGGGCACGTTCAGCGTGCCGATGCGGCCGCAGTTATCGGCGAAATCACGGCGGTTCTCAATGCGCAGCAGGTCTGCCAGCACATCGTTCACACCGCCGGGAGCGGCATCCAGATTGGTGTGCATGCAGATGGCCGAAATGCCGTTCTGCAGCAGCATTGCGGGCACATCCTCCGCCGTCACGCGGCGCAGCGGGTCAAAGATGACCGGGTGGTGGCTTACAATCAGCTCACACCCGCTTTCGGCGGCATCGCGCACCACATCGGCGGTAATATCCAGCGCCGTCATAATGGAGGTGACCGGGCGTCCGGCATCCACCAAAAGGCCCACGTTATCCCAACTGCAAGCCAGCTCCGGCGGGGCGATCTGTTCCAGAATTTTCAGTACCTGCTGTACTTTTACGGCCATAGTCCATCCTCCATTTCCTGTATCAGGGCATCCACCCCATCCGCCTGCGGGCCGGGTGCAAGGCCCAGGCGATATTTTTTCAGTTTGACCAACTGCTGTTCACGGTAAGCCTGGGCTTCGGGCTGGCCCTGCGTTTTGCCGCACAGGCAGGCAAGGCCGGTGGGCTCCGCTGCCCGGCCGGTATACTGCGCGTTGATCACGGTATACAGCCGCCCGGCTGCACGGCACAGTGTCTCGCTTTTTAAGGCAAAGCCGCGCTGGGCAAGGCCCTTGCGCAAAATGCTGTGCTTGGTGGCGGGTACAAAAACAAAGTTATACTGTTCGTTCCTCACCCAGGGGGCGGCATCCAGGATTTCCAGCACCGTTTCGGCCCCCATGCCGGCAATGATGATCTCCGTTACCTCCCCCGGCTGCAGCACACTCAAGCCGGAACCGAGGCGGAACTGGATCTTATCCGCCCAGGGGGCGCAGGTCATGCGGGCTTTTTGCAGCGGGCCTTCCCGCAGATCACATGCAAAAACAAGCGGGCAGCAACCGCTGCCCGCCAGCCATGCACTGAGTTTTCCATGGTCACACCCAATATCGGCGGCAATATGGCCGGGCCGCACATAGGCAGCCGCGGCGGCCAGCCGCGCATCCAGGTGCGGCACAGGCTTACAGGTGTGCAAAGTAGTCATTCAGTTCGGCGCACAGTTCGTCGGGGTCCACACCGTGGACCATGCAGGCCTGCTCCACGGTCTCACCATGGGCAGCCATGCAGCCCAAGCAGTGCATACCCGTGTTCAAAAAGATGGGCACGCAGCCCTGGGAAGGATCGTTCTGCAGGATTTCGGCAATGATGGTATTACGGGTAACAGTCATGGTAATGTTCCTTTCTACATTATACAAAACGTATAAAATGATAATTTATGACGGCATCTGGAAGGTCGCGTACAAACCCGCGCCTTGCAGAATGACGAACGATGTCAGGCAGAGCATGGCAAATACCGCCTTGCGCTCTGCGGGCTTTTGCACGGCAAAGGTGCGGTTGTGGTGCACCAGCGCCAGCACCAGCGGCAGCACGGGCAGCCAGTAGCGCCCCTGCAGGCCAAAAATAGTGGTGTAATTGATGGGGGTCCAGTTGAGCGCCGTGACGAACGAAAGGGCAATCACGCAGAGAACAATACCCCAAACGCCCGCTTTGGTGCGGCGGCCCAGAGGTACGGTCTCACCCGCCTGCGGCAGCGCCGCGGCCAGCAAAGCCAGGATAAAGCCAACCCCCAGCACCCAGCTGGCATCCACGGTATACACAATGGGTTCGCCCAGGGCAGTGCCCAGCACGCCCTGCACCCACTGCGCCCCCTGCGCACTGAAAGAGCGCAGCAGCAGTTTGGCCGTGTTGGGCAGGTTGCGGCAGATATACCCGGCGGAATAGGTGTAGATGGAATCGCCGTTTTCCTGAATGGAGCCAACTAGCTGTTCCGGCGTTAAGCCGCCCCACATGTGGGTCAGCTTATACAGCCCAACCGGGATGGCCAGCACCACAACCGCGGCAATGGCACCCAAAAAGATTTTCTTCTTTTTGGGGTCGCGGCGAATCTTCCAGTACAGCAGCGCCAGCAAAGCGGCACCAGCCGCGGCGGCACCACCGGCGCGCAGGATGCCCACGGTATCCACATCGCGGGCTGCATACAAAGCAGTGCCCATATTGACCTGCACCCAGCCGATAGCGGCCAGCACCAGCGCCAGAACTTTGGCAATGGGGCCAACCGGCCAGCGCTTGCCGGGCAAGGCAAGGTTGGCATCGGGAATCATAAAGATCAGCAGCACGGCGGGCAGATAAATTGCCTTGGCCGGGCCGATGAGCGCTGCCAGCACCACAGCAGCCACCGTTTCCGGCCAGCGGACCGGGCGGGTGCGCAGGGTCAGGCAGAGCGCAGTAAAGCAGAAGAGATACCCCAGCACGGCGGCGTCCGCCGAAAGGCTGCCCGCCAGCTGCAAGGGCTGGGCCAGCAGTGCCACACCGGCAAAAATGCCGCGCAGCCGCTGGGGTGCAATATTGACCGCAGCCGCAGCCAATGCCAGGTACAGCGCCAGGTTGCACAGCCGCCCCAACAGCAGCATGCCATGGAAGCCAAGCCCCATCATGCGCGCCAGCGTAATGCCGGCAATCTGACCCAGGTAGAGCGTATTGTTGATGGGGTCCGCCGTTACATAGGTATCGGAGTTGACAGTCGTTTCACCGCTGCAGCCCGCATCTCCCAGGTGTTCCAGCATTTCCTTGTAAGCGTAAATGCCGATATCACCGGTATGATTTTTGAAATAGGGAGCATCGCAGCTGCGCACCAGCAGCATATCATCATCGTCCGCCACCGGCTGGCCCAGCAATGTGCTGGACTGGCGGTAGCATTTGGCCAGGTGGGTGTATTCATCGGGGCCGACAAGGGGCGGCGTTAAAAAGGCAAACGCCACGCCCAGCACCGCACCGCACACCAGCACCACCTGCCACAGCTTGGCGCGGTGGGTGAGCAGGATAAAGCCCGCCACCACCGCCGCAAAGGTCAGCACGCCCAGCAGGCGGGAGATCACATGGGACCAGCTGCCGGAATCATTGACGACATACTGCAATGCCGGATGCCCGACGATGGAATCCGTTGTGCCGTTTGCATTCCGGCGGGTCATCTGCTGGCTGGTGTCGGCATCCGTCCAAAGGCCCAGCATGTGGTACACATCCCAGTCATCGCCGGGGGTATACCACAGGCGCAGGGTCATGTTGGGGTTTGCCAGGTCATAGTCCGCTTCGGCATCGGCTGTGCCGGGGGCGGTATAGGGCGCATCAAACGTGATGGCCGCAAAGGTGTCATCTTTAATGGTAATGCAGTCCAGCTCACCGTTCGCCACGGCGTTGCCATCGGCATCCAGCAGTGCAGCGTACAGGGTGCCATGCCGGAACGCCCAATTATGGGTGGTCAGGTCCAGTCGAACCCCGTAAATGCGCTGCCCGCTTTTGAGCGGAACGGGCAGGTACAACCCGGTTGTGCCGTCATCCTGCGTTGCAGCGTCCGCCGTGGCAGGAATTACAACGGTACGGGTATAATCATCGTTGACGATTTCATACACCAGCTGGTTATCCACCCGCTGGCCAAGGTCAAACCCGGCCCACGCGGCCACAGCGGCGGCAGCCAGCGCCACCAGCAAAGTCAGCCACAGCAGGCGGTGCCGCTTGCAGAAATCTTTGATTTTTTGCATGAAGCCCTCCCCTGCTTTAGGTTGCTTACAAACAGTTTTATTATACATGATGATTGGCGAAAGTGCAATATTAGCCTTACTGCACTTTACTTTTCTCATTTTTCCTCTAGCTTTTTAGGCTAGAGAATGATATCATCTATGTAAAAATCACATAAAGAGGTCGTGATATAGTTGGATTACGAATTTGCTTTTATTAATTAACTGATACAAAAACACCCCCGTCTGCATTACCAGGCGGGGGCATGTTATTGCATTACGAGAAACGGTCGCGCAGGTTCTTGAAGAAGCCCTTGCGCTTTTCGTAGTTATCCTCTTTCAGGGTCCCCTCGAACTTCTTCAGGGCCTCACGCTGGGTGCGGCTGAGCTTCTTGGGGATCTCGACCTCGCACTTGACGTACATATCACCGCGGCCTCTACCATTCACATACTGGACGCCCTTGCCGCGCAGGCGGAAGGTGGTGCCGCTCTGGGTGCCTTCCGGCACATTGACCTCGACCTTGCCGTCGATGGAAGGCACTGTGATGGTATCGCCCAGGACAGCCTGACTATAGGTAATGGGGAAGACGACGTAGATGTTGTTCTCGTCGCGCTGGAACACCTCGCTGGGCTGGACAGTCACCGCCACGATGACGTCACCTGCGGGGCCGCCGTTGGTGCCGGCATTGCCCATGCCCGAGAGGCGGAAGCCCTGATCGTCGTCGATGCCCGCAGGGACATTGGCCTCCAGAGTCTTCTTGACCGCGATAGTGCCGCTGCCGTGGCAGCTCTTGCAGGGGTTCTTGATGAGCTTGCCTTTGCCGCCGCAGCGGGAGCAGGGCTGCTGGGTCTGCATGACGCCGAAGGGCGTACGCTGCTGACGAATGACAAAGCCTCTGCCGCCGCAGTCAGGGCAGGTCTCCGGGCTGGAACCGGCGGCGCAGCCGCTGCCGTGGCACTCGGTACACTCCTGCTGACGGGTGATGGTGATGTTCTTCTTACAGCCATGCACCGCCTCGTCAAACGTCAGGGTGATGCGCACCCGGATGTCCTGGCCCTTGCGGGGGGCGTTGGGGTTCGCCGAACGGCTCGAGCCGCCAAAACCGCCGAAGCCGCCGCCAAAGATGTCGCCGAAAATATCGCCAAGGTCAACACCGTCGCCGCCAAAGCCGCTGAAACCGCCAAAGCCGCCGGGGCCGCCGCCGTTCTGGGCAGCGTAGTTGGGGTCAACACCGGCAAAGCCGTACTGGTCGTAGAGCTGGCGCTTCTTCGGGTCCGAAAGCACCTCGTTTGCCTCGTTGATCTCCTTGAACTTTTCCTCGGCTTCTTTGTCGCCGGGATTATAGTCCGGGTGGTACTTCATGGCCAGCTTGCGGTAAGCCTTTTTGATCTCCGCATCGGTGGCCGTCTTGGATACACCCAGCACTTCGTAGTAATCACGTTTCTCCTGTGCCATAATCCAATCACCTCTCGTATAAGCAGCAACCTCCCCTATATAGCAGCGCACTGCCGCTTCCAGTACAGACAGCCTCAAGCAAATCTGTACAAGACTGACCGGCCTGCCAATGGCTCCCCTATCAGGGGAGCTGGCGAGCGTCAGCGAGACTGAGAGGTTTTCTCTATAACCAGCAAGAGCCGCCCCGGCAAAACCGGAGCGGCTTTTGCTATTCTACGCGCATACCCGCCGGTTTGGCCGGATACGCACTGCTGTGTCTCAAATCAGACTTCCTTGAAGTCTGCATCCACAACGCCGTCATCGTTGGGCTTCTGCTGGCCGTTTGCGCCAGCATCGGGGCCGGGCTGTGCGCCTGCGGCCTGCTGCTGGGCAGCAGCGGCAGCCTGATACATCTTCTCGAAGACGTGGCTCAGAGCATCCTGCTTTGCCTTGATGTCGTCGATGGAGCCGGACTGGACAGCGGTCTTCAGGTCGGCCAGCTTAGCCTCAGCCTCGCTCTTGACGTCGGCGGGCATCTTGTCGCCGTTCTCCTTCAGCATCTTCTCAGTCTGGAAGACCATCTGGTCGGCACCGTTGCGGATGTCCACTTCCTCACGCTTCTTCTTATCGTCGGCAGCAAACTGCTCAGCTTCCTTCACAGCCTTGTCGATGTCCTCCTTGGACATGTTGGTGGAAGCGGTAATGGTGATGTTCTGCTCCTTGCCGGTGCCCAGATCCTTTGCGCTGACCTTCACGATGCCGTTTGCATCGATATCGAAGGTAACTTCGATCTGAGGCACACCACGGGGAGCCGGAGCGATGCCGTCCAGATGGAAGACACCCAGGCTCTTGTTGTCGCGTGCGAACTCACGCTCGCCCTGCAGAACGTTGACCTCAACAGAGGGCTGGTTGTCTGCAGCGGTGGAGAACACCTGACTCTTGTGGGTGGGGATGGTGGTATTGCGGTCGATGATCTTGGTGCACACGCCGCCCAGAGTTTCAATGCCCAGGCTCA
>ERZ837910.3756-NODE-3756-length-15942-cov-4.911878_pt1 | contig 15942 bp, 16 predicted proteins | sample MGYA00519940_ERZ837910 | MGnify/ENA primary metagenome ERZ837910 (study PRJEB31850, sample SAMEA3708825) | human gut metagenome | biome: human gut; feature: human-associated habitat; material: faeces | place: China | collected 2014 ... | reverse complement strand
CCATAAGCTGAATCCACACAATGCAGCTGGTTGTTCCATATCTTCATGCTAACAACGTGTTCATATAATTTTAACTTATGCAATCGTCCTGTGGGGCGTTGGGGGGATTATTCCGCCGGTTTCAGCGAAGAAAATCCAGAAATAACGGTAATCACCAGCAGTGGTGCCAGCATCATGCCTGCAATGCCCCACAGCCGGAAGCCAACATACAGGCTGATGAGCGTCACCAGGGGGTCAAGCCCCAGCTGACGGCCAACAAATCTTGGCTCCAGCATGGAGCGGGTCAGGGATGCTGCTGCATAGATGCCCAGAAGGCCAATGGCACGGGCGGTGTCGTGCTGCACCAGGCAGATGAGGCTCCAGGGAACCAGAATGGTGCCCGTGCCCAAAATGGGCAGCGCGTCCACCAGGGAAACCACCATGGCCCACAGGGGGGCATACTCAATGCGCAGCAGAAAAAAACCCGCTGTCAGCAGCAGACAGGTGACGCTGATGAGCTTGAGCTGGGCAATCAGCCACTGCCCGGCGGTGACGCGCAGCCGGGTGAGAAATTCCACGGCGGATTGGATGGGCTTCCGGGGGAGCTTCGTCCGCACCCATTGCCGAATGTGAGGCAGCTCTGCGGAGGTGAGAAAGGCGGCCAGCACCGCCGTGCCGATGCCCAGTGCGCCGTCCGGCAGCTGGGTCAGAAAGCTCCCTGCCATGCTCAGTGCCTGCCGGGCAATGCCGTCCAGCATGGCGGTGCCATCGGAGAACAGCGCGTTGACATTGCGCTGCAACAGCGACCGGATGCCGGGGGAGGTACGCTCGGAGAGATTCAGCAGCCACAGCTGCAACGCCTCCAGCCCACTGCGGGCAGTCAGCTCCATTTGGGGCAGGATGCCTGCCAGCACACGCAGCTCCCGCAGCGCCAACCCCACCAGCAGGGTCAGCACGGCGCAAATCACGGCAAACACCGCTCCCACGCCGATGCCGGAGGCCGCTGCCCGGGGCAGCCGAAGCCGGGTGGTGAGAAAGCGCACGCCCGGCTCCGCCGCCAGCGCCAGCAGTGCCCCCAGGATGAACGGAAATAAAAAGGGCAGCAGAAATTGTACGGCCAAAAAAATGCCGCCCAGCGCCAATAGAATCAAAAATGCTTTTTTCATGAAGTAATCAGACCTCCCTTCTGGCGGCAGTGCCGCCGGACAATGCCGCTTGAAGTTTTTGCCAATGCGTTAGTTCCCTAACCTGCCCGATTCGTTACTGCTCAGAAACCGTCTTGCATACGCCCTGTAGACCAACTACTGTGTCGCCCCTTACGGTTACGCGCCTATAAAGCTGCTTCTGACTGGAACAAGCTTTGATTTTTAATAAAAACAAGGAAAAAACAACAAAACGGTTGCATTTTTGAAAAAGTATGTTAGAATACACGATATAAGAACGTCTGTACATACAGTACACACATCAAACATCAGGAGGCTGCAAATGTCCACAAACCCCAAATATTATCTCGTTGAGGAATCTGCTCTTCCGGAGGTGTTCCTGAAGGTTGCGGAAACAAAGCGCCTGCTTTCCACCGGCGAGGCTACCACCGTCAATGAGGCAACCCGCATGACGGATATCAGCCGCAGTGCTTTTTACAAGTACCGGGATTCCGTGCTCCCCTTCCAGAACATGATGACCGGCCATATCATCACCTTCCAGCTGCTGGTGCATGACGAGCCGGGTCAGCTGAGCGAAATCCTCAATCTCTTTGCCCAGATTAAGGCCAACATCAGCACCATCAACTCCATTGTGCCCACCAATGGGACGGCGGTGATCACCATCTCCGCATCCACCAACGACATGACCATCTCCCTTGATGAGCTTCTGGCGCGGCTCAGTGCCACCCGCGGTGTTGTCAAAGCCGAGGTTCTGGCCGGTTAAAGATGTCAGTAAACAGCGGAGAGAAAATAAAACTTATTCCCCTTTCACTATCATAATGGCACTGCCGCCCCGCCCACGTAAGTGGGCGGCATTTTTTTGCACCGTTCGTCCCCCTTTGACATACAATGATGGCGGGAGGAATGGATATGCGGATGATTCAAAAATTCGGCGGCACATCCGTGCAGGATGCCCTGCGGCTGCGCCGCGCCGGAGAGCTGGCAGCGAAGGCGGTGGGCGACGGCTGGCAGACGGCAGTGGTGGTTTCCGCTCAGGGGGATACCACCGACATTCTGCTGGAAAAAGCCAAGACACTCACGGCCTGTCCCTGCCCCCGGGAAAAAGACCAGCTGCTCAACGCCGGAGAACAGATCAGCGCGGCGCTGCTGGCGATAGAGCTGTGCCGTCGGGGGATTCCTGCCCAGAGCCTTACCGGCTGGCAGGCGGGCATCCATACCACGGGGACATTCGGTGATGCCGACATCACCCATATCGACCCGGAGATGATACTGTCCCTATGGAACCGGGGCATCGTCCCGGTGGTTGCGGGCTTTCAGGGCATTGAGGACGGGGGCAGCGTCACCACGCTGGGGCGGGGCGGCTCGGATACCACGGCGGCTGCCCTTGCGGCAGCACTGAATGCCGACCTCTGCCGCATTTACACGGACGTGGACGGGGTATATGAGGAAGACCCCCGGCTGCACGCAAATGCCGCCCGCTTTACCAGCATCGGCTATGGGCAAATGTTGGCGCTGGCGGAAAACGGCGCACAGGTGCTTCACCCCAAGTGCGTCCGGATTGCCATGGAGCATGGGATTCCGCTGGAGGTGTGCTCCACCTTCACGGACACTGCCGGCACGCGGGTCGGGTTCCTGTAAATTGTAACCAGCCATTGCGCAGTTTATGCAGCCTGGATCATTACGCACGCCACTGTAGGGGCGGATAGGATGTCCGCCCCTACAAAAAATGTGTGGGGGTTTCAGCCGCTTTTTATCAAAAAAGTTCTGTAAATACTTATTGACAACGGGGAAAAGTCGTGCTAGAATACCTAGGTAATCAAGAAGGCTGAACATCCGCCTCACCGTAAGCGATAAAAGCAAAACGGTTGATACGTCCTTTCCTCCCCTCTGTTGGGGTAGGAGTGCGTGCAGCGGGTGCTTTGGCATCCGTTTTTTTGCTGCTTTTTTGGAGGTGCTTACCATCGCAAAGTTAGAACATCAGCTCAATGAGGAGATTCGTGACAAGGAAATCCGGCTTATCGGTGCCGATGGCGCCCAGCTGGGCATTGTTTCTGCCGCTCAGGCCAATGCCATGGCAGAGGAGCAGGGCTTCGACCTTGTAAAGATTTCCCCGAACGCCGTCCCCCCGGTGTGCAAAATCATGGACTATTCCAAATTCTGCTTTGACCAGAAGAAGCGGGAAAAGGAAGCCAAGAAAAATCAGCGGGTGGTGGAAGTCAAGGAAATCCGCATGAGCCCCAGCATTGACACCAACGACCTGAATACCAAAATCAAGGCTGCTCAGAAGTTCTTGCAGGACGGCAACCGGGTCAAGGTCAGCGTCCGCTTCCGTGGCCGTGAAATGGCACACACCAACCTGGGCGAAAAGCTCCTGATGGACTTTGCAGATGCCTGCGCTGAAATTGCCTCCATGGAAAAGAACCCCAAGCTGGAAGGCCGCTTTATGGCCATGTTCCTGGCTCCGAAAAATAGCAAGTAAACATAATTACTTTATAGATACGGAAGGAGAACTATTTATGCCCAAGCTGAAAACCCATAGCGGTGCGAAAAAGAGATTCAACCTGACCAAGACCGGTAAGGTGAAGAGAGCACAGGCTTTCAAATCCCATATCCTGACCAAGAAGACCACCAAGCGTACCCGTCATCTGCGCGCAACCGCATACGCCGATATGACCAATGTGGATGCAATCAAGAAGATGATTCCGTACAAATAAGGATAAAGGATAGGAGGATACAGAAATGGCAAGAGTTAAAGGCGCAATGATGACGCGCAAGAGAAGAAATGCTACCCTGAAGCTGGCCAAGGGCTACTGGGGTTCCAAGTCCAAGCACTTCAAGATGGCCAAGCAGGCCGTTATGAAGTCCGGCAACTACGCTTTCGCAGGCCGTAAGGAGAAGAAGCGTGCATTCCGCACCATGTGGATTGCCCGTCTGAGCGCTGCTGTTGCTCCCTTCGGCATGAACTACTCCACCTTCATGAACGGTGTCCACAAGGCTGGCATCACCATGAACCGCAAGAGCCTGTCCGAGATGGCTATCCAGGACAGCGTTGCTTTCGCTGCTGTTGTGGAGCAGGCCAAGGCTGCCCTGAAGTAAGCATTTCAGCTGCATAGAATTTTACCCCGTGGTTTTTTAAGCCACGGGGTTTTCTTTTGCGCAGACGGTGGAATTGTCCGCCCGTTTGTGGTACAATTACCGGGTATTTTGGATGCAGGAAGGAAAATTGGATGGACAGGCAGGCATTGAATGAAATTTATTATCCCTTGGAGCTGAAACAGGCGGCGCTTGTCCGCGCCCTGTCCCATGGGGGCTTTGGAGTGGAATCCGGCTGGTATAACGGGCATTATCACAAGGATGAAGCCGGAAATTGGTGCCGGGAATCCTATCCCATCCCGGTGATTGGGGTAACGGGCCTGTGCGATATTGAGCTTCCCTTTGATAAAATTACCGTATCTACGAAGCTGAAACGAGATGCGGCACTGGCGTTTCCCTTTGAAAAGCTTGCCGGATATGAATTTGAAGCATACGGCGTTGAAGATTACCTTGCGGATTTCTATCGCCCCGAACAGACGGAGCAGGACTTGAAAGAGAATATCCGCATTTGCGACGAAAAAGAGATTGGATTTTCCTTTGTTTTTCCCTTTGATGTGGATGGGAAGCAGATTTTTGAGTTTGCAAAGCTGCTTTACCAGGAAGGGTTTTATTACTGAAATTAACAGTTCACGCCCTGTAGAGAGTGCCGGTTTGGCAACCCCTACAGGGCGCGTGTTTAATGGTTCTCGAATAGAGCAGGACTTGACGGCAAGTGAAGAGTGAATAGTGAAAAGTGAATAGGTGAAACACCCATGAAGCGGTCAAAATCACTATTATCTATTCATTATTCTCTATTATCTCTTATCTGAGCCCACGCAGTGGGCGTTTCTGCGGCACTGCCGCCCCTACAGTTACGCTTGCGCAAAACGCCCGTGACCTTTTTGGGGTCACGGGCACTTTTCTTACCAGGATAACATTTTATTAAATAGCTCCATATATTTGCCGGCAGGGACCTCCCAGCTGAAATCCTGAATCATGTCGGTATGCTGCAAAGCACGGAACTTTTCGGGGTGGTCGTTGTACAAATCCAGGGCGCGGACAATGGCTGCGAAGAAGTCGTCGGCATTGTAGCTCTGGAAGGTGAAGCCCAGGCCGCCCTCGCCGTTTTCATCACAGGGAGGCACGGTATCCTTCAGGCCGCCGGTGGCGTGAACCACAGGCACAGTGCCATAGCGCATGGCGTTCATCTGGCTCAGGCCGCAGGGCTCGCTCTTGGAGGGCATCAGATAGATGTCTGCACCGGCATACATCCGAGCGGCCAGCCCCAGATTGAAGGTGATTTTCGCCGCCACGCGGTCAGGGAACTGCGCCTGCAAATCCTTGAAGAAGGCTTCGTACTGGGGTTCACCGGTTCCCAGAATAATCATCTGAGCATCCTGCTCCCACATCAGCCGCCGGGCGATGTAGCACAGCAAATCCAGACCCTTGTGACCGGCCAGGCGGGTGACCATGACCATCAAAGGCACATTGGGCTTGACGGGCAGGCCAACTTCTTTTTGCAGAGCTGCCTTCACCTTTGCCTTGCCCTCCACGAAGGTGTCGGCATTGTAGTGAGCCGGCAGTGCCGGGTCGGTTTCGGGGTTGAAGGTGTTCACATCGATGCCGTTGGTGATGCCGGTGAGCTTCCAGGCAGCACCGGTGATGATGTTGTCCAGGCCGTGAGCGTAGTAGGGATACATCAGCTCCCGGGCATAGGTCTCGGAAACGGTGGTGAGCATATCGCAGCACTCGATGCCGCCCTTCATCATGTTGACGGAGTGGTTCATGTCCAGCGTGCCCCGGAACTCCCAGGGCAGACCCAGCATATCATCGAAGAACCCGGCGTTTGCCCAGCCCTGATACTCGATGTTGTGGATGGTATACATGATGCGGGTGCCGGGGAACTGGGCACGGTACACCGCCTTGAGATACACGGGAATCAGGCCGGTTTGCCAGTCGTTGCACTGGATGATGTCGGGAATGTATTCCAGCGCCGCCATGGCATCCATGCAGCCCCGGGAGAAGAAGGCGAAGCGCTCGCCATCGTCCATGTCACCGTAGATAGCGCCGGTGCGGGCACCGAAATAGTATTCGCTGTCCAGGAAATAAACCTGGACACCGTCCTTCCGGTTCAGCAGCTTCATGACGCCGCAGTATTGCTGCCGCCAGCCCAGCTTGACCCGGAACTCCGCTACTTTTTCCACCTGATAGGCAGTGTTGGTTTTGATTTTATAGTAGTAAGGGAGAAACAGTGCGACCTCGTTGCCTTCAATTCTGGAGAGCGCTGCGGGCAGCGCCTCCATCACGTCTCCCAGGCCGCCGGACTTGGCATAGGGGGCACCTTCGGAGGCGCAGATGGCAATTTTCATACGGTCTCACCTCTCTTAATCACAATGGGATTGGCGCGGGTGCCATAGAGCTTCGTGCCGGGGGTGACGGTGACATTCTTATCAAGAATTACATTCTTCAGGTCACAGCCCTCGCCCACCACGGTATCGTTCATAATAACACAGTTTTCCACATTGGCATTCTCGCTGACGGTGACGGTGCGGAACAGCACGGAATTTTTCACATTGCCGTCCAGCATACAGCCGTCGGCCACCACCACGTTTTCCAGCTGGCAGTTTTCGCCATAGTAGGTGGGGACACGGGAACGAACCTTGGTGTATACAGGGTGGACGCCGTTGAACAGGCCGTCACGGGTGGCCTTGTCGGTCAGGGCCAGGCTGTGCTCAAAGTATTCCTGGGTGGACTCGTTGAACATCACAACGCCGTCGTACTGGTAGGCGCCTACGGTCACCTTGTGGCTTCTCCAGCCGCCCATGCACAGGTCACGATCCATGTGGAAATAGTTCTTGGCAACCAGGGTGTTGACTTCCCGGATGAGCACCTGACGGCTCATAACGAAAATGTCCATGGAAGCCTGGTAATCTTCCGGTGCGGCAAAGTCGCAGACCATGTCTTCCACTTCGCCCTTGTCGTCCAGTTTGAGGGCAAAGTCCATGACCTTCTTGCCGTTGCACACGCCCTTGCAGGTGACCACGGTGATGTCCTTGCCGGAAGCAACGTGGGCAGCCAGAACCTTGTTCAGGTCGATGTTGGACAGCACGGTGGAGTCAATCATCACCACATACTCATCATTGCCGTATTCCAGGAAGTCCATGTTGGAGGACAGGCTCTCCAGCTTGCCCCGATAGGAATGGTTGACGGAAGAAGCGTAGGGGGTGAGGAATTCCAGGCCGCCCTCGCCCAGCTCCAGACCCCACTCCTCGCCATCGCCGACGTGGTTCATCAGGGACTGATAGCTGAATCTTGCGATAATGCCCACGTGCCGGATGCCGGCATAGGCAAAGTTAGACAGGCCGAAGTCCACCTGGCGGTAACGGCCGCCGAAGGGCAGGGAGGCCATGGTGCGTTTATTGGTCAGGTCACCGATGTTGGCATCATTGGTGAAAAGAATACCCATTACATTCATTGCGTTATCCTCCTTACAGCATATCGCCCGGGGCAAGCACGGCGTTTTCTGCAATCACAACGCCCTTGCCGGCAACGCTGATTTTCTTCTTTTCGTCGGGGGCGAATGCACCGCCGACCACGGCATTGCGGCAAACCTTGCTGTCCTCGCCCAGAATGGCGTGACGGACAATGGCACCGGACTCAATCACCACACCGGGCATTACAACGCTGTCCTCCACCACGGCATCTTCGCCGATGGTGCAGCCGGTGCTGACCACGCTGTGGCAGACGGTGCCGTAGACCTCGCAGCCCTCTGCCACGAAGGAGTTGACCACCTTGGCGGAGGCATCAATATAGGAGGAGGGAAGGGCGGAATTGCGGGCGTAAATCTTGGTGCGCTCATCGCCGCGGATGTTGAAAGCAGGCTCCTTGCCCAGCAAATCCATGTTGGCTTCCCACAGGGAGGCGATGGTGCCCACGTCCTTCCAGTAGCCGTCGAAGTTATAAGCCATCAGCTTGTGACCGTCGGAGAGCAGCATGGGGATGATGTTCTTGCCAAAGTCGTTGCTGGACTCGGGATTCTCCTCGTCGGCAATCAGGGCTTCCCGCAGAACCTTCCAGGTGAAGCAGTAGATGCCCATGGAGGCGTTGGTGGACTTGGGCTTTTTGGGCTTCTCCTCAAACTCATAAATGGTGTTGTCGGGGTTGGTATTCAGGATGCCGAAGCGGCTGGCCTCTTCCAGGGGCACGGTACGCACGGCGATGGTGCAGGCGGCACCGTTCTGCTCGTGGAATGCCACCATCTTGGAGTAGTCCATCTTATAGATATGGTCGCCGGACAGAATCACCACATACTCCGGGTCGAAGCGGTCGATGAAGTCAATGTTCTGATAGATGGCGTTGGCGGTGCCCTTGTACCAGCCCTGCTTCTTGTCATGCCGCTCGTAAGGGGGCAGCACCTGGGCACAGGAGTGGGTCTTGTTCAGATTCCAGGGCTGGCCGTTGCCGATGTATTCATTCAGCTCCAAAGGCTGATACTGGGTGAGAATGCCCACGGTGTCAATGCCGGAATTGACGCAGTTGGACAGAGGAAAGTCAATAATGCGGTATTTGCCGCCGAAGGGAACGGCAGGCTTGGCGGTTTTTTCCGTCAGCACATACAGTCGGCTGCCCTGGCCGCCGGCCAGAAGCATGGCAATACAGCGTTTTTTCTGAAAGTACATGGTCACAGCTCCTTATGTAAATCAAATCGGTACGCGAAGTGAAGGGGGCATAGCATCCCCTGAATAACATACCATATTTTCACAGAAGAAAAAAGTGACAATATATCTAAAATATTTCTGAAATTTTAAGCAGTATGCATAAATATTTGCCATATAAAATCTTCATCCTGTGTTAATTTCAACATAATGTTTCAAAAAGTACCGGATTTTACTGGTATTCCCACAGATTTATGCAAAAAATTTTCATTGATGATTGTGACGATATAGAGCGCCCCTACGGTTCGAGATGGACAGCCGGATCCATTCAACGAACGACACCCCAGAGGTGGAGCCGCGGGCGCTTCGCGCCAACGCATTGGTACTGCTGCTCTGTACACTCGTAGAAAACACTTGACATTTCGGAAAGTACAAGTATAATTGTATACAATAAAACATTCTCAGAAGGAGGTCATAGAGATGTTGGAAATTTCCAGTAAAACCAACCTCTTGGAAAAAAATTCCTATCGGTATTCCCTGCAAGATGTGTCTGAACCTAATTTGCAGCGGGATATTTATTCCTACGGCACGGTGCCCAAGGTAGCCTTCAACCACCGCCGTGTTCCCCTGAATATGCCGGAAGAAATCTGGATTACCGATACCTCCCTCCGGGATGGGCAGCAGTCGGTTGAACCATACACCGTTGATCAGGTGGTGAATATCTATAAGCTCCTGAGCAAGCTGGGCGGCCCCTACGGCATCATTCGCCAGACGGAATTTTTCATCTACAGCCAGAAGGATCGCAAGGCGCTGGAAAAGTGCATGGAGCTGGGGCTCAAGTTCCCGGAAATTACCAGCTGGATTCGTGCCAGCAAGGAAGATTTCAAGCTGGTGAAGGATCTGGGAATCAAGGAAACGGGCATCCTGGTTTCCTGCTCCGACTACCACATTTTCAAGAAAATGAAAATGACCCGTTCTCAGGTGCTGGATTACTACCTGGGCACGGTGAAGGATGCCTTCAATGCCGGGGTCATTCCCCGCTGCCATTTGGAGGACATTACCCGGGCGGATTTCTACGGCTTTGTGGTGCCCTTTGTCAACGAGCTGCAAGCCCTGTCCCGGGAGGCGGGGATTCCCGTGAAGATTCGCGCCTGCGACACCATGGGCTATGGCGTTCCCTATACCGAGGCTTCCCTGCCCCGGTCTGTGGCCGGAATCGTTTACGGCTTGCAGCATTATTCCGATGTGCCCAGCGAGTGCCTGGAATGGCACGGCCACAACGATTTCTATAAGGCCGTTGCCAATGCCTCCACCGCCTGGCTGTACGGTGCCTGCGCCGTGAATTGCAGTCTGTTGGGCATTGGCGAGCGCACCGGCAACATCCCCCTGGAATCCATGGTGTTTGAGTATGCGTCCCTTCGCGGCTCCATGGACGGCATGGATCCCACGGTTATTACCGAGATTGCCGAATACTTTGAAAAGGATATTGGCTACAAGATTCCGCCCATGACCCCCTTTGTGGGGGCAAACTTCAATTCTACCCGCGCCGGTGTCCATGCGGATGGGTTGATGAAGGATGCGGAAATTTACACCATTTTTGATACGGAAAAACTGCTCAACCGCCCCGCCACCGTGGAGATTGGCAAGACCTCCGGTGCAGCCGGAATTGCCTACTGGATAAACCAGCACTACCGCCTGAAGGACGAAGCGGAGAAGATATCCAAGCGGGATCCCCTGGTGGAGCAGCTGAAAACCTGGGTGGACAAGGAATATGAGGATGGCCGTGTGACGGTGATTTCCCACGGTGAGATTTTGGAGAAGATTCAGGAATTTGCCCCGGGCAGATTCCCCAAGGAATAACGGGAGGACGGTGTCATGGCAATGTTCAAATCCATTTCCCTGGCAGACCAGGTATTTGAAAAGCTGGAAAGCGATATTATTTCCGGGGTGTACCCCCGGGGCGAGGTGCTCACCGAGCTGAAACTGGTGGAGCAGCTCAACGTCAGCCGTACCCCCATCCGGGAGGCGCTGCGGCGGCTGGAGCAGGAGCGCCTGATTCAGGATACCGGCAAGGGATCGGTGGTGCTGGGCATCACTGTGGACGATTTGGTGGACATTATGGACATCCGCATTCGCTGCGAGGGGCTGGCAGCCCGCTATGCCGCCCGCAACCGCACCGAGGAGGAAGCCAAGCAGCTGCGGCATCTGATTGAATTGCAGGACTTTTATGTGGACAAGGGGGATGTCGATCACCTGCGGGAGCTGGACGATGAATTTCACGACGGCATCTATGTTTTCTCCCGCCGCCATGTGCTGATGGATACCCTGCGCCCCCTGCACCGAAAAACCCAGCGCTATCGCCGTGCCTCCGTTGCCCAGCGCCGTCAGGTCAGCACCGACGAACACAAAGCCATCTGCGAGGCCATCTGTGCCGGCAACGAGGACGAGGCCGAGCGGCTGATGTGCGAACATATTCAGAATGCCAAAAAATCCATGATTGAGAGGTTCAGTCAAAATGGGGAATACAATCGCTGAAAAAATCATCAAGCGCCATCTGATTTCCGGGCAGATGGTGACCGGGCAGGAAATTGCCCTGAAAATCGACCAGACGCTGACCCAGGATGCCACGGGAACCATGGCCTACCTGGAATTTGAAACCATGGGCATTCCCCAGGTCAAAACCGAGTTTTCCATTGCATACGTTGACCACAATACCCTGCAATGCGGCTTTATGAATGCCGATGACCACCAGTATCTGCAAAGCGTCGCCGCCAAATACGGCGTGCGGTTCTCCCGCCCCGGCAACGGCATCTGCCACCAGCTCCATTTGGAGCGCTTCGGCAAGCCCGGCAAGACCCTCATCGGCTCCGATTCCCACACCCCCACCGGCGGTGGTTTGGGAATGCTGGCGTTCGGTGCCGGCGGCATGGATGTGGCTGTTGCTATGGGCGGCGGCGCATACTATATCAATATGCCCAAAATGTTCAAGGTGGAGCTGACCGGCAGGCTGCGTCCCTTTGTGACTGCCAAGGATGCTGCCCTCAAGCTGCTGGAAATTCTGTCCGTCAAGGGCGGCGTGGGTGCCATCATCGAGTGGGGCGGCGAGGGGGCAAAGACCCTGACCGTGCCGGAGCGTGCCACCATTACCAATATGGGGGCGGAGCTGGGGGCAACCACCTCCATTTTCCCCTCGGATGAGCAAACAAGGCTGTTTTTGAAGGCGCAGGGCAGAGAAGCGGACTTCATGCCCCTGGAAAGTGACCCGGATGCCCACTACGACCGGGTGATTCCCATCGACCTGAGCGCCCTGACCCCGCTGATTGCCTGCCCCCACAGCCCCGACAATGTGGCAGAGGTATCCACCCTGAAGGATACCAAGGTAGACCAGGTGTGCATCGGCAGCTGCACCAACTCCAGCTATGCGGATCTGATGACCGTGGCCGAGATCCTGAAGGGCAAAACGGTATCTCCCGAAGTGAGCCTTGCCATTGCGCCGGGCAGCCGCCAGGTGCTGGCAATGCTGAGCGCGAACGGCGCGCTCACCGCCCTGCTGGACGCGGGCGCGCGCATTCTGGAAAGCGCCTGCGGCCCCTGCATCGGCATGGGCCAAAGCCCCAACTCCGCGGGCGTTTCCCTGCGCACGTTCAACCGCAACTTCGAGGGCCGCAGCGGAACGCGGGACGCCGGCGTATACCTTGTAAGCCCTGAAACGGCGGCTGTGAGCTGCCTGACGGGGTATATCACCGACCCCACCTCCGTGCCTGCGGCCGCGCCCGTCGCCATGCCGGAGGCCTTTCCCATCAACGATAACATGGTGGATCTGCCCGCCTCTGAGGACGAATATGAAAGCGTCGAGGTGCTGCGCGGGCCGAATATCAAGCCCCTGCCCGTGGCGCAGCCTCTGACAGACACAATGGAGCTGCCCTGCCTGCTGAAGGTGGGCGACAATATCACCACGGACCATATCATGCCCGCCGGCAGCAAGATCCTGCCTTACCGCAGCAATATCCCGCATCTGGCAAACTACTGCTTTGAAGTGTGCGACCCCGAATTCCCCGCGCGCGCCATGGCGGCAGAGGGCGGCTTCATCGTGGGAGGCGCCAACTATGGCCAGGGCTCCAGCCGTGAACACGCGGCGCTGGTGCCGCTGTATCTGGGCATCCGCGCGGTCGTCACCGTCAGCTTTGCGCGCATCCATAAGGCGAACCTGGTGAACGCGGGCATCCTGCCGCTGGAATTCGAGAATGCCGCAGATTATGAAAAGATCTCCCTGGGAGACACGCTGGAGCTTTCCGGCGTGATCGCGGGCATCGAAAACGGCGCGGTAACGCTGACGAACAAGACCACGGGCTGCGTCATCCCCCTGCGCTGCGACATCAGCGCGCGCCAGGCGCAGATCATCCGCGCGGGAGGCCTTTTGAACTACACCCGCGAAAAAAAACGGTAAACACCGGCATTTCCGCGCCGCGCCGCCTTTCGCGGCATGTGCGGCGACAAAAAATAAACGACAACGGAGGCACGCAAATTGGAAAACATCACTGCTGCAAAAGAAAAATTCGGCGCGCTGATCGAGGCGCAGAAAAAACGGGTGGCCGCCATGCGGGCACAGGGAGATTTTGTGGATTACGCGGCACTGCCGCAGATCGTCATTGGCGTATGCGGCGGCGACGGCATCGGCCCGACCATTACCCATGAGGCCGAGCGCGTGCTGCGCTTTCTTTTGAAAGACGAGGTGGAAAGGGGCAAGGTGGCGTTCAAGGAGATCGACGGCCTGACCATCGAGAACCGCGCCGCCCACATGAAGGCCATCCCCGACGACGTACTGGCCGAACTGAAGGCCTGCCACGTCATCCTGAAAGGGCCTACCACCACCCCCCGCGCAGGCGACGAATGGCCCAACATCGAAAGCGCCAACGTTGCCATGCGCAAGGAGCTGGATCTGTTCGCCAACGTACGGCCCGTGAAGGTGCCCGAGGAAGGCATCGACTGGACGTTCTTCCGTGAGAACACCGAGGGCGCGTACACCCTGGGCAGCTGCGGCTTCGAGACCGAGGACGGCATCTCTGTGGATTTCACCATCACTACCACTGACGGCACGCAGCGCATTGCAGAGCTCGCGTATGATTTTGCCAGGAAAAACCACAAAACCCGCGTGTCCATCGTTACCAAAGCCAACATCATCAAGGCCACGGACGGCAAGTTTTTGAAGCTGTGCCAGGCCGTGGGCGAAAAGTACCCCGACATCACCACGGACGACTGGTATATCGACATCATGACGGCCAAGCTGGTGGACAAAAAGCGCCGCACCGATTTTCAGGTGTTCGTGCTGCCCAACCTGTACGGCGACATCATCACTGACGAAGCGGCCGAATTCCAGGGCGGCGTAGGCACGGCGGGCAGCGGCAACATCGGCAAGCGCTACGCCATGTTTGAGGCCATTCACGGCTCGGCGCCGCGCATGGTGAAGGAGGGACGCGCCCAGTACGCAGACCCGTGCAGCATGCTGCGCGCCAGCGTGATGCTGCTGTCCCACATCGGATACCAGGCCCAGGCGGACAAGCTCACCGCCGCGCTGGACAAATGCATGTTCACGGAAAAGGCGCTCACCGTCACGGGCCGCGACACCGGCTGCACCTGCACCGAGTTCGGCGATTACGTGATGCGCACCATCGAGACCCTTTAATTTAGACGAAAAGAAGTTGGTGAAGACAATGGCGGCGCAAAACCAGAATAAAGTCTCCCTTCCCGTCATCAAGCGGCTGCCGAAATACTACCGCTATATTTCGGACATGCACAACAACGGCATCGTGAAGGTGTCTTCCAGTGGGCTTGCCCGAATGATGGGCACCACAGCCTCACAGGTCCGGCAGGATTTCAACTGCTTCGGCGGTTTCGGCCAGCAGGGCATCGGCTACCATGTGGATGTGCTGCTCAGCGAGATATCCAAGCTGCTGTTCAGTGAAAAGAATCTCAACGCAGTGCTCATCGGTACAGGCCGTCTGGGCCGCGCCATATCCGGCTATCTTTCCGCCGAGGCCCGGGGCTATCACCTGATGGCCGCATTCGACAAAAGCCCGGACGAGATCGGCCGGGAGCTGCAGTGCGGCGTGATGGTGCAGGACGTGGCCGAGCTGGCCGCTTTCTGCGCCGCACACCACCCGGACGTAGCGGTGCTTTGCATCCCGCGCGCGGGCGCGAAGGCCGTAGCCCCCACGCTGGTGGAGGCCGGTGTAAAGGGCTACTGGAACTTCAGCCACTACGACCTCTCGGTGGACTACGAGGGTATCACGGTGGAGAACGTCCACCTGGGCGACAGCCTGATGAGCCTGGGCTACCGTGTGCGCAACGATTAAAACGACAGGATAGGGACGGTCTTACCAAATGGCAAAGCTATATTTCCGATACGGCGCCATGAACAGCGGCAAGAGCACCGCGCTGATGCAGGTAGCCTACAACTACGAAGAGCGCGGCATGCGCGTGCTTATCATGAAGCCCTCCATAGATACCAAAGGCGGCGAAAAGCTGATGTCCCGCCTGGGTGTGGAGCGGCGTGTTGACATCGCGGTGCGGCCGGATATGGACCCGTTGGCGCTGGTGCGCGCGGATATTGCAAAAAACGGGCCTCTTGCCTGCGTTCTGACGGACGAAAGCCAGTTTTTCACGTCATGGCAGGCCGAACAGCTTTTCATGGTGACTGTGGCGCTGAACGTGCCGGTCATCTGCTACGGCCTGCGGGCGGATTTTTCCCTGCAGGGTTTTCCCGGTTCCACCCGTCTGCTGGAGCTTGCCCACAACATCGAAGAGATGAAAACCATCTGCCAGTGCGGGCGCAAGGCAATGTTCAACGGCCGCAAGGTAAATGGAAAATTTGTGTTTGAAGGCGCACAGGTGGCCATTGACATGGAAAACAATGTGCAGTACGAATCGCTGTGTCCCCAGTGCTATTTCCGCGAACGGGACAAGTTTTTTGCAGAAAAGGCGGCGGAGGCGGCACAGGAACCCGGCGCAGACGCGCCGTGATGCGCATTTTCTCCGCCGATTCAAACCAGAAAGCCCGCTCCGGGTACAGGCTT
>ERZ837910.3753-NODE-3753-length-15948-cov-12.580130_pt1 | contig 15948 bp, 13 predicted proteins | sample MGYA00519940_ERZ837910 | MGnify/ENA primary metagenome ERZ837910 (study PRJEB31850, sample SAMEA3708825) | human gut metagenome | biome: human gut; feature: human-associated habitat; material: faeces | place: China | collected 2014 ... | reverse complement strand
TTTTGGCAACGCAGATGCCGTGCCGCAGCCGCCGGAGCGGTGCTTAAGCCGTAAGACGGGAATTGTGCGGTGTTGCCATAAAACCAAAGGGGGGATACCCAATGCATGAACAGAATGAAAGCCAGCCCAAAGCATTCATAAAAATTCTTTTTGCCCTGTTTACGGCGCTGCTGGTTGTGGTGCTTGGGTATCTCTGTATCCAGATTTACACGATCTTCCACCGAACTTACAAAACCGAAACCGCCATTGCCTACACCATGTCGGATAACATCACGCTGAAAGGCGTGGCAGTGTTCCAGGCAGTGGATGTGCCTGGCAGCGGCAACCTGGGATATGTGGTGCAGGATGGTGAGCGCGTCAGCGCGGGCACCATTCTGGCGGAACAGTATACGGATGATTCCCAGGGAGCAATGCGGGAACGGCTGGACCGGTTGGATCGTGCGATTTTGCTGCTGACAAAGTCGGAAAATTCCTCCGGCAGCGATCTTTCGGTTCTGACCACCCAGACGCGCACGGCGCTGTATAACCTGCTGGACCAGATCGACACAGCATCTTACGGCGCAATTCAGGATGCTGCGGAAGATTTTTTGCTAGCGCAAAATAAACTGCAGATCAGCACCGGCCAGGCGGCGGGCTTTGGCGAGGTGCTGGCCAGCCTGCAGGCCGAGCGGGACGGTATTGCTGCCCAGCTGAACGGCCTGCAGACGATCGAAGCGGATACCAACGGGTATTTTGTCTCATCCGAAAGCGCCGCCCCGGTGGTGCGGGATCCCACGGAGCTGGATGCCATGAGCCCGGCTGATCTGCAAAAGATGATCAACGCAGGGGAGACTCCGTCCAATGCCGACCTTGCCGGGCATATTGTAACCGGGTTTTCCTGGCGGTTTTATGCCGTGTGTTCGGCAGACCTTGCCGAGCGGTTGAACGGCCTGTCCCGCGTGAGCATCAGCGTTCCGGGCAAACAGGAAGAGCCTTTGGCTGCCACCGTGGTGGATGTGACCACCGACGAAGAAACCGGCCTTGCCAAAGTGGCGCTGGAATGCCGCAGCATCAATGCTCAGGTGCTCTGCCTGAATTATGAGGAAGCCGAAATCAGCCTGCACACCTACCAGGGCATCCGCATTGACCGCAGGGCCCTGCATATCGTGAACGGCCAGCGCGGCGTATATGTCAAATACGGCGATTTGCAGCGCTTCCGCCGCATTACCATTTTATATGAGGACGATACCTACATCCTTGTACCGGAAGGCGGCAAAGTGGGGGAGGATAACGAGCTGCGCCTGTACGATGAGGTGATCGTGGAAGGCAGCAACCTGCAGGACGGCAAGCTGCTGTAAGGACAGAAAACGGGCGTTTTGCCCCACATTCTGTTATATTTGTATTGACAACGAAGCAAAAATGGAAGATAATAAATACTGTATAGTTGTGACAAAAGCCAATCGGGGCTTTTTTTGTGCAATTTATACAACTAAGCAAACGTAAGGAGTAACTGCCATGTCCATGATAGATGGTTTGAGAAACGTCCTCGGAATCAACCAGGATCCCGAAGCAGATTCCTATGTGGATGATAACGAAGAGGATGATATCTTCCCTGGCGGTGGTCAGGGCGGTTCGCCAGCCCCGGAAGAAGCCTACCCCACGCAGGAAACTGCTAAGCAGCACAGCAACAAGGTGGTCAACATCAACGCTACCACCCAGCTGCAGGTTGTACTTGTCAAGCCGGAACGTTTTGACGATGCTGCTGCCATTGCAGACCAGCTGAACGCAAAGCGCACTGTTGTGCTGAACCTTGAATCCACCAACAAAGAAGTCTCCCGCCGTTTGATCGACTTTTTGTCCGGCGTGGCTTACGCCAATAACGGCCAGATCAAGCGTGTAGCAACCAGTACATTCATCATTACCCCGTATAACGTTGATATTATGGGCGACCTGCTGGACGAGCTGGAGAACAATGGCGTCTTCTTCTGATACAAGGACCCGCGGCTTTGTGCCGCCGCAGAACGAGGATGAACACTTTTTGATGCGCCGGGTGGAAGAACTCTGTCGTACCGCCATGCAGCGTGGCATCCCGCGGGCAACGGGCTTCCTTTCGGATCGCGAACAGGCCCTTGCGCAGGCCGCGCTCAACCGTGAGGGCTGCGATTTTGCCCGCTTTCAGGGCGGCTGGCCGGATGCGGAACGCAAAGTGCTCTGCATTGAACCACCGGATTCCTGGCCGGAAGAGCCAGTTGCGGTGCTGCATTTCACAGCGCCGCAGCAGGGCGGCAGCGCCGTGCCGGGCCACCGTGACTATCTGGGGGCAATCCTGGGTCTTGGCCTGGATCGTGCCTGTTTGGGGGATATCCTGCCGGATCCGGCCGATGCCCGCAGTGTGTATGCCTTTGTGCTGGAAGATAAGGCGGATTTTATTGCTTCCAACCTGACGGAAGCTGGCCGCAGCCCGGTGCATGTCGAGCGTTGCAATGCCGTGCCGGAAGAAGTCCTGCGCGGGCCGGAACGCCAGACGCAGGATGCAACGGTGCCATCTTTGCGGGCAGATACCGTATTGGCAACCATGATGCGCACCTCCCGCTCCATTGCGGCGCAGGCAATCCAAAGCGGCAGGGTGGAAGTGAACCACGTTCCGCTGCGCACCGCCCATGAGGATGTGTTTGAAGGCGATATCTTCACCGTGCGGGGCGTTGGGCGCTACCGTCTGGTGGCAATCGGCGGCAAAAGCCGCAAGGACCGCATCTTTATCACGTTTTATCAGTATTGAACATAAAACCTGAATGTGAAACCCATGGGCCGGGGCAGCCCGGCAGCCGTGCCGAACGGTAAAATTTCGGATACCATTCCGGGTGTGTGCTACCCGAAACAGGAGGAATTTGGATGATTGCTTCGGATGATGTGCGCCGCGTGACCTTTGACCGTGCCATGCGCGGTTATCGTTGTGAGGACGTAGACGATTACCTCAGACAGGTTGCGGACAGCATCGACAGCCTGGCCGCAGAAAATGATGACCTGCAGAAAAAGCTGGTCATACTGGCCCAGCGCATTGACCAGTACCGTGCCGACGAAGATACCCTGAGCACAACCATGATCAATGCCCAGCGCCTTGGCGAGAACGTCATCAAGGAAGCCAAGCAGAAAGCTGCCGAGATCATCCGTGCCGCCAACATTAAGGCGGAGGATCGTGAACAGCGCGCCCGCGATGAGGTGGAGCTGGCCCAGCAGGAGCTTGTGACAATAAAGCAGGAAGCGGATGCGTTCAAAAAGCGCCTGATGGATCTGTACCGCCAGCACATCGAAATGATTGCCAAAATTCCGGAGTATCACCCCAACCGTGCAGAACAGCAGGCCGCGCAGCCGCAGCCGGAACCGCAGGAAGCCCCGCAGCAGCCTGCACCCCAGCCGGTAGAACAGCCTGCCCCGGCTCCGCAGCCGGAACCGGAACCCAACCAGCCAATCCCGGAGGATGTCCCGGCTCCGCAGCCCGCAGCCCCGGAGGAAAGCTACCCGGCATATGAGGAACCGGAATATTACGAGGCTGAGCCGGAAAAACCCGCCCAGCCCGAAGAGCCGGAACCGGCTCCGGCACCTGCCCCTGTCCAGTCGCTGGACGAGGAAAAGATCGATACGGTAGAATTTGCCTTTGCCCCCAAAACAAAGCCAATCCTGCCGGACGATGATATGCCATCCGTTGCCGGGCTTTACGGCGGGGATATGCCGGAAAAGCCCGCCAAGAAATCCGGCTCCCGCAGCCGCGGCGCTTCGGCCCGCAGCACGGGCAAAAATGCCCGCAAAACCAAGAGCCCTGCCAAAGCGGAGCTTGACGCATTTGATGACATTGATTATGATGTTTGAGGTGCCGCTTTTGTGCGTGCGCGTACCCCAAGCATTTTAAGACCTGCCTGAACAGTGCAGAACTGCCGGGGCAACCTGGTATACTGCGCTTTGGACAAGCCGCCATATCAGCTATATTAAGGAAATAGAGGAGAGTTGGAAACTTTGCCGCAGAATTACAATGATACCATCCATAAGATGGCTACCCCCTTTGAAATGCGTGCCGGGCTGCCGAAAAAGGAGCCCAAAATGCTGGAGGATTGGGAGAAAAACCACGTCTACGAAAAAATGATCGAACATAACGCGGATCTGCCGCGCTTTGTTCTGCATGATGGCCCTCCGTATGCCAACGGTAATATCCATATGGGTACTGCCCTGAACAAGATCATCAAGGATATCATCATCCGTGAAAAGAACATGTCGGGCTACTGTGCTCCCTATGTTCCCGGCTACGATACCCACGGTCTGCCCATTGAGCTGAAGGCTCTGTCCTCTCTGGGCGATAAAAAGGCCGGCATTTCCAAGCTGGAACTGCGCAAGATCTGCAAAGAGTTTGCTACCGAGCATATTGATGTGATGAACAGCCAGTTCGCCCGCCTGGGCGTTCAGGGCGATTTCGCCAACCCCTACCTGACCCTGCGCCCCGAATTTGAGGCACGCCAGGTGGAGATCTTTGGCGAGATGGCCAAGAAAGGCTATATCTACAAGGGCATGAAAGCCGTTTACTGGTGCCCGGAGGATCGTACTGCTCTGGCAGAAGCCGAAATCGAGTATGCCGAGGACGAGTGCGATTCTATCTATGTCCGCTTTAAGCTCACCGATGACCCCAACGGTGTTCTGGCCAAGTACGGTATCCCTCTGGACAAGGCATGGATCGTGATCTGGACCACCACCACCTGGACCCTGCCCGCCAACGTGGCAACCTGCCTGAACCCCAGCCTGGAGTATGCCTTCGTCAAAATCGGCGATGAATATCACCTGATGGCTGCCGGTCTGGTGGAATCCACCATGAAAGCCTGCCATATCGAGGATTACGAGGTTCTGGAGCCCCGCGTTCTCGGCTCTGAATTTGAGCTGATGCAGTATCAGCACCCCTTCCTGGACCGCAAGGGCCTGGTTATCCTGGGTGACCACGTTACCCTGGAAGGCGGCACCGGCTGCGTTCATACCGCACCTGGCCACGGTGTTGAGGACTTTGAAGTCTGCGTCAACCACTACCCGCAGGTTCCCGTTATTGTCCCCGTGGACGATGGCGGTTACCTGACCGAAGAAGCAGGCAAAGAGTTTGCAGGCCTTAAGGTCTGGGCTGCCAACAAAGTTATTCTGGAGCACATCAAGCAGTCCGGCCACCTGATGGGCGTGCAGCACATCACCCACCAGTACCCGCATTGCTGGCGCTGCCACCATCCCATCATCTTCCGTGCAACCGAACAGTGGTTCTGCTCTATTGATAAGTTCCGCGAGGAAGCCTATAAGGCCATTGACGAAGTCAAGTGGCAGCCGGCCTGGGGTCATGACCGTATGCACGGCATGGTGCGTGACCGCAGCGACTGGTGCATCAGCCGTCAGCGCGTGTGGGGTGTGCCCATCCCGGTGTTCTACTGCAAGAACTGCGGCAAGTACCACATCACCGATGCTTCCATCAAGGCTGTCAGCGACCTGTTCCGCAAGGAAGGCTCCGATGCCTGGTATAAGTACGATGCCAACGAGATCATGCCCAAGACTGAGGTCTGCGAATGCGGCGCTTCTAACTGGGAAAAGGATCCCGATATCATGGATGTCTGGTTCGACTCTGGCTCTACCTGGAGCGCAGTCTGCCGCGAACGTCCCGAACTGAACTGGCCCGCTGACCTGTATATGGAAGGCGCCGACCAGTTCCGCGGCTGGTTCCAGTCCAGCCTGCTGACCAGCGTTGCCACCCAGGGCGTTGCCCCGTACAAAGGCGTTCTGTGCCATGGCTGGGTCGTTGATGAGCAGGGCAAGCAGATGCACAAATCTGCCGGCAACGGTGTGGAGCCGTCCGAAATCATCCGCGATTACGGCGCTGACATCGTTCGTCTGTGGGTTGCTTCCAGCGATTACACCGTTGATGTGCGCGCAGGCAAGAATATCTTCAAGCAGCTGTCCGAAGCATACCGCAAGATGCGCAACACCGCCCGCTTTATGCTGGGCAACATTGGCGATTTCAACCCTGCCACGGATATGGTTGCCGAGGATCAGCTGTTCGAAATCGACCGCTGGGCACTCAAGAGCTGCAACAGCCTGACCGCCAATGTGCGTGCCGCTTACGATAATTACGATTTCTCCCGCGCTTACCACGCAATCTACAACTTCTGCGTCATTGATATGTCCAACTTCTATATGGACGTCATCAAGGACCGCCTGTACTGCGCGGACGAGCACGCACGCCGCTGCGCCCAGACTGCGCTGTACCGCATTCTGGTTGACTTCACCAAGCTGGTTGCCCCCATCCTGTGCTTCACCGCCCAGGAAATCTGGAGCTACATCCCGAAGCTGGAAGGCATGCAGGAGTATGTCTGCTGGGAGCGTATGCCGGAAGCCAAGAGCGATGAGGATGCCGCTTTTGACGCCAAGTGGGCCAAGATCATTGCTGTGCGTGATGATGTAAAGAAGGTTCTGGAGCAGGCCCGTGCCGATAAGACCATCGGTTCCTCTCTGGAAGCTGCCGTTACCCTGTACTGCAGCGATGAAATGTATGACTTCCTGAACGCCATCCCGATGGATGAGCTGGCCGATCTGATGATCGTTTCCCATGTGGATCTGGTCAAGGGCGAAGGCGGCGTGAGGGGTCTGACCGAGGGCCTGGGCATGAGCGTTGCCCATGCTGCCGGCAACAAGTGCCTGCGCTGCTGGAAGTTCGACACAGCGGTTGGCGAAGACGGCCTGTGCCCGCGCTGTGCGAAAGTTCTTGGTTAATTTCAAATAAAGGGCTATGCCGCATGATGTTAAGTGCTGTTCCAGTGCTTAAGCCTGTAAAACAGGAACTGTGCGGTATTGCCATAGTATGATTTACAGCGGTGCTTTTGCGCTTTTATCAAGCCTTTGCACCGCTGTTTTTGTCAGGGCATGTTGCAGCGCTGCATTGGCCCGGACGACGGAGGCGTTTATGCTGGTTGGCATTTTATCCATTCTTGCTGCGGCAGGCCTGATGCTGGTTGACCAGCTGATCAAACTTTGGGCCACCGTGGAACTGCTGCCGGTTGGCAGCAAACCCTTTATCCCGCATGTGCTGGAATTTTATTACCTGCTCAATGATGGTATGTCGTTTTCCATGCTCAGCGGCAAGCGCACGCTGCTGGTGATCGTTACCGGTGTGATGCTGGCTGTGCTGGCCGGTATGCTGCTTTTGCGCAAAATGCCGCGTTTGGAGCGTGCTGCTTGGATTTTGGTCGTGGGCGGCGGTGTTGGCAACCTGATCGACCGTATCCGCACCGGCGTGGTGGTGGATTACCTGAACTGCCTGTTCATCAATTTCCCGGTGTTCAATTTTGCGGATGTCTGCATCTGTGTCGGCGTGGGCCTGCTGGTCCTCAGCCTGCTGCTGGATATGCGCCGCGAACAAAAAGCAAAACAGCAAAAGGGGAGTGCGCCCACAGATGGAACAGCGTGAACTGACCCTTGCGCCGGAAAGCGTTGGCCTGCGGCTGGACCGCTGGCTGGCGGAACAGTGCCCGGATCTTTCCCGCAGCCAGCTGCAAAACTTGATCGAAGCGGGCAGTGTGACCTGCAACGGCAGCCCCTTGAACAAAAAGGATAAGCTGAAAGCCGGGCAGACGATTCTGCTCACCCTGCCGGACCCGCAGCCCATCGAAGCCCAGCCCCAGAACATTCCGCTGGACATTGTGTATGAGGATGACAGCCTGCTGGTGGTCAACAAGCCCAAAGGCATGGTGGTGCACCCGGCTCCCGGCAACCCGGACGGCACGCTGGTGAACGCGCTGCTGTGGCACTGCAAGGGAAGCCTGTCCGGTATCGGCGGCGAGATTCGCCCCGGCATCGTGCACCGCATCGATAAGGACACCAGCGGACTGCTGGTGGTGGCAAAGGACGATGCAACGCACATCGGCCTTTCCCAGCAGATGGCGGTGCACAGTGTGGAGCGCGCGTATCGCACCATCGTGTACGGCGGCTTTGCACAAGATGAGGGCTTTGTGGAAAGCAATCTGGGCCGCAGCAAGACCGACCGCAAAAAGATGGCGGTCTACCCGGCCAGTGAGCCGCACACCAAATATGCCTATACCGGCTATCAGGTGCTGGAACGGTTGAACAACTTTACCATGCTGGAATGCCGCCTGAAGACCGGCCGCACCCATCAGATCCGCGTGCACATGGCATCCATCCAGCACCCGGTGGCGGGCGACCCGGTGTATGGCCCGCACAATTGCATCACCAGCCTGCACGGCCAGTGCCTGCACGCCAAAACGCTTGGCTTTGTGCACCCGATCACCGGCGAACATCTGCGGTTCGATTCGGAATTGCCGGAATACTTCACTCGTTTTCTTGCAACGCTCAGGAGGGGAACGGTATGAACCATCTTTCTTCAACGCTTGTACTGTGTGATCTGGACCATCTGCTTTTGGGTGCCGACGGCAACCTGACGCAGGTGGTGCGGGATGTGCTGCAGCTGTTCGTCCGCCGCGGCGGACGTTTTACGGTGTTTTCCCAGCGCACGCCGCGGGCAGTGCGGTCCATTCTGGGCAGTGTGCGGCTCAGCGCTCCTGCGCTGGTGTGCGGCGGTGCCATGGCCTACCATTTTTCCGATGGCACCCACCAGCCGCTGTGCACCTTTGCCGGGCAGGATGCCGACCTGTTCGCCCGCCTGCCGGTGGCAGAGGGCGTGGGCATTGCCCTGCAGATGACCGACGGTACTACCCGCGTGCTGCGCATGAGCGAGGCATTGGAGCGTCATCTGCGGCAGGAATGGACCCCTTATCTGCTGGCAAACGCGGCAGACATCAAGGGGGAAGAAGTGCTGCGGGTGCTGCTGTATCAGGACAGCAAGGCAGTGCCCATGATCTCGCTGCTGGAAAAATCTCTGGGCGACCGCACAGCGGTGCTGCTGGGCGAGCGTGCCGCAGCGGATACGCTGATCCTGACCCCCAGAACCGTCTCTGGCCGTGAAATGCTGGATGCCGTGTGTATGCCGGTGGGCATCGACCCGGAAGATGTGCTGGTACTTGCCGGAGGGCTGCCTATGCTGGACATGGTGCGCGCTTCCAGCCAGAGCACCGCAGCTGCGGATGCCCCGGCTGAGCTGCGTCTTGCTGCCCAAAAGGTCACTTTGACCGATGCTGCGGCAGGTTCTGCAGTGGAAGTGCTGTACCGTATGGTGCGGGATGCTGAAAATTTGGCGTAAAATTTGTGCAAGGCTTCTGCAAATTCTTTCGCAGAAGCCTTTCTTTTTGGAGGAAAGTCAGGTACAATGAGAGAAACGCATCTTCTGGTCCTGCAAAAGAAGGAAAAACTCTTTCTTGCGCTGTCGCTGGCGGCGGTGGTTTTGTGCACAGTGCTGGCCTTTGGCTTTGCCGTGCCGCTGCAGGCTGCCGAACCGCAGGTCCTGCCGGATACGACCGGGCTGGAACAGTATGTGCTGGTGGATCTGAACACTGCCGATCTCTCTGCGCTGTGCACACTGCCGGGCGTAGGGGAAAAGCGCGCACAGACGATTCTGGATTACCGGACGCAGAATGGCCCGTTTGAACGGGTAGAAGATGCAGCCAATGTTCCGGGCCTGACACAGACCATTGTGGATTCCTGGGCAGGAATGGCAACCGTGAGCTGAGCCGCAGCCGGCGGCCCGGCGCAGCAAAAAGGGGAATGATTATGAGTGACGATACCATTTTTATCAACCGGGAACTGAGCTGGCTGGATTTCAACCGGCGCGTTCTTGCGCTGGGCAAAGATAAAAATGTTCCGCTTGCAGAGCGGGTCAAATTTCTTGCGATCTACGGCTCCAATCTGGACGAGTTTTTTATGGTGCGCGTGGGTTCTCTGCAGGAGCGCGCCAATCTGGAACAGGAACAGGGCAAAAAGGTCAAGAGGGAAAACAAGACCAACATGTCCGCGGCGGAACAGCTGACTGCCATCATGCCCAAAACGGCACAGCTGCAGGAGGAGTGCGATAAATACTACGCAAAGGCGCTGGAAGCACTGGCGGAGTGCGGCTGGCGCAAGGTGGATCTTGACCACTTGTCCAAGGAGGACGAGCACTTCTGGAAGAAGTACTTCCAAACGGAGCTGTTCCCCATCCTCAGCCCGCAGATCGTGGATAACCGCCATCCGTTCCCATTCCTGCGCAATAAGGAGATTTACCTTGGCGTTCTGCTCAAGGAAAAACACCCGGCAGGGCAGAGCCTTGGCATCATTCCCATTTCCAGCCAGATGGAACGGATGCACGTTGTAAAAAAAGACGGCGAAACGCAGTTTGCACTTACCGAAGAGCTGGTGCTGCACTTTGCGGCCAGCATCTTTGGCAAAGAGACGATTCAGGAAAAATGTCTCTTCCGCGTTACCCGCAATGCGGATATCGACGTAAAAGAGGGCATGATGGATCATGATATCGACTACCGCGAGATCATGACCGAGCTGCTCAAGCGCCGCCGCAAGCTGGCTGCGGTGCGTCTGCAGATCACGCCTGCCCCGGCCCCGGAGGTAGAACGCCTGCTGTGCAACCGTCTGCTGCTCACCCATAAACGGGTGTTCGAGCAGAAAAGCCCGCTGGATCTGAGCTTTTTCTACAAGCTCACCGGCCGCATGGAAGCGGAGGGGCGGCCGGAACTGTTCTACCCGGCTGCACGGCCCATGCTGCCGCCGCCGGACTACGACCTTGCCGCTGAGGTGCAGAAGCACGATGTGCTGCTCAGCTACCCGTACCAGTCCATCCGGCCCTTCATTGCCATGCTCAAAAAGGCTGCCCATGATCCTGAGGTCATTTCCATCAAAATGACACTGTACCGTATGGCGCGGGAGTCCCAGATCGTGCAGGCGCTGATGGAAGCCGCTGAGAACGGCAAAGAGGTGGTGGCGCTGGTGGAGCTGCGCGCCCGCTTTGACGAGCAGAACAATATCGACTGGTCGAAGCAGCTGGAAAGCGCAGGCTGTACGGTCATTTATGGCTTTGATGATTACAAAGTGCACTCCAAGCTGACCCTTATCACCAAAAAGAGCAAAGAGGGCTACTCTTATATCACCCAGATCGGCACCGGCAACTACAACGAAAAGACCAGTGAGCTTTACACGGACTACTCCTTCATTACGGCAGACCATGGCATTGGCGAGGAAGCTTCCAATGTGTTCCAGAACCTTGCCGTGCAGAAGCTGACTGAGGAGAGCGACCGGATGCTGGTAGCACCGCTGCGCTTCAAGAGCGTATTGCTGGAAGAGATGGATCGTGTCATTGCCGCCGCCCACATGGGCCGTCCGGCATCCATGATCCTGAAAAACAATTCCATCAGCGACCGGGATATCATCCTCAAGCTGCAGGAAGCCAGCTGTGCCGGTGTGCGCATTGATATGATCGTGCGCGGCATCTGCTGCGTGCGCGCCGGCGTGCCCGGCAAGACGGAGAACCTGCATATCCGCAGCCTTGTGGGTCGTTATCTGGAGCATGGCCGCATTTACAGCTTCTTCGATGGTGCACATACCCGCATCTATATTGCATCCGGCGATTTCCTCACCCGCAACACCGAGTGCCGCGTGGAGGTGGGCGTGCGCGTGGAGGATCCCGTGCTGGTGCGGAAGCTTACCGACATTCTGCAGCTGCAGCTGCGGGATAATGTCAATGCCCGCGAGATGCGCCCGGACGGCAGCTACCAGAAGGTAAAGCCCGCTGAGGGCGAAGCACTGGTGAACGGCCAGATGGGCATGTATGAGCTGTTGAAAAATGACTGGACGCAGCCGGAGCCTTGGAAGCTTTCTGCCGCTGTGCAGGAAAAACAGCCTGAACCTTCTGCCAAAGCAGCAAAGCCAGAACCTGCGAAAACGGAAGCAGCTCCCGCTGCAAAACAGGCAGAAGCTTCTCACCCGGAATCTGCTGCGGCACCGGAAAGCGGCGACCGCTTTGACCAGCTGGAACAGATGGTCAATCATAAAAAGCGTACAGAGCCGCAGCCTGCCCCTGCAGCCAGGCCGATAAAGCCGGTGGTGGTGGAGACACCCGCCCCCAGAAGCCGCCTGAAACGGATTTTGGATTTCTTCAGGTTACGCAGATAATATTTGCAAGACCCGACAGAGCAAACCCTCTGCCGGGTCTTTTTGCGTGTTTGCCTGCATAAATAAAAAGCAAACGGAAGGCGGGAGGCAGAAGGTGCGGGCAAAGCGATGGGGACGAGCCGGGCACGGCAGGGAGCAGCCCAGACGGAGGGTGATTTTTCTGGCAGTTTTAGCCGGACTGCTGGTGTGCGTGGTGCTTCCGGTGCGGGCGCAGAAAAAAACGGGGAAGCTCTGTTTCCCGCTGGACACCACACAGTACCGTGTTTCGGACGGATACGGCTGGCGGCAGGATCCTTTTACCGGGGAAAGGACGTTCCATAAGGGCATTGATCTTGCCTGTGCAGAGGGAACAGAAGTGCTTGCTGCGGAAGGCGGTGCGGTGGTGCAGGCATACCGCAGCACAAGCTATGGCACCTGTCTGCGTGTTCTCCATACAGATGGCAGCGAGTCACTTTACGCCCATTTGCAGTACGCCTATGTCCGCCCGGGCGAGGTGGTGGAAGCAGGGCAGCTGCTGGGCGCAGCAGGGCGCAGCGGGCGCGCTACGGGAGCACACCTGCATTTTGAACTGTACCGGCAGGGAACAGCCTGTGACCCGGCGGATGCGCTGGGCCTTTCCTCATGAAGCTGCATGATTCCCGGCAGCTGGGGCCGCTGGTGTTCCGCGACCCGCTGCTTTTGTGTAGCGCACTGTATTTTCTGCTCTACTTTGATGCAAGCGGCTTTCTGCGGCTGGGGCTGCTGGCGGCGTTCCTGCACGAGTGCGGGCACATTCTGGTGTATTGTGTGTTTCTGCGCCGCTTTCCGGTCATTGAGGTGACCATGACTGGCTTTTGTATGCGGATGGACGCTCCGGCCCGGGGCCTTTCACCGGGGCGGCTCTTCTGGCTGGCTGCTGCAGGCCCGGCGGTCAATTTCATGCTGGCAGGCATCTGGGCACTGCGGCTGGAACAGGAACTGACCATCCGCGGCAGTGCCTTCTGGGCGGCAAATCTGCTGACCGGGGGATTCAATCTGCTGCCCGTTCCACCGCTGGATGGGGCGCAGCTGGCATCCTGCCTGTGCGAAATGCGGCGTGCAGGCAAAAAGTTTAAGGGAAATGATTGAAAAAACAGCTCATTTCGGGTACAATAAAATGACGTGTAAAAATGGACTGTTTATTGGAGGACTCGATGTTTGATCCAAAACTGAAAGAAGCACTGGGACGGGTACAGAAGCCTGGTCGTTATACCGGCGGAGAACCCGGCAGTGTATATAAGGACAAAGAAAAAGTGGATGTCCGCTTTGCGTTCTGCTTTCCGGACACCTATGAGGTAGGTATGTCCTTCCTCGGCGAAAAGATCCTGTATGAGCTGCTCAACCGCCGCGAAAACTGGTGGTGCGAGCGTGCTTTTATGCCGTGGCTGGATATGAAGGCTGAGATGGAGCGTCTTGGTCTGCCGCTCTACACCATGGAGAGCAAGGACCCGCTCACCGCTTTTGATGCAGTGGGCTTCACCCTGCAGTACGAGCTTTCCTATACCAATATTCTGGCTATGCTGGATCTGGCGGGCATCCCGTTCTATTCCAAGGATCGCGATGAAAGCTGGCCGCTGATCGTGGCGGGTGGCCCCTGCGCCTGCAATGCGGAACCCATTGCGGACTTTTTTGATGTGGTCCAGCTGGGTGAGGGCGAAAACCAGCTGCCCGGCATCTGCGCCGAGATCGAAAAGGCCAAGAAGGAGGGCGGCGTTTCCAAAAAGGAACTGCTGCTGCGCATTGCAAAGATCCCCGGTGTCTATATCCCGGCGTTCTACGATGTGGAGTATTATGAAGATGGCCGGGTCAAGGCCATCACCCCCAATGAGCCGGGCATCCCGGCGCGCATCACCAAGGCGATCATCAAGGACCTGAACGAGTTTGCCCCGCCCACGAATTTCGTGGTGCCCATGGTGGGTGCCATTCAGGACCGCGCCAGCATCGAGGTGCTGCGCGGCTGTGTGCGTGGCTGCCGTTTCTGTCAGGCGGGCTTTCTGTACCGTCCCATGCGCCAGCGTGACGCGGGCCTTCTGAACAGGGCGGCGCAGGAGCTGTGCGCTAACACCGGCTATGAAGAACTGAGCCTTTCCAGCCTGTCCACCTCTGACCACGGCCAGCTGGAAGAGCTGCTGGACGATCTGAACGAGTGGGCACCCAAGGAGCATGTGAGTCTGTCGCTGCCTTCGCTGCGCGTGGACAACTTCTCCCAGAGCCTCATTGAAAAAACCACCAAGGTGCGCAAGAGCGGCCTGACCTTCGCCGCCGAAGCCGGCACCCAGCGCCTGCGCAACGTCATCAATAAGAATGTCACATGGGACGAGATCGAAAAGACCTGCACCATTGCATTCAACGCGGGCTACACCTCGGTCAAGCTCTACTTCATGATGGGCCTGCCCACTGAGACCATGGAGGACATTGAGGGCATCGCAGAGACGGCGCAGAAGGTGGTAGACCTCTATTATTCTCTGCCCAAGCGCGGCAAGGGCAAGGGTGTACAGGTGACCATCAGCTGTGCCTGCTTTGTGCCTAAGCCCCATACGCCGTTTGAGTTCGTGCCCATGGACACTGAAGAAATGCTGCGCGCCAAGCAGAAGCACCTGCTGGAAAGTGTGCGCAGTCGCAAGATCAAGGTCAACTACCACGACAGCACCACCAGCTTTCTGGAGGGCGTGTTTGCCAAGGGCGACCGCCGCCTTGCCCCGGTCATTGTGGAAGCCTACAAGCGCGGCTGCTACTTTGACGGCTGGGAGGAGTGCTTCAAGTACGATACTTGGCTGCAGACCTTTGCTGATCTGGGCATTGACCCGGCGTTCTACTGCCAGCGTCCTATCGGTCTGGACGAGGTAACGCCATGGTCCCACATGGATTACGGCGTCACCCACGAATATCTGGTACGGGAGTACCAAAAGGCTCTTGCCGCCCAGACTACCCAGCCCTGCAACCGTGCCTGCCACGGCTGCGGTGCAAATCACCTGTTAGGAGGTCCCTGCTTTGATTACAGTAAGAATCTCGTTTGAGAAAAAGAATGAGGCCTCCTACATCTCCCTGCTGGACCTGCAGCGGGTGATGCAGCGGGTGCTCAAGCGCAGCGGCCTGCCGGTGTGGCATACGCTGGGTTTCAATCCCCACATCTATATGACCTTTGCCTGCCCGCTTTCTCTGGGGCAGGAGAGCGAGTGCGAGTGCGTGGACGTCAAGACCGAAGCGGAAGCCCCGGATTTTGAACAGTGGAAAGCGGCCCTCAATGCCATCATGCCCGCAGGCATCGTGATCACGCACGTTGGCCCGGTGCAGATGAAGGCGGACCTCATTGCCTACGCATGCTATCGCATCACCTACCCGGCGGCAGCGGCTGCGGCGCTGGATCAGTACAACGCGCTGGAAAGCGCCCCGGTGGAAAAGCACGGCAAAAAGGGCAACAAGATCATCGAGCTGAAGGAACATCTGCCCAAGGTGGAGTACACCACGGAGGGGGACAGCCTGCACATTGAGCTGTGCCTGCCCGCTGCGCAGGAGCTGAACCTGAACCCCTCGCTGCTGACCGGCTTTCTGGAAGAAAAATTCGGCCTGCCTGCTGTCAGCGCCAACATCCTGCGCAAAAAGTTTTTGACGGCAGATAAGCAGCTGTTTGTCTGATCGGAGCGTGAAAGACTGTCTGTTGGGCAAAACAGAAAATTTTTGCATTTATTTTGGTCAGAACGCTTGCATTCACGCAGGTTTTGTGATATCCTATTTAAGCGTTAGTGTCCGCTGAGACCACAGCGGGGTTAATGACAATATCATTAAACGGGCGGTCCTCTGACGGCAAAGTGCCGTGTATGAACGTCTAAAAACAAATGGAGGATTCAAAAATGGACGCACTGAAGATTATTT
>ERZ837910.3729-NODE-3729-length-16058-cov-5.890770_pt1 | contig 16058 bp, 10 predicted proteins | sample MGYA00519940_ERZ837910 | MGnify/ENA primary metagenome ERZ837910 (study PRJEB31850, sample SAMEA3708825) | human gut metagenome | biome: human gut; feature: human-associated habitat; material: faeces | place: China | collected 2014 ... | reverse complement strand
TGGGCAAATGGCGGCAATCTGGTAAGTGATGATGGAATGACTGTAGATGGATATTTTAATTCAGAGAAAAACGTTGAGGTTATGAATTATTTCCATCAGATTGTAGAGAACAAATATATGTCAGAAGCTCCGGTCGAAAAGCTTTTTGAAAGCGGAAGAGCAGCCTTCAAATTTGATGGTGCATGGGAAGTCAATACCATATATGAGAACTATCCGGATATAAATCTTGGAGTTGCACCGTATGTGGTTGGTGATGACTGGGATGGTGAGAGATATACACCGACAGGATCCTGGGCATTTGCGGCTTCTTCTGCGACAGATAATATTGAAGGAGCAACAGAGTTGGTCAAATGGATGAGTGGTGTGGAAAGTGGTGTCAGAATCTGGAATGAAGCAAAATCACTCCCATCAACATATAAGGCATTTGATCAGATCGATATATTCCAGACAGACGAAAATTACAAAGCACTGTACGAGCAGCTGAGTAAATACGGACACCCAAGACCAAAAACTCCTGTATATCCACAGGTAAGTACATCCTTCCAGCAGGCACTTGAAAGTGTCGGACTTGGCGGCAAGGATGCACAGACAGAACTGGATAAATCTGTAGAAAGGATTAACGCGAAACTGGAACGTTATACGAGAAAATAATGAAGAAAAAAGAATCAATCTTAGGAATGGCTTTCTTTGGCCCGGCACTTGTACTGCTTACCCTGTTTTTGTTCCTTCCGATGCTGCTGACACTGGTTTTCAGTTTTACAGATTATTTTGCACTGAATCCGGACATGACACATTTCGTAGGACTGGAAAACTACATCAATATTTTTAAAGATGAGCTGTTTGTAAAATCATTCTTTAATACAGTGAAATTCGTGCTCATCATTGTTCCGTGTCAGTGTATCGGAGCATTGCTTCTTGCACTGGCAATCAACAAAGTCACACACTGCAAGAAATACTTTAAAGTAGCGTTTTTTATTCCGGTCGTAATGTCTCTGGCAGTTGTATCCACACTCTGGATGGACATCTACAGCCCGGAGGGAATCTTAAACACACTGCTTGCACACTTCGGAATCAGTGCACAGCCATTTATCCACAGTGCGAAACAGGCACTTCCGTCCATCGCGATCATGAGTGTATGGCAGGGCGTAGGATATCAGATGATCATCTTCCTTGGAGGACTCCAGAATATCAATCCTGCACTTTATGAAGCAGCAGAAATGGATCACGCAAGTGCATGGCAGCAATTCAGGGATATCACACTTCCGGAACTGAAGCCACTCTGTATATTCGTATTTATCACAGTTACAATTGGCGCGTTCCGTATGTTAGTACAGCCGATGGTAATGACCGGCGGTGGTCCGGACCATTCAACCTACACTTTGGTATATGATATTTATGAAACTGGTACAATGAACTGGGAGATGGGACTTGCATCTACCATGGCAATTGTCTTTACAGTCTTTGTTGTTGTACTGACTATCATACAGAATGTACTGACTAAGGGAAAGGAGGAGAAAAAACATGTTAACAAAAAAGCAAAAAACATTTAACTGGGTTCTGGCAGTTTTTCTTCTGCTGCTCTCCATATTCTTCCTGTTTCCGGTAATCTGGATGCTTGCAAACTCTTTTAAACCGGATGCAGCGATCACAGCGGATATGAATTCTGTGGCAGCATTTATTCCGCCTGCTTTAAACGGAAATTATTTTGAAAACTATATTACGATTCTTACGGACACCAATTTCCTCCGTTATATGCTTAATACTTTAGGATATGCGGCACTTTTGATCGTACTCGGCGTGATCGTCAACGGGCTTGCCGGTTATGCACTGGCAAAGATTAATTTTCCATTTCGTGACCAGTGGCTTCTGATCATTATGATGCTTCTGATCGTACCAACAGAAACAGTTATCACGATTCACTTTCTGATCATTGCAAAAGCAGGTCTTCTGAATACAGTTATCGGATATGTACTTCCAATGATCGTGAATCCATTTAATATTTTCCTTTTCCGTCAGGTGTTTGTAAGCCTTCCGGATGACGTTTACGAGGCAGCTCAGCTTGATTTCTGCAGCCCGGTAAAATACTTCTTCACAATGGTGCTGCCGATGTCAAAGACAGTTGTTGCAACAGTAAGTGTTTTTACATTCCTCGGAGTATGGAATGATTATCTCTGGCCGTCACTTGTATTTACATCCAGTGATCTTCTGACCGCACAGATCGGTCTGAACTCAATCACATCCAATGACAATACAACAATGGGTCAGACACTTGCAGTGATCACCCTGATCACAATTCCTGTTATTATCATTTATGCACTGTTCTCAAAACAGATTGTAGAAGGTGTAACTTCAACCGGTTCCAAGGAGGGTTAATGAATTATGAGTTTTATAGAATTTAAACATATCGGAAAAAAATATGCAGGAGCAGATAAGAACTCCGTAAGTGATTTCAACCTGGAAATCAATGAAAAAGAATTTATTGCATTTGTCGGACCATCTGGATGTGGAAAATCAACAACACTTCGCATGGTAGCCGGATTTGAGGAGATTACAGAAGGTGATCTGTATATTGATGGAAAAAAAGTAAACGAAACTGCTCCGAGAGACCGAGGTATTGCAATGGTATTCCAGAACTACGCACTGTACCCGCATATGACAGTAGAGAAAAATATCGGATATGGTCTGAAAAACATGAAAATGCCGGCAGATCAGATCAAGAAAAAAGTAGACTGGGCGATTGATATTCTGGGACTGCAGGAATTTCGTTACAGAAAACCGAAGAATCTTTCTGGTGGACAGAGACAGAGGGTTGCACTTGGTCGTGCCATCGTAAAAAATCAGAAAGTATTCCTGATGGATGAGCCTCTTTCCAACCTGGATGCAAAACTTCGTGTACAGATGCGTACCGAGATTTCCAAACTGCATGAGAGACTGGGCGCTACCATCATCTACGTAACACATGACCAGACCGAGGCTATGACACTTGGTACCAGAATCGTTGTTATGAAAGACGGAGTTGTTCAGCAGGTAGATACCCCGCAGAACCTGTACAACGCACCGGGCAACCTGTTCGTTGCAGGATTCATCGGATCTCCGCAGATGAACTTCCTGGATGCAAAAGTAAAAGTTAACGGAAACGACGTTACTCTTACTGTTGGTAAATACAACATGAAACTGCCGGCTTCCAAAGCAAAAGCTGTTATCGACGGCGGATATGACGGAAAGACCGTTGTTATGGGTATCCGTCCTGAGAACGTACATGATTCTCAGATGTTCATCGAAACTTCCAAAGACAGCGTAGTTGAGTGCAAGATCAACGTATACGAGCTGTTAGGTGCAGAAGTTTACCTGTACTTCGATTGCGAAGGCTTCCCAATGACAGCCCGCGTAGATCCTCGTACAACTGCAAGAAGCGGTGATACCGTTAAATTTGCTCTGGATATGGAGAAAGTTCATCTGTTCGACAAAGAGACAGAGATCACCATTACCAACTAATCCATATGAACATCAGCGCGTATGCGCAAACATAGAGAAAAGGATCGACATCCGTTCGGATGCCGGTCCTTTTTGCATATGCACCGCCCTCCTTTTGCGAAGCAAAAAATAGTTGCCAATGAGAAAAAAATAAGCTATAGTTATAGATAAGACGCACCCTGGAGTAAAATACGCCAGGAGAAAGGAAGTGGCAGATTTGGTATCAAGTCAGGTATTACAGAAAACCCTTGATGAATTAAGAAATATTACGAGAATTGATTTATGTGTGACGAATACGGATGGTGTTCTGCTGGTGACCACATTCCCGGAAACCGCGATTGATGCAGAAAGCATCCGTTCTTTTGTATTATCCGCTGCGGATAGCCAGATTGTACAGGAATATCATTATTTTAAAGTATATGACAACCAGAACGTAGAGTACATTCTGATCTCCAAAGGCAGCAGCGATGACGCTTACATGATCGGAAAAGTTGCAGTATGCGAGATTCAGAACCTCATCATTGCATACAAAGAGCGTCTGGACAAAAACAATTTTATCCAGAATCTTCTTCTTGACAACCTCCTTCTGGTGGATGTCTATAACCGTGCGAAAAAGCTGCGCATCGACACCGACGTGCGCCGCGTTGTTTTCATGGTAGAAACGAAGATGGAAAAAGACATCAGCGCGCAGGAAACCGTAAAGAGCCTGTTCGCATCGAGACCGAAGGATTTTATCACCGCGGTCGATGAGAAGAGCATTATTATTGTAAAAGAACTGAAAGACACCGACACCTTCGAGGATATGAACCAGACCGCAAGAATGCTGGTGGATATGCTGAATGCGGAGGCCATGTCCCAGGTGCGCGTTTCCTACGGAAATCCGGTCAACGAGATCAAGAGTGTATCGCGTTCTTACAAAGAGGCGAAGATGGCACTCGAAGTAGGAAAAATTTTCTACGCAGACAAAAACGTGGTACCGTACAACAACCTCGGCATCGGCCGTCTGATCTATCAGCTCCCGATTCCGCTGTGCGAAATGTTTATGACCGAAGTCTTCGGCGAAAATCTGCCGGATACGTTCGATGAGGAAACACTGACCACAATCAATAAATTTTTTGAAAATAACTTGAATGTGTCCGAGACATCCCGTCAGCTCTATGTACACAGAAATACTCTGGTGTACCGTCTGGAGAAGCTCGAGAAGAGCACAGGACTCGACATTCGTAAATTTGACGATGCGCTGACCTTTAAAATTGCCATGATGGTCGTAAGCTACATGACGTATATGAACAACAGCGAAAATCTGTAAAACCGTTCAGAGCCGTACAGGATTGCGGGAGTGCAAAGCACGGAGCAATCCGGGTATCGAAGGGGTCAAAAGACTTTTTGACCCTAACATTTTATCAACAACAAGAGGAGAGGAACGACATGATTGAATTACTGAACACAGGTGCATACCTTGTCAACGGAATCGATATCATCCCGGATACAGAAGAAGGCCGCGCGGAACTCAAAGCGCGTACCGGCGCTGTGCCGTGTCCGGCGGATGCTGCAAAAGAAACCATTGCCTATGGAATCTTAAAAGACCACAATGTTTCCGGCAACATGGAAAATCTGCAGATCAAATTTGACAAACTTACATCGCATGACATTACTTTTGTTGGAATCATTCAGACCGCGCGCGCGTCAGGACTGGAAAAATTCCCGGTACCGTACGTGCTGACCAACTGCCACAACTCCCTTTGCGCAGTCGGCGGAACCATCAACGAAGATGACCACATGTTTGGTCTTACCTGTGCGAAAAAGTACGGCGGCGTCTATGTACCGCCTCATCAGGCAGTAATTCATCAGTTTGCCCGCGAGATGCTTGCCGGCGGCGGAAAAATGATCCTCGGATCCGACTCCCACACCCGTTACGGTGCACTCGGAACCATGGCCATGGGCGAGGGCGGACCGGAACTGGTAAAACAGCTTCTCTCCAAAACATATGATATCGCTATGCCGGGAGTGATCGCAATTTACATGACAGGCGCACCGCAGCCGGGCGTAGGACCGCAGGATATTGCACTTGCCATCATCGGTGCAGTCTTTGCAAATGGTTACGTAAAGAACAAAGTTATGGAGTTCGTAGGACCTGGCGTATCTTCCTTAAGCGCAGATTACCGGATCGGTGTGGACGTTATGACAACCGAGACAACGTGTCTGTCCTCCATCTGGAGAACCGATGAGAAGATCAGCGAGTTCTATCAGATCCACGGCAGAAGCGCAGATTACAAAGAGCTGAATCCTGGCGCGGTTGCTTACTATGACGGCGTTGTAAAAGTAGAACTCGACAAGATCAAACCGATGATCGCGATGCCGTTCCATCCGAGCAATGTTTATACCATTGAAGAGCTGAAAGCAAACCTCGATGACATCCTGAACGATGTAGAGAAGAAAGCAGCCATCAGCCTCGACGGAAAAGTTCCGTTCACTCTGAAAAATAAAGTACACGACGGAAAACTCCTGGTAGACCAGGGAATCATCGCAGGATGCGCCGGCGGCGGATTTGAGAACATCTGCGACGCAGCCGATATCCTGAAAGGCCACAGCATTGGCGACGATGCGTTCACCTTAAGTGTTTACCCGGCAAGTACCCCGATCTATATGGAGCTGGCAAGAAACGGAAAACTGGCAGATCTTTTGGAAACCGGTGCGATCGTAAAAACCGCATTCTGCGGACCGTGCTTCGGCGCAGGCGATACTCCGGCAAACAATGCGTTCTCAATCCGTCACTCCACCAGAAACTTCCCGAACCGCGAGGGATCCAAGATCCAGAACGGCCAGATTTCTTCCGTTGCCCTGATGGATGCACGTTCCATTGCAGCAACCGCAGCAAACAAGGGATTCCTGACTGCAGCAGATGAGTTTACCGGAACGTATACCAAACCGGCATACCACTTCGACAAGAAGATTTACGAGAACCGTGTCTTCGACAGCAAGGGCGTGGCAGATCCATCTGTTGAAATTCAGTTCGGACCAAACATCAAAGACTGGCCGGCAATGCCGCAGCTTGCTGAGAACCTGATTCTGAAGGTTGTCTCTGAGATCCATGATCCGGTTACGACCACCGACGAGCTGATTCCATCCGGCGAGACTTCGTCCTTCCGTTCCAACCCGCTTGGACTGGCAGAGTTTACCCTGTCCAGAAAAGATCCGGCTTATGTGGGACGTGCAAAAGAAGTACAGGTTGCAGAGAAAGCCATCCAGGAAGGCAACTGCCCGGCAGAGGCACTTCCGGAACTGAAACCGGTCTTTGCAGCAATTCACACCCAGTACCCGGATATCGACAAGACAAACGTCGGCGTCGGATCCACCATCTTTGCCGTAAAACCAGGCGACGGTTCTGCGCGTGAGCAGGCGGCATCCTGCCAGAAGGTATTAGGCGGCTGGGCAAACATTGCCAACGAGTATGCAACGAAGCGTTACCGTTCCAACCTGATTAACTGGGGCATGCTTCCATTCCTGATCTCGGCAGGAGATCTGCCGTTTGCAAACGGAGATTACCTTTTTGTACCGGAGATCCGCAAGGCAGTAGAAGAGAAAGCTGATGTGATCAAAGCGTACGTTGTAAAAGACGGAGCACTTGTTCCGTTCGAGATGACGTTAGGCGCGCTGACCGATGATGAGAGAGAAATCATCCGCAAGGGATGCCTGATCAACTATTATAGAGGATAAGTATTTGAGAAAGAGCTGTGTGGCAGGAGAAAAGTCTGTTTCATAGCTCTTTTTCTGCGCACTTATTGGAAATAAAATATCAGAAAACAATATAAAATTCAGAAAATAAACACAATAATTAAGAAAAGGAAAAGTGATATAAAAAAACAGTAAAAATATTTTAAAAATGTGTTGACAAATGCTGACGGATCTGTTATATTAAAATCACAAAGAAACAAGAAAACAAAAACCTAACCAAGAGGTACAAAGAGAAAGACTTGGGACCCCCTTTTCAAGAGAACAAACCATTTTCATAGAAAGAGACGAGAAATCTTCTATAGAAGAATGGAAAAAAAGGGAAAAGGAAGATGTTCTTAAGATGAGAGACTTCCGAAAGGAAAGAAAACCTGAGATAAAGATCCATACAAAAGAAGTTCGAAAGAAAACCTTTTGATAAACATGAGATCAGAGCAGATCTTAGGAAATCCTAAGGAAAAGATTTTCGGAGTGGAAATTTTAACCGCAAAGGAAAAGCCTCTGAAAAAGAACATCTTCCCGAAAAAAGAAAATCTACAACAGGGAAATGGAAGAGAAACGATCTTTGAAATATCAAACGAAAGCGAAAACAAAGATCACAGATCGGTAAAGAAAGAAAACCAGTGAAAATCCTTGAAAGTAGAGAAAAAACTGAATATGGAAAATAAAGAAAAAGCGGTCGCTGTATCAGAAAAAATGATTGGTATGGCGATCGCTTTCTGTGTTGTGTAATTCGTCCGCCGGGCATGTTTTTCTTGACAGATGCGGCGGAAATGGTGCATACTTCTTAAAGCATAACAGCGGAGAAATCCGTGTATCGAAAATAAGAAGTCAGGACAGGAGAAGAAAGTGGCTGGATTTTGCAGAGAAGATATTTTAATGGAAGATAACGATATTCTTGTTGTTCACAAGCACGCGGGTATGGCAGTGCAGAATGCGCGGATGGGACAGATGGATCTGGAGCATGCGCTGCTGAATTATTTGGCGAAGCAGGCAAGGGCGGAAACACCGGGTCAGGCGCGGACTCAGATTCCATATCTGGCGGTCGTTCACCGGCTCGATCAGCCGGTTGAGGGCGTGCTGGTGTTTGCAAAAAACAAAGACGCCGCAGGAAAACTGGGACGGCAGGTGAAGGACGGGACGATGAAGAAAGAGTATCTCGCCGTCTGTGAGGGAAAAATCGAAAAACAGGGCGTGCAGAAGTTTGAGGATTTCCTTGTAAAAGACGGACGGAGCAACACATCCCGCGTCGTACAGCCAGGCACCGCCGGAGCGAAAAAAGCGGTGCTGGAATATGAAGTGATAAGGACACAGGAGAACCGAACCCTGGCGCAGATCCACCTCGGAACGGGCCGCCACCACCAGATCCGCGTCCAGTTTTCCCATGCGGGATATCCGCTGGCGGGTGATGCAAAATATGGGGCGAAGGAGAAAGGATCTCTGGCGCTGTGCGCGCATCATCTCGAGCTGAAGCATCCGCGGACAGGCAAACGGCTTTCGTTTACCGTAAAACCAGAAGGTGAAATCTTCCACAGCTTTGTGTAACTATTCAGAGCTATGTGAAATTGCAAAAAAGTTCAGAAAATCATAAGAAAACAGGACTGGACTATTTTTACGGTTTGTGTATAATAGAGAAAGGTTATGTAACAAAACTGTAAAAAGTAATGGAAAATGATTCATCAGGCAAAGCAGAAAGGGAGAATTATGAAACGCAGAATGATTGCAGTACTGCTTTCCGGAATCCTGCTGTGCTCGGCAGCTGGATGCGGAAAAGAAGCAGTGACAGACAAGAGCACCGCAGCATCGTCGTCTCAGGAAGTGACAGAAACTCCGGCGGCAGAAGAAAGCCCGGAGGCCTCATCGTCCAGCGCAGATTCTACAGCAGAGTCAGCCAGTGCATCCACATCTTCTGAAAGCTCTGGAGATGAAGGAAAAGAAGCAGACAAAAAACGAATAGAAATCACCGTTCCGCACAAGGACGGCATGGAAGCATTGTACGACACCGTGGATGGACTTACCGTTGAAAAAGGCTCTTACATCGCCGTGGTTGCAAAAGACTTAAGTGCCGGTTTCTGGAAAGCCGTAAAAGCCGGTGCACAGCAGGCACTTGACGATCTGAACGCCTCGCTTGGCTACAACGGAAACGACAAAGTTTATATGACATTTGAAGGCCCGGAAAATGAAAGTGACACCAACTCTCAGATCAATATCATCGACTCTGTCATTTCGGAAAATCCGGACGCGCTGATCCTTGGCATCATTGACCAGCAGTCGGGACAGGCACAGATGGAAGAGGCTTCCGACAGCCAGATTCCAGTCGTCATCGCGGATTCCGGTATCGAGAGTGATCTGATCACCTCGACATGTGCGACTGATCACGCAGCGGCAGCAAAGCTTGCGGCAGATCATCTCTGCGAGGCCATCGGCAACAGCGGAGAGGTTGCGATTGTTGCACATCAGTACAACACCGAGAGCAGCGTAGAGCGCGTGGAAGCATTTAAAAAAGAGATCGAAGAAAAATATACCGACGTGAAAGTGGTTCAGGTGAATTACGGAGATGGAGAAGAATCCATCGCGGACATGCTGAAAAATACACTTGAAACCTACCCGGCTCTGAAGGGCATCTTCTGTACGAACGAAGACATGGCAGACCAGACGCTGGATGCGCTGGCGGATATGGAAAATACTGAGCAGATTCAGATAGTCGGTTTTGATTCCGGTGAAAAACAGCAGAAAGCGATCCAGGAGGGACGCGAGTACGGTACCGTAACGCAGAATCCGTACGGTCTTGGCTATGCGGCAATCGTGGCGGCCGTCCGCGCGATTCAGGGACTTCCGGTAGATCAGAAGATCGATACGGGATATCAGTGGATCGACAAAGACACGATCGATCTGGAGACAAATCAGAAGTATCTTTATAACTGAAAATCAGGATAAAAAATGAACCCGGCAGACAAGGGAATGTTCCTTTGCCTGCCGGGTTTTCTGCGCTGCAGTGCGGATTACGAGTTCTGATCGTTTTCGTAAATTCTCTGTACCTCTTCGGAAATCTGCTGCCGGATCGCGGAGAGATCGACATCCGGGATGCCGTCCTCGGTGATCTGCGGTTTGGAAGGAGAGGTATACGGCTTCGTGTCGCCCATGGAAGCTTTTGGGGATGTTTCTTCTTCGTCAAACTCCTCCGGAGCGGCCGGCTTTGCGGATGGCCGGCGGCGGATGATTTTCGGAAGATCTTTCTCATCGTCGTCATCGTCAGGTTCTTCCGGAACAAAACGGAAATCGTACATGGTGTTTTGCGAAACACGGGTACGGTTCGACGGTTTCTGATAGCTGCGGTACGGATCTCTTGCGTTGCCGGAAGAAGAGGAAGAGGAGCCGCGGCGTTTCTTTTTCTTCTTTCTGGATGGAAGAGGATCGAAACCGGATCTGCGCTTCCGTCTGGCGCGCACTTTTGCACGGTGTTCGCGTTCTTCTTCGTCGTCATCCTCCCAGTAGTCCGCCTCTTTCCACGGTTTAAACTGGAAGAGCATGCCTGCTGCGGCGAGAATGGCAGAGACAATCCAGAACATCATGTTCAGATCGAGGTCCTTGAAGAAATATGCCATGCGGATCGTTGTGAGGGCGCCGCAGATGGAGGTGACCAGGATTACGGAAATGCGTTCGAACGGAACGCAGATCAGGCCGATCACGAAAGCAACGAGGGCGACGAGTCCATAACCTGTGATATCGTTTGGATTGACGAGATGCCAGAGGCAAAAGCCGACGAGCCCGCAGATCAGAAGAAAAAGTCCGATCCGGTAGAGGACGAAGGCAATGATTGCGGTCAGAAGACCGGTGCCGACGGCAAGCGCCAGGGTGATCGTCGTGGTCTGATTCGTGTAGGTACCCGCTGCATAACCGGCGGCCGCGCCGAGAAAAAATCCGGGAATGACGCTCCAGAGCTTGCGGAGCGCATAGCCGAAGAAACAGTTCAGCAGGGCAAAAACAATCACAATCAGAAGAAGCTGCTGCTGGTAAACACCCATGACGTCCCGGACTTTATCGAGACCGCCAAGCAGCGTGTTGATGTTGAAAGCTTGCATATTCAGATTCATGATATTCACTCCTATATGATGTATCGGAAAAATAGATACAGGTTGTATTTTAGTACGGAACGGCGGTTTTGGCAAGTGAAATTGTGTTTGAGATCTGGGAAACGGCAGAATGGCGGCGGTGTGCATATGGTATAAGGAAGAGCAAAAAGGAAATAAAACAGGCATGAATCAGGATAGAGTGTATGAAAATAGAAGAAATTCCTATCAGGGAAATCCGATGGAGCGGCCGGAGCCGTTTTTTGCGGCACAGCCCTTATGGGGAAGAAGTATGGAGGAGCAGCAGGAAGCGCGGGAACGGCAGCGGATGCAGTCGTATTATTCCCGGACGGCATCTGATCTGCAGCGGCTGGTGGAGGCAGAGTGTGACCGCATGGATTACCGCGGCAGCATGATGTACGACGAATTCCCGGACCGGCTCATGATGGAGCACACCTGCCGGAATATCGCACGTCAGTACGGCAGGGAAAACGGCGGGAAGGATGAGAAAACGGCAGAAGAGGAACTGCTCGATTTGATCGGCGTTCTTTTTTATAATGAAATGTTCCGGAGGCGGAGCAGGAGGAAACATTATTACAATCTGTGGCTTTAAACCGCGCTATAAAGTAATAAGAGGGTAACACATTTTTAATAATTTTTCTGTTGTGGTTTTGCGGAAAACAGATTACAATATTAGCGGGGTTGTAAGGGGCTTTATTACACATGTTTACAAACGATTCAGAAAGTTTGGAGAGTATAAATGGAATTACAGAAATTATTACAGGATGAAATCCGGGAAGGGCTGTATCGTATCACGATCAGCGGCCCAAGAGGGGACAGTGAAGTGTCCAAAGTGAGAATACGCCCGGTTGAAATAAAAGGAAAACTGCTCTTTCAGTGCCAGGAGACCGTCGGCACGAAGGAGTTTCATAAAAATATGACAAAAGACGATGTGATCACCCGGATCAGCGACTGGATGAACGGAACCTTCAAGCAGATGCAGCTTGAATCCGACACCTGCACAGCATCCGTTCTGGTCAGCAAAAAGGGAACGATGACGATCAAAAAGAAACCGCATATGAAAGGAACCGGCAAACCCGTCAATCTGGCGCACAACCGGAAGAAACGGTATATTCTGGAAGAAGGAATCCCGGTTCCTTTTTTACAGGATCTCGGTGTTATGACAAAAGAAGGCAAAATCGTGCGGACCCGCTACGACAAGTTCCGCCAGATCAACCGCTTTCTGGAGTTCATCGAAGATATCCTGCCGCAGCTCCCATCGGACCGCGAGATCACGATTCTCGATTTCGGCTGCGGAAAATCGTATCTGACGTTTGCGATGTATTATTACTTCCGCGAACTGAAAAAACTGGATGTCAATATCATCGGACTTGACTTGAAAGAGGATGTCATCGCAATCTGCAACGGACTGGCGGAGAAATACGGCTATGAAAAGCTGCATTTCTATCAGGGTGACATCGCTTCTTATACCGGCCGCGACGAGGTCGATATGGTGGTGACGCTGCACGCGTGCGACACGGCGACTGACTATGCGCTGGAAAAGGCCGTCAAATGGAATGCAAAAGTTATTCTTTCCGTTCCGTGCTGCCAGCATGAGCTGAACCGCCAGATTGCAAACAAAGAACTGTATCCGATCATGGATTACGGCATCTTAAAAGAGCGCATGGCGGCGCTTCTGACCGACGGAATCCGGGCAAAGCTTCTGGAGAATGCAGGCTATGAGACACAGATTCTTGAGTTCATCGACATGGAGCACACGCCGAAGAACCTTCTGATCCGCGCGGTAAAACGCCAGGAAGGCTCGAAAAAACTGCCGGAAGAACTGAAAGTGTGCATGGAAGCGTACCATGTGAAGCCGACACTGGCAGACCTCCTCACAGAAAAGGAGGAGCCGTGATGAATAAAAGAGCAGCAAGGATTCTGATCCTTTTTCTTGTTTTTGCCGCATCAGTCGGTGTGTTCACACACCTGATGAGCCACGAGACGACGGAGAATGCGACCGATCTGGACGCAGCGAGTCTTCCGGTGCTGTACATGAAGACCGCGGACACGACAGTGAACCGCATGTACGGATACCGCCAGGAGATGAACGGCGTAACGACAAGAGAAAACCTGACACCGCTGCCGATGGACCGTTCGCTTACGCTTGAAATTGATGCGAAGGGACAGAAAATTATAAACGTGACCTATACGGTGGAAAGCACAGACGGCGGAGCGCTGATTGAAAACTCGGTGCTGAAATCGTTTGACGAGGACGGAAGCTATCTGAAAGCAGACTTCCAGTTAGAGACCGCGATTCTGATGAATCAGGAATATACGCTGAAGCTCGAGGTTGCCTACGGAAACGGCCAGTCTGCCTGGTATTACACCCGCATTGTACAGCGCAACGGCGTGGAGGTCGGCGATTATCTGGCCTACACGCAGATGTTTGCGCAGACATGCCTGGATAAAACGCAGGCGGAAGCGCTCGTTCCGCAGCTTGAGCCGGATGAGACGGGGGATAATTCTTCGTTCCTCAATGTCAACATTCATTCCAGCCTCGACCAGATTTCCTGGGGAAGCCTCGCACCGACGATCGTACAGCAGCCGGTGCAGCAGATCAAAGAAGCGAATGAGACGACGACCAGCATCAAACAGGAGTACATGATCAGTGCGCAGGATGAGAACGGACAGACGGAGTATTATACCGTAAGCGAGTTCTACCGGATGCGAGAGTCCGACGGAGAGATTATTCTGCTGGACTTCGAGCGGAGCGCACAGCAGATCTTTGATCCGGAGCTTGGTGTTCTGACGAAATCCGGCATTAACCTCGGTGTGACCGGCGAGGATACCAAGTATGTGACGAATACGGCAGGTGATATTGTCGCATTTGTAGTAAACGGTGATCTCTGGTGCTACAACCGCAGCGCCAACAAGACGATCCGCGTTTTCAGCTTCCGTGAGAACGGCAGCATGGATGACCGGGAACAGCACGGAGAGCATGATGTCAACATTGTACGTGTGGATGATGCGGGCGATGTGACGTTTGTTGTTTATGGCTATATGAACCGCGGAAACCACGAGGGTGAAGTGGGAGCAGCCGTTTACTATTATCGCGCCGAGCGGAATGTGGCAACCGAGGAGATTTTCGTTCCGGCGGATATTTCCTACGAGATGCTGAAAAAACAGCTCGACCGCCTCTCCTACGTCAACAAGCAGAGAGAGATGTATCTCTATCTGAATGAGAACCTGTGTAAGGTAGATATTGAAACCGGCACGACGACGGTGGTCCGGGAAAGTATCCCGGAGGACTGCTTTGTAGTATCGGAAAGCCAGGAGAGCATCGCGTGGATGGATGCGGACAATGCAAGCAGTGCGATGAACATCACCGTGATGAATCTGGAGAGCGGGGAAACGCAGCGCTTTGCGGCGGATGACGGACAGAAGATCCGGGCACTTGGCTTTATCAATGAAGACTTTGTCTATGGTATGGCAAACGACAGCGATATTTTAAAAGATATTTCCGGCAATGAAGTTTTCGCTATGCATACGGTGCGGATTGTCAGCATCGACGGAACCGTGAAAAAAGAGTATCACCAGGACGGCTATTATGTGACAGGCGTGTCGATTTCGGACGGCCTTCTGGAGCTGGACCGCGTGGTACGCCAGGAAAACGGCTATGCGGATGCGCCGGAGGATCACATCATGAACGGCGAGCAGCAGAGCCAGGAACTGGTGACGGGCCGCCTGGCAACGGTGGACGACAGAAGAGAGCAGCAGTTCCTTCTGGAATTCTCGACGAGCGGCAAAACACAGTCGCTTCTGACACTGACACCGAAATATATCTATTCAACCTTACGGACCGATCTTACGATGTCGTACGACACGGGCAGCGCAGATCTTTACTATGTATATGGAAAAGGAAAACTGATCGCCATTTTAAGCTCCCCGGCCGAGGCCGTACAGCTTGCCGATGAGAATGTCGGCGTTGTGCTGAACAGCAGCCAGTCCTATGTGTGGGAGCGCGGAAACCGCCAGCAGGGCATGCGCCTCGACGAGACAACGATGCCGTCGGGATTTCAGAGTGCATCTCTGGACGAAAACGTGCTGAAGGAGTCACTCGGTGATGATTACGAACTGCTGAACCTGACGGGCTGCACAAGAGAAGAAATTCTCTACATGATCAGCAGCGGCTACGGCGTTGTTGTAAAGACCGGCGCGAACGAGAGTCTGCTTCTGACTGGATACGATATTTTTGGAAATTCCTGGCTGTATAACCCGGCAACGGGCGAGACAACTGCACTTTCTGACGATGACAGCGATGCATTGTTCGCACAGAACGGCAATGTCTTCATCAGTTATATTAAAAAAGTAAAGATCGAGTGATTTGCGGGGTTTTCTAATGACGCAAAAAGTGCTAGAATAAAGAAAGCACTATGAATATTTAGGGAGAAAAAAGACAATGAAACTTACAACCATCCGAGAGATTTATAAAAACCGGGAAGTATACCTGGACAAAGAAGTAACCGTAGGCGGCTGGGTGCGCAGCGTACGTGATTCCAAAACCTTTGGTTTCATCGTTCTGCATGACGGAAGCTATTTCGAAACCCTGCAGATCGTATACCACGATGAGATGGAAAACTTCGCTGAGATTTCCAAAATGAACGTCGGCGCAGCCATCATCGTAAAAGGTACTCTGGTAGCAACTCCGCAGGCAAAACAGCCATTTGAGATTCAGGCAGCAGAAGTCACAGTAGAAGGCGCTTCCGCACCGGATTATCC
>ERZ837910.3728-NODE-3728-length-16060-cov-5.646173_pt1 | contig 16060 bp, 8 predicted proteins | sample MGYA00519940_ERZ837910 | MGnify/ENA primary metagenome ERZ837910 (study PRJEB31850, sample SAMEA3708825) | human gut metagenome | biome: human gut; feature: human-associated habitat; material: faeces | place: China | collected 2014 ... | reverse complement strand
GCTTTGCTGTTGTTGGTTTAACTGTTGGCTTAGCTGTTGTTACCTTAGGTGTTGTAGGCTTAGCTGTTGATTCATCTTTTCCGCTATCTGGTGTTGTTTCAACATCTTCTTTAGTTGATGTTTCTGTTACCTTTTCTGTTGATGTTGTAATTGCATCCGGTGTTGTTACATCTGGCTGTGTTACATCCGGTGTTGATGCATCTGGTGTTGATGCATCTGGTGTTGATACATCTGGTGTTGATGCATCTGGTTCAGTTACACTTGGACTCGTTGGAATTTCTCCTTCTCCATTTACGTTAAATACGTTAAGAACTACTTCTTTTCCATCTTTGTCTAAGATTACTACTTCATTTACTTTCTTTGTTAATAAAGATTTTGGAAGTGTAATTCCTGTTCCCTTAGGAACATCCCTGTCTGTTCCATTAACTTTTAATCCTGTGTAATCAGGTAAAAATCCTTCTACTGCGTTAAAGGCAATAAATAAGTTTTCCCCCTGATCTGTTTTAACCTCTGCTTTTGCAGCTTCAGGTGCACTTACAAACTTATATCCGAAATCTGCGTTATTCTCAAATGCTGTATAATCACTTGGCATTGTAACTTCTGTATTATCGTCTTTTGATTCATCTGTTGAACTCTGTTGTGGATCTTTTGATTCATCTGTTGAGCTTGGCTGTGGATCCTTTGATTCATCTGTTGATTCACTTGAAGCTGGTTCTGTTGTTGTAGTTGTTGTTGTAGTAGTTGTTGTTGTAGTAGTTGCTGTTGTAGTTGTTGGTTCTGTTGTTGTAGTTGTTGATTCTGTTGTTGTAGTTGTTGTTGTGCCAGAACTTGCTGGGGTACCTTTCTTAAACACAATTTCAAGCTTACCTGTTGTGCTTGTAATAACAACATGTGTATAAGCATTATCTTCCATTGCTTTCGGATTCAACTTTGTTAAGCCACTATTATACATTGATACAACCCCAGCACCTGGTTCAGTTTTAACGCCATTTACTGTAATCTTTGTATCCTCCTGCTTATTGTCTGCTGAATAAGCAAACTGGAATGTTGCTCCTGCATCAAGATAATCTACCTTTGCATGAAGTTCATTTGTTATAACTGAATAATAAAGTTCTGGGAACTCTCCACCACCATTTGGTTCTGCCTTTGTATATGTAAGGCTTGAATAATTCACTCCTTCTTCGCTATCCTGAACTGCTATCACTGGTGCGTCAGCTTTTACATTCTGTGGTACATATGATATACCTGCTGCCACCATAGAAACTGCACTTAAAATAGCGACACCTTTCTTAAATTGTTTTCTCATATCCTACTCCTTTCAAAAAATTGTATTAGATTCGATGCGTCTTTCATCACATTCTGCTTTCATTCTAGCAGATTCATTTTTCAAAATTAGTAGCCTATTTTTTATTAAGGTGTCTTTTTATATAAAAATCATTTTTATTAGTTCTGAAATTAACGAACTCATATACTTTGCAAAGGGTTACTATTTTTTATATTTACCAAACACACACATAACAAATTAACCTTTTGGCACACAAAAAGACCCTTACGAACCATCACAATTCATAAGGATCTTATGTTAGATTAAAATATGTAATTTTAATTATTTCTTAATCTTAATAGCTACTGGCTTTGACCATTTCTTAGCGCCTACAGCTTTTACTCTTACATATAATTTCTTCTTGTTCTTTAATTTCTTGCTTGAAAGAGTAACTTTTGTCTTCTTAACTGTCTTCTTGTAAAGAACTTTCTTAAACTTCTTGCTTGTTGATACCTGTACTGTGTACTTCTTAGCACCCTTAACTTTCTTGAATGTTAATTTAATTTTCTTTGAGCTAAGTTTCTTTGTTATTTTCTTAGAAATCTTTGTTTTCTTAAGTGAAGCCTTCTTTGTTGTTGGCTTTGCTGTTGTTGGTTTAACTGTTGGCTTAGCTGTTGTTACCTTAGGTGTTGTTGTTTCATCTGCTGATGTTGCATCTGCTGATGTTGCATCCGGCTGTGTTACATCTGCTGATGTTGCATCTGGCTGTGTTACATCTGCTGATGTTGCATCCGGCTGTGTTACATCTGCTGATGTTGCATCCGGCTGTGTTACGTCTGCTGATGTTGCATCCGGTGATGTTACGTCTGCTGATGTTGCATCCGCTGATGTTACGTCTGCTGATGTCACATTGTTCGATGTTGGATCAACTGATGTCTGTATATCTTCAACCTTCACTAATGTCAACTTAATATTTAATTCTTCATCTGCTGGAGCATATCCTAAATTTAAATAAATATCAGGTCTTTCTGTTTCAGCCTTATATGATATTTCAAGTGAATTTGTACCTTCCGCGAATTTTACATTCTCTGCTGTTTCTCCAACTTTTACTAAACCGTCAAAAGCCTTTGAAGCTGTGTAATCTACTTTTACCTTGTAATCTTTTCCTGCTTCTAAAGGACCAACTGTATTTGTTGAGCCAAGAACACGAAGCTGTGTCTGCCAATCTCCACCACCATATTCAGCGAATTTAATATCTACTGTTGCTGAATTGCTGTCTGCTGTTCCTTTATATTTAATGCTCCCTGTTGAAAAAGCACTCCAAGGTGATGTTAATGTCCACTGACCTTTGATAGAAGCATAATAGCCATCTTCTTCCGGCTGCTGTTCTGTTGTTGTAACAATCTCAGTTGCTTCTGTTGTTGTAATACCCTTAAAGTCAATTACACAACCTGTTGGCATACCACTAAGTTCAAATACTAAAGTTTCTGTTTCTCCTGTTGCCTTAAACTGAAGTGTAGTTTCGTTCTCACCTACTTTAATTTCAATGTTTGAATTTACTACGCCTGTAACATCAGTTTTTTCATATAAAATTCCTGCCATAGATGAATTTAATTTTGTTTTAATATCATATGTCTTTCCTGCTGTAAGTCCTGTCAATTTTGTCTTAGCCTGTAAATGCCAAGTACCAGGCTTACCGCATGACTCATCAATCTTTAAGCTTAAGTCATCTAACTTGCTTCCTGCATAACTCATGTTACCTGCAAGACCATCATATGTTCCCGCAAATAATTCTGACCAGTCGCCAACTGCAGCGCCTTTACCATTTGTTAAAGCTGTGTACTCAGAATCTTCATATGCTGAAACTGACTTGTTATTGTACACTGTTACACTTGTAACAATTAATGCTATGGCACAAAAATATGCCATAATTTTTTTGAATCCTTTCTTCATTTGTAACTCCTTTCAAAATTTCCTAATTTTAGTTTTACAAAACCTATGTAAATTTTATCAAACTTTTTGTTGTGTTTAAGGGTGTCATTTTTTAGTGAAGGTGTGTTTTTTTTAAAAAATGTTTTTATGTGAGTATACATCAACAATGAAATATCTTATGTGCGATAGAAATTCTAAAATAATTTCTTATTACACAAAAATCACAGGTAATTTCACTTTTGTGAAATCCCTGTGATTTTCTTTTATATGGCTTACATTATTTAATATTAACTATTTTATCTTCTGCCATACATCCCACTGACCTGACTTTTCAGGATTTTCTCCCTTTGTCCACCATTTTGCTCTATATACGTGTCCGTTATATGAAACATAATCGTTTCCTAAATATATAGTTGATGCATCCCAAGTTGGATACTGACTAGGTTTCTGTGTTGTTGTTTCAGGTGCCTTTGTTGTAGGCTGCTCTGTTGTTGTCTCAGGCGCCTTTGTTGTTGGCTGCTCTGTTGTTGTTTCAGGTGCTTTAGTTGTAGGCTCTTCTGTTGTTGTTTCAGGTTTCTTTGTTTCTTCCTGATTATTTCTTAATGATGCAAGGAATGCTCCATTTTCTTTTGCAAAAGAGTTATTGTTCTGACTTGAATCCCAGTTAATTGACCATGACATAATTCCTCTTAAGCCCGGATACTTATTATTAAGTTCTGTAAATGCACTTTGAAGATCCTTATTTGCAATCTGTCCACTACCTGCCGCACTTACTGATGATGGAACACCAATGACAACCTGATCTGGTCTAAGTGGAGCAAAGTATGTTGAAGCATCTGTTGAATTTGTATAATATGCACCTACATGGAATCCCTTTAAGAGCATTTCACACATTGCAACTGTGCTTTCCTTTGTACCCATGCTATAAGAAGTTCCATCAAGTCCTGTAATAGGTGCTGAATTATATAACTGTACATGTACATATGATGTTTCGTTTCTTAATGCATTAATCATAGGTAAATATACCCCTGCTCTGCTATCACAGTATTGATTAATTCCACCATAGAATGAGTAACCTAACTGTACATAAAATGTTTCAGGTGCCCATGATAAAATGAAATCATCACCATAGCTACTGCAAATAGTTCTAATTGCTTTAATCATATTTACAATCTTTGGAGATGTAGGATTGTTAATGTCCCTATCATTTCCACTTTCAAACTGTACTGAAGACTGTTCTAAATCAATATCAATTCCATCAAATCCATATTCATCTACAATAGATTTAATGTCACTTACAAACTGATCTACCGCACTCTGTGATGTTAATGAGAAGTAGCCTTCATAACCACCAATTGATAATACAATCTTCTTGCCCTGTGCCTGAAGTTCCTTAACATCTTTCTTGAAATCTGCTTTTGTATAATCGGCTGTTAAACCTGAAATATTGAACTGCATTTTTCCGTCTGTGCTACCTGCACTTACAGGTTCTGCAAAGGAGATATTAATTATATCCCAGTTTTTATCAACATCTCTTAATTTAATAAATGGATTTCCACCGTTATTCCATGTATGATAATAACCAATTAATAATTTTGATGAAAGTCCTGTTGATGGTTTTACATCTGTACCTGTTGACTGTTCCGGTTTAGTTGTAGTTTCTTCCTTCTTTGTTGTTGTCTGCTCAGGTTTCTTTGTTGTAACTTCTGCCTTTGTTGTAGGCTCTACTACAGGTTCTGTTACCTTTGCTGTAGTTGTTGGTTCCACAACAGGCTCTGTAGTTACCTGTGTTGTTGTATTTTCAAGACCTGTTACTACTACTTCAAGTTTCTGACCTGCTGTTTCTTTTCCGTTATAAACAGCCGTAACCTTAATTATATGATTTCCGTTAGTTGCAAATGTATAATTAAGCTGAGTTGCAGTATTGTATGTTCCAAATAACTGGCCGTCTACATATATGTTATATGTCTGACCCAAAGCCATCTGTTCATTAGTCTGTCCCCAGGCAAATGTTACATCTCCCTTGTTCTGGGAAATCTTTGTTAAACCAATAACTTCAATTGGCTGTTTTCCGTCAACTGTTGTAACTTCTTCTGCCTTCTTGGAAGTTGTTGTTTCCTGTGTTGTTGTAGGTTTAACTGTTGTAGTCTGTTCTGTTGTTTTAGTTGTTGTTTCTGTAGCTTTTGTTGTTGTAGGCTGCTCTGTTGTTGGTAGTTCGTCCATTGTCTTATCCATAGCCTTAGCCCACGCATAGTTGTTAGTTGCATCCCAGTTAATTGACCATGTCATTACACCCCTAAATGACTGGTACGCTCTTGGTGCAGTAAAACTTCCTGATGATGTTCCGTTCACAAGTGCTTTTACAGCAGTATTAATTACATCAGTTGATACATAGCCACTTCCTGCTGCTTTAGCAGTTGATGGTAAGCCCAATGCTACCTGATCAGCTCTTAATCCGTTCTCTAATAATAAAGTTGCAAGTGATGTTAAGAAATCTGCAGTTCCAACCTGTGCATTAAATCCGTTATAACCAATCATACCACCTGAGTTATAGAACTGTGGATAACAGATTGTAAGAATATCCTTAATCTTGTATGCAAGTCTGTAGTATGCTGATGTTGCTGCTGTTCCATTTGGATTTGTATCCTGGAAATAATATGTTTCCGGTGCCATTGTTATAATAAAATCATCTCCGAAATGATTATGTACTGTTCTTAATGCTTCAGCAATATAATCTGTTCCTGATACTGCACTACCTTCAAAGTCAATATCAACACCTTCAAATCCATATTCCTCAATCATTGAAATAAGGCTCTTTGCAAATTCATCTGCTGCTGCCTGATTTGTAATATAAGTAGTTCCTTCAGCGCCACCTACTGAAATAATTACATGCTGTCCTTTTGCTTTTGCATCTTTGATGTCCTGAATAAACTGTGCTTTTGTATAGCCACCTAAGGCATTGCTTAAATCCTTATCAAGCTCAAAAGTAACCTTACCAGGTGTTGTTGATGAGTTTGCAAAAGATACACAAATCATGTCATAGTAACTTGGAACATCTGAAATCTTTAATGCTGTTGAACCATTAAGGAAGTTATGCCAATAGCCTGTTACCATGTGCTGTGGAAGTTTTGAATTAACTGTGTAATTATTTTCAACAGTTGTTGTTTCTTCTACAGAACTTCCTCCCTTAGTTGTTGTTTCGATTTCTCCTGCTACTAAATCACTTCTAAGTTTCCACAATGTAAATGCTTCTGTTGGTGTCCAACCTGAATTTGAAGTATGTGCAAATGTACATTCATATACATTTCCCTGATACTGAACAAGGTCTCCTATGTTGTAAAGAACACTGTTTGGTGACCATTCAGGATATGCACCTGTTGAAGCCTTCTTTGTTGTTGTCTGTTCCGGTGCAGTTGTTGCAGGCACTTCAGGAACTGTTGTTGCCTGTGTTGTCTTGCTTGTTGTTTCAGGCGCTTTTGTTGTTGCCTGTGTTGTTTTACTTGTTGTTTCAGGTGCTTTTGTTGTAGTAACTTTTTCTGTTGTTGTTTCTACAACACCGCTTTCATTATTTTCATATAAAACATTTCTTGAAATAATGCTACCACTTGAAACCGCTTTCTGTCTAAGTGTAACTGACTGAATATTGGATAAGCTTGCAGTTCCTTTACCTGACTTAAGTGTAAATGTTAATGTATCACCAGGTGCCACTGCTTTTGAACTCCATTCAGGTGGTGTAATTACTGTATTTCCATTTTCAGTTGTAATTGTTCCACCTGCACTCCAGTCTCCTGTTAAAGTTTCACCGTTAATTGTTTTAATTTCTAATGAAGGATAGCTTAAAGTCTTGCCAAACTTTTCTGCCCATGGCATAACCGAAATATCTTTTGCTCCACTTGGAAGTGTTACTTTTGCATTTGTATTCTGCAAATTCAAAGTATATGACTCTCCTGAAGCCTGCACATCTAATTTAATGCCATCCATTTTTGGTGTAGTAATTTCATTAGTTGGAAGTGCCTCTGAACCATATAAAGATTCCTTCATTGCCTTAGTAACTGAATTTGTACTATCCAATGATGCCATCCATGAAATAAGTCCGCCTAAATGTTTACTCTTTACATATTTTCCTTTTTCAGCTACTGATTCTTCAGTATCACATGTAAAGAACATACCTGTTGACTCACTATAAAAATAGTTTGCCTTTGCTGTATCATCCCAATATTTCTTTAAGTTATACTTGCTTATTAAAGAGTTAATGTCTCCGTATGCATAAGTTACGCCATTTTCTCCTGTTGCGTCTGCATATAAGCCCGGATTCTTAGGATCTCTTCCTGTTTCCTTTTTAACTTCTTTCCAACCTCTTGTGTAAGGTGCAATACCAACTACAATCTTTGAATAATCAATGCTGTCACCGTATTTATTTTCAAGATACTTAATGCATGAATCAACTGAAAGACCTGCGTCCCCTTCATCATATGCAGGATTTGTATAAAGCGCTGTCTGGTGAGCTGTAAAACCTCCCCAGGCACCATTTAAGTCATATGTCATCATATTTGCAAAGTCTACAATTTTTAATACCTTTTCGTATTCTATTGCAGCCATCATCTTTGGTGATGCTGACATTGCCACTGATAATTCATAATACTTTCCATCAGCTTCTCCATAGCTGTCTAATGCATCTCTAATTGCCTGTAATAACAGTGTATAATTCTGTGTGTCTGCTGCTGAGCCCTTGCATCCCTTATCAATGGCAACGCCATTGCCTTCAGGATCAGGATCTCTGTCCGCTGTTGGATATTCCCAGTCAATGTCTACAAAATCATATCCATAGTAATGAACAAATTTTGCAACATTATTTGCAAAGTTCTTTCTTGTCTTTTCTGACGCTGCAAGTTTTGGGAAATCCCCTGATCTTGTCCAACCACCAACAGAAATACCAATCTTCATGTTAGGATATTTTTGTCTTAATAAAAGCATACCTCCTAACACGCCTGCGTATTTGTTGTCTGTGCCAACTGAATATCCTACATTTGGATTTTCATAGTCCGCCCATGTGTCTGTTGTGATTAAATCACCATTTTCATCTGCATCCATAAATGCAAAATTCAAATGTGTTATTAAACTACCGTCAATCTTATCAGGTGTAAAATTTTTCTGACCTGAATAAATTGACCAGTCACCGTAATACATTACGTTACGGTATGGTGCCTTATTTGCTTCGGCTTTTTGTGCTGCTACCTGTGATGCCTTTCTGGCTTCCTCAGTAACTTGTGCTTTAGCTGCGCTATAACCATACATAAGGTTTATTACCATTACCAATGTTAAAGCGATTCCGCTAATTCTACGAAGCAAACTTTTTTTTGATATAGATTTTTTGAAATTCATTGTACCCTCCCATTTTTTCATAAATCTAAAGCTTCTCCTCCACTAAAAATTCTAGACTAAAAACATTTTTAAGAAAACGTAGGCTTATTTTATTGGGTACTCTTTTTTCTAAAATCATTTTTGAAAATATTTTCATCCACAAACTTTATGTGAATATATTCTTGTTAAGTTCACTGGCATTGCACGTGATAATGTAATAAAAAAGAACCAATATTGAAAAAAAACATTTCAATACCAGTTCATTTTTTTAATTTTAAAATGTCAATAGTTTATGCACAAACGTTGAAAAAAATGACACAAATGTTGATTTTTTAGAATTGTTTTTATTGTAAATCGTATATTTTTGCTTCCGTAAAGAAATTTGTGTACATGTTTGGATTGTAAAATCCTCTATGCCATAAGAATACTTCTTGGTTTATATCTACAATTGGTCTGGCATTTCTAACAAATGAATTTCCTGTTAATTCAGAAAAAAATTCCTTGTTTAACTGAATTTCTTCCTCATCATAATTGTAAATTTCTATTTTATCAAATCCATTTTCTTCCCTGCCTAAAACTATCCTGTTATCTCCTATAAAGGATGCCCCCAATTGGTACTTAGGATTCCACAATGGATTTCCACCGTTGCATATTTCCAAGGATTTATCTGTGTCATATAGATTATAGACCGAATTCTTTGTTGCAAAGTCATATTTAAAAGTAGCATACAATATCATAGGCTTTTCAGGTTCTGTTACCGCAACATCTAATAAACGTTGAGACTGACCTAAAGGCTTACTTACTATAATATCAAATTGGTCTGAAGGAATATTTGCTTTTCCTAACAATGTTTTATTATCAGAATTATATATTTCATTTGTATCCAAATTCATAAATCCCATTCTAATATTTGCATCTTCTGCATCAGGATTAGATGTCATACAAATTCTAATAACACCATTTGTTGTTGTAGGCATAAATTTACAATAATACTGCATTTTTGCTGTTATTATTATTTTTTCTGCACTCCATTTTGTTCCATTAGGTGAATAACGGTACGCCCAGCTTTTATTACTTACTCTGTAAAAAATATAATATTTATTCTCATATTCAATAATCTGACTATAACAGGTTTTACCTGATGATCTAAGAACCACATCTGTGTCAAACCTATGTATATTCTCCTGCTCATTTGATATTCTCACATGTATCTCATTATCATCATTATGACCGCCGGAATAGACGCACATAATTCGACCGTCATTCATAACAGTAACCGCCACTCCATTATGGTCATCAACTTCCGAAATTTTTTTAAGTAAAGTTTTTGTGGTTTTATGACTTACATTATTATATTCAGCTACTCCGCTATAGCCTTCGCTTGTAGTAAAGCCCCAATATACATTGTCTTGCAAATTATTGTAGGATATAACTTGTGGATAAGACCACCAGCTCCAAATCATGTCACTAGCGCCTTCCCTGTTAATATTCAAAGCTTCTAATTGCCACTTTGCGTATAGTCTTATGTTACCTCTTGTGCCTTTTTTTAGCTTTTTAACTTTTTTAGTTAACTTTTTATCCTTGTACCAGCCTACAAAAGTATAATTCTCCTTTGTTGCCGGATATAATTTTACACTCCTCTCACAAGTATATTTCTTCTTATTTCTATAATCATTTACACCACCATTAGAAGTGTATGAAAGCTTATATTTAACAGCCTTCCATAAAGCATAAATCCGTTTGTTTCCCTTAGAACCTTTTTTTATTTTTCTAATACGCTTTGCATAATTTTTGTCCTTATACCATCCCTTAAAAGTATAGCCCTTTCTTTTAGGCGAATATAATTTTGTATTTTTAGTTGATTTATATTTTTTAGTATTCTTCTTATTATTGGTTCCGCCTTTTAAAACATATGTAATCTTGTAGGTTTTAATCTTTGTTTTTGCCGAGATGTTATTACTAAAACCTAACACTAATGCCAAAGTCAGCACTATTACTGTATAAAATCCTATTTTATTTTTTATTTCATTTATAATTACTTGTTTTTCACTCATTTTTCTTCCTTTCAAAAACCGCTCTGCCAACTGACAGAGCGGATGTTATTTTAATATTCTATTCTTCTTCGTTTTTGTCTTTTTTGAAAATAACCAGCTTGCTAAATACGTAGTTTAGTAAAACTACAAAGAATGACATTGCTATCTTACAAACACTGCCTCGTAAGCCGAAGATTGCCTGATCAAATCCATGGTCCACAAGGAACGGAACGCCGAAAATTTCTATTAAACCTGTTAGAATTCTGGCTGATAAAAACAAACCAAGTTCTTTCATAACAAATTTAAACTTCCAGGAATAACTTCTAAATACCCATATTTTATTTGTAATATAAGCAAATATTACAGCAACTGTCCACGCTACAATATTTGCAATAAATACATCTATTGTGTTTGCTGATATTTTCAAAAGTCCTGACAGGCTTTGTCCCGGATGGCAAATCGTAATCATTATGCTATATGTAACCCAGTTGACTACTGTTGTAGCACCGCCCATTATAAGATACATTATTATCTCTTTGTATTTATTAAATAATTTTATTAATGATTGCATTAAATTTCTCCCAAGTATATAGTTTATTACACCCCCACTAACTATTTTCCAACTTTTTTTGATATTAAATAACGAGGTCTTCCCTTTACTTCCTCGTAAATCTTTGCAATATAGTAGCCGATGATTCCTAAACTCATCATTATGATACTACCTATCATCAACACCAAAAGTATAACTGTTGTAAAGCCTGCAACTGCATGTCCCATACAGAATTTTACAATTGTCTGTATTCCCAAAATAACTGCCAAAATAAAAACTATCACTCCAAGAATTGTTACAATCTGCATTGGTGCTGCTGAAAATGCAACTATATTTGTAATTGCATACTTTACCAATGACCATGTTGACCATTTTGACTCGCCTTCTTCACGCTCTCTTACATCAAATTCAACACTTGTTGTCTTGTACCCAATCCATGATGACAATGCTCTAAAGAAAGCATTTTTTTCAGGCATATTCAGAAGTGATTCTACTGCTTGTCTATCCATCAATTTAAAATCAGAGGCTCTTGACATATCAATCTTAACAGCCTTAGAAATTAATTTGTAGAACAAGCCTGCGCTCATCTTATGTAAGAAACTTTCCTTACCTCTGCTATGCTTAACACCTTCAACAACTTCGTAGCCCTGCTGCCAAAGTCTATACATCTCCACTAAAACCTCTGGTGGATGCTGTAAATCACAATCCATAACTGCACAACAGTCGCCATTAGCATTAGCAAGTCCTGCAAAAAGCGCTGATTCCTTTCCAAAATTTCTTGAAAAATGAATTCCAACAATATGCTCATCTTCTTTTGATACTGCTTCAATCTGATTCCATGTATCATCCTTTGAACCATCGTCCACAAAAATAATTTCGTATGGAATAGATGCTCCATTTAAAATAGAACCTATAACATTTGCAGCTTTTTTTATTATTTTTTCCTCGTTAAACGCAGGTAAAATAATAGATAATAAACCTTCTTTTTTCATTGGTTACTCTTACTCCTGTTCCTATACTCAAAACCTGTACAAGTATAACACACTAAAATTGCTCTGTACATATTAAAACCCTATTTTTACACATACTCTTTTTTCCGAATAATAAAATACGTTCCTATTACCAACAGGCTTGTCACTACCCATGTAAACGGATAAACTGCCATTAATATTTCAAATGAACTAAACATTTTGAATATTGTATTTATCCACACAATTCTTAACACACATGAGCCAAAAACTGTAAGCACAGCTGGTGTCATGGAGTGACCTATACCTCTTAAAGCACCACCTGTCACCTCATATAATGGTGGCAAAGCTGTTAAAAGACCTACTCTTATTAATCTCGCCACACCATACACCATTGCATCTTTATCTGTTGTGTATATGCCAATGAAAAATTCTTTTCCGAGAACAAAGACAATACTCATGCAGGCTGTGCATACCATAGCAAGTACAAGGCTTACTCTCAATATTTTTTTGCATCTGTCATATTGCTTTGCCCCATAATTCTGACTTGTAAATGTTATACACGCCTGTGTGAAAGCACTCGTCACAAAATAAGTAAAAAATTCATAATTTACTGCAGCCGCAGAACCTGCAATTCCTGCTGTCCCAAAACTGTTAATTCCAGCCTGAATACAAACATTTGACAATGAGAATACCATTCCCTGAAGCCCTGCCGGTGCCCCAATTTTTACTATATTGATTACCTCATCTTTGTTAAGTGATAATTTCTTTATATCCAGTCTGATTGTTTCATCTGCATGAATTAAGAAGAAAATAATCATTGATGCACTTATTGCATTTGCCGTAACTGTGGCAATTGCCACACCTGCAACTCCAAGGTCGCACACAATTACCAAAAACAAATTAAGGGCAACATTTATAACACCTGATACTAAAAGACAATATAATGGCTTTTTTGTATCACCAATACTTCGAAGCACAGCAGAACCAAAATTATAAACCATAAAAAACGGCATGCCACAAAAATAAATTCTAAGATATTCCACCGCCAAAGGTAATACATTATCAGGAGTATCCATCATACTTAATATTGGTGCTGCCACTACATTCCCTATGAATATTAAAGCTATACCACAAATAATTGCTAAGGAAATTACCGTATGTGCTGCTCTGTTTGCTTTTTTCTTATTACCCTGTCCTATTGCATTGGCAATAACAACATTGGCCCCAATGGAAAATCCTACAAACAAATTAACTATTAGGTTAATAACCGGACTGTTGCCACCAACGGCTGCCAAAGCCTCGCTACCTGCAAATCTTCCTGCAACAGCAACATCTGCTGAGTTAAACAACTGTTGCAAAATACTACTTGCTGCCAAAGGAAGTGCAAATAATATAATTTTATCTGCAAGGGAACCGCGTAACATGTCCACCTGCTTTGACTTCTTTTGTTTTACTCTTCTATTCATTCTAAACCTCATTTTTCTCTATGCTAATTTTTCCTATAACATTATAGCATCCCTGTCAAGAGGCACTCATATTCCCTTGATTTATGCATAAACTGTAGTAATAAGTTTTTTGGAGAATTGTTATGTCTAATTCACAACAAGTTTCCTTATTAAAGCGAAGTATTTTATGGCTTTGCGTTCTAATTGCAGTCGTTGGTCTTACATACTACTATCAGGAAAATCTGTTTAAGGACGGCTTTGATGCAATAACCGCCTCTAATACAACCAAAGAGCTTCCAATCTATAATGTCCAAACTAATAAAAAGCAGGTTGCGCTTTCATTTGATGCAGCTTGGGGAAATGAAGACACACGAAAAATACTTGATATTCTAAAAAAGTACAAAATCAATGTAACTTTCTTTATGACCGGTGGTTGGGTTGAAAGCTATCCTGATGACGTAAAGGCCATAAAGAAAGCCGGGCACGATTTGGGTAATCACAGTGAAAACCATAAACACATGCCTACACTTAGCACTTCCGAAATGTGTAATGAATTAACCAAAGTAACTGATAAAGTAAAAAAACTTACAGGTACTACTATGTGCCTTTTCCGTCCACCTTACGGAGACTATGACAACAATTTGATTATTCAGGCAAAAAACTGTGGCTACTATACAATTCAATGGAATGTTGATAGCCTTGACTGGAAAAATTACGGTGTAGACTCTATTGTAAACACTGTCCTAAATCACAAGGACTTAAAGAATGGCTCTATTATCCTGATGCATAATGGTGCCAAATATACCGCCCAGGCACTACCGAAGGTTATTGAAGGGCTAAAAGAAAAAGGCTACGAAATCGTACCTATTTCCAAGTTGATTTATAAAGATAATTTCCATATAGAACATGACGGCAGTCAGGTAAGTGATAAGAAATAGATTGCAAGCTGATAATGGGCTATTACTTTAACGATTACGAATTGTAAAAGTAACAGCCCATTTTTTTATTCCAAATATTCCTCCAGACACAAATTGTTTTTCATTATCATTTTGGCATTTTCTTTTCCTACAAACCTGTAATGCCATGGTTCGTAAATTACCCCGGTTATTTCCTGTTTATCTTTTGGATATCTGAGAATAAAGCCGTATTTCCAACAGTTTTTCATTAACCATTTTTGTGTTTCAGTTTTCTCCTGATTCTCTTCAAGTAGCTGATACTTCACATCTACAATATCAACTGCAAGACCTATTTCATGCTCACTTGTTCCGGGAAGCGCCACAACTGTTCCTGCTTTTTTCTTTGCCTCTTTTCTTGTATAGCCTTGCCCGATAAAATCTTTGATTTTGTTTTCAAACAAAAGAACCTGCTTTTCATGACTTCTGTAGGAGGAGCATATTACCGGATTATACCCTGCATTCCTGCAATCATTAATCATATTCTTAAGATTGTCATAGCATCTCTCATCAATTGCCTGAGTATACCCAACAGGTGTTACGGTAATATCATAGTTTTCCTTTATTTTATGTTTTCCATTCACTAAAACAAGCATCCAGTCGTTTTTATTAATCATTCTTTTCTCTTTATTTTTTTTATTATTTATTCCGTCTGTTTTTGTTTTATTACTTATTTTTTCCATTTTTTCTTTTTCGTTAGCACTTTGGTCGCTTATTTTAGGATTCTCCAAAATATTTGCAAACATAACGGCAGTCATAATTACGGCTAATATTGTTATAATTATTATCTCATTTTGTTTGCGCCTCTGAGAAATTTCACCTTTCCTTTCTCTGCCTGTTCCTTCACTTTGGTACATAAAAAACACCTCCCTATAATCACAAAAAGTCATTAGTTAAATTTCTTTAACTTAACTATTGTAATAATAGCAAGGTGTTTCACATAAACTGCTACATTTTGGCATCATTTTGGCATCATTTTAATCCACCAGATAATTATTGAAATACGTTCCGCTATTGGTAGCCTCTCCAACAACAATGCTCCCCTTTGCTTTTTCTTTAGAATCTTTGTCGTACAAAGTTATGTCAAAATTCTGTTTATCTACAGTTTCAATTTGTGCACTTACTTCGTAATATTCTTCAAAAAATTTTTTCAATTTATTTACTTTTTCAAAATCAAACAAGCTCACTCTTAATTTTTGTTTATACATATAGAACGATATTACTTTTCCACTTTCATCATCTAATTTTAATTCAATTTTAAAACCACTTTCTGTTTCAAAAGAGCAGGTCCAAATTTTATATTTTTTTGCCAGAGATTCATCATCCGCCACCGTACTCATAGAACTTATAATACTTTCTGATAAATACAAACTTGCAGATTCCTTGTAATTTATAATTTTTTCGTAGTCCACCTGATACTCTGCATATTTATTTAAAATACTGTAAAATTTCTTAATGGATTTTAATACCTCATCCCTACTTAATTTTGTATCCTTAATGGAGTCCTTTGCCTTATAAAAATTACCACTTGTATATGCATCTAAAGTATTT
>ERZ837910.3725-NODE-3725-length-16088-cov-10.856359_pt1 | contig 16088 bp, 13 predicted proteins | sample MGYA00519940_ERZ837910 | MGnify/ENA primary metagenome ERZ837910 (study PRJEB31850, sample SAMEA3708825) | human gut metagenome | biome: human gut; feature: human-associated habitat; material: faeces | place: China | collected 2014 ... | reverse complement strand
ACATAAGCGTCGAGAAGCGCTGGGACATCAAGGGTGTGGGCCAGATCAAAGTCAAGATAGAGTTCTTCCTTTATCCAGCCATTCAAAGCCTCTATAATGGGATTGTCCGTGGGAGTTCCTCCTCGCGACATGGAGCGAAGTATGTTATAATTGTGGTGGGCCTGGCAAAAAGCCCTTGAAGAGTAGACAGCTCCCTGGTCGGTGTGGAAGACTACCTGGGAAGTCTGCTCTTCTCTTTTGTCCATCATGTTTTTCAGTTGTTCAAGGCAGTGGTAGTATGGCTTATTGCTTCCCCTTTGAGATGTGACACTGTGTGCCAGGATCTCGTTGTTGAAGGTATCCAGAAGGATGGTCCACTCCCAGTAAGTCGTTCCAACTTTGAGTGTAGTCATGTCAGAGACCACGAGCTGAAGCGGTGCAGTAGCAATCCAGTGTCCCTTTACCTGATTGGGGAATAAGATACTTTCCTCTCCAGGCCGTTTATAACGACCTTTTCTGGCCTTTGAACGAATTCCCGCGGCTTTACAGCACTTGTGAGCCAGATTATGAGAAAACACCCATCCCGTCTTAAGAAACACATCGTGAGCCAGACGATGATACCCATGAGAAGGATGCTTTTCATGGGCAGCTTGCAGCAGCCGGGGCAGTTCCACCCTGTCCCTTTCATAGCGGTTCATTTTTCCTTGCCGCTGCCGCCATTTGTAGTAGCCAGAGCGATTCACACCCATAACCTGGCACAGAAAATTGACCGGATATTTTTCTTTCAGTTCTTCGATGACTTCGTATTCTTTCCGCTGCCAGTAACGTATTCCCTGTTTGCACCAGCTCCTTCCACCCAGTACCCTTTTTTAGCCTCGCAATTTTTACTTCCTGCTTTGCTACCATAAGTCGCAGACGCTCCACTTCTGTCAGTGACTTGCTCCTATGCAGTGCTGCATATTGATCGCCATTGTGCGGTTCCAGAGCATCCTCGCCTTCCTTCAGATATTTCTTGACCCATGCTTCCACAAGAGCATACGCCCGCAGGCAGCGGCAACTACCGCTTCCTGTTTAAGCTCAGCGGCTGCAACGGCACGGCTTATCTGGACGACCTGCAATTAGAGCAGGCGGAAGCCGCCTCGACCTATAATCTGCTGCAAAACGGAAGCTTTGAGAACACGCTGTCCGGCAACTGGTCAATCAACGGCATGAGCAAGTCGTCTCTCACTACCACATTAAAGCCCTTTGGTACATCCGGCGTGAAAGTGACTGGAAGTCAGAATGCCATCCGGCGTGCAAGTCAGACTATTACATTGAATTGTTCTTCCGACACGACCTTCCTGCTTTCCGGCTGGGCATTGGCGGAGTATGCTGCGCCGAATTCTGTGCGGGAATATGAGTGGGGAAAACGCTATTTCGGCCTAATCGCAGAGATTATTTACACAGACACAAGCACCGCTGAAACGCAAAGTGTTCCTTTTGAGTGGTCGAGTACGGACTGGCAGTGTTCTGTCGGAACCATCGTGCCAAAGCGAAGCGGCAAAACGGTGAAAAACATCCATATTTACTGCGCCTACGACTACAACTCTGGTACGGCTTGGTTTGATAACATTTCCCTGCGGCAGGAGCCGGTGCAGACCTATCGCTATGACGAGAAGGGCAACGTGACCGCCGCGACGCAGACCGGAACGGGCACGGAGAACGCGCAGTATGATTCCAACGGCGTCGACCTGCTGCAATACACCGCCGCCAACGGCACGAAGTACAGCTATGAGTACAACAATGCCCACGACGTGACCAAGACCACCGTCGGCTCACTGACGGCCACGACGTCCTATAACAAATCCGGCAACACGACCGGCGCGCGGCTGGTCGGCAAGGATTCCAATGGAAATGCCTCCCTTGCCCTGCAAAGCAGCGCGACCCCGACGGCCGACCGCAACCACACGTCCTCCGTCACGGACGCCAACGGCAGCACGACGTCCTATACCTATAACGGTCAGACGGAGCTGCTCGCGACGTCGACGAACGCGGCCGGGCGGCAGACGACCTATGAATACTACCTCAGCAGCGGCCGCGCCAAGAGCACCTACCAGTCCGGCGTTGCGGCGATCGGCTACACCTATTCCGGCGGGCGCCTGTCGCAGCTCGACCGCAAGACCTACCGCAGCGGCGCGGCGCAGCACCAGTATTATAACTTCGCGTATAATGTCTGGGGTCAGACCACCGCGACCAAGGTCGGCAGCCGCACCCTTTCCACCAATACCTATTATAATTACGTCAACGACGACACCGCGCGCGGCGGCAACCTGAAATCCACGGCCTACGCCAACGGCGATTCCGTCAGCTATACCTATGACCGGTTTGACAGATTGGTCAGGAAGTCGTATAATAGCGGCAGCTACGTTGCCTATACTTATAACGCGGAAGGCTCTCTTGCACGCTTGAGCTACGGCGATTCGACGGGCGAGCTTGCGAGCTACCGCTTCGAGTACGACTCCCTCGGCCGCCTGATCCGCAGCGCGGAGCTGGACGCCGACGGCGGCACGGTGCAGCGCACGGAGCACATCTACGACGGCTATAACCGCCTGTCGCGGCAGTCGTGGACGCTCGGCGGCAAGACCTACACGGAATATTATTCCTACGACGATGCCACCGACGGCAGCATGACCTCCTTCCGAACAACGGCGGAGCAGACGCTGCATTTCACCTATGATGCGCTGCGGCGGCTGCAAAAGACCACCGTCACGGACGGCAGCGGCACGTTGTTCACCGTCGCGAGGTCTTATTACACGACCGGCGGAAAGGCCACCACCCGGACGGAGTATTTTAACTACCGTATGCCGAACGGCAGCCTGATCGCGGGCGACCGCTACGTCTATGACGCGCTTGGCAACATCACGGAGCTTCAGGAAGCCGAACTGGCTTCCGGCAGCTCGGCGCGCCGCACAAAGGTTCGCTATACCTATGACGGGCAGAACCAGCTCAGGACGGAGACGCGCTATACGTACAGCAGCAATACCGATACGACCGGTACGTCTGTCACGTATACATATAACTACGACACAGCCGGGAACCTCCAAAGCGTGCAGAAAAACGGCGCAACGGTCAGAACCTACACCTACGGCGACAGCGGCTGGAACGACCTGCTGACGAAGGTCAACGGTACGACCATCGGCTACGACGCCATTGGCAATCCGACGAACTACTACAACGGCGTAAAAACCATGACCAATCTGACCTGGGTGCAGGGACGGCAGTTGAAGCAGCTGACGGTAGGCGGCGCAGCGGTCAGCTATACCTACGACGCCAACGGCATCCGCACCGAGAAATCAGCGGGCGGTGTGACCTATGAGTATATCACGCAGAGCGGAAAGCTGGTGCGGGAGAAAGCCACGAAGGGCAGCAAGGTCTATGTCATGGACTTTTTCTATGACAACAACGGTCTGCCTTTCGCTGTCAATTTCTCCAGCGACGGCGGCGCGAGTTTCAAGACCTATTACTATGTCCTGAACCTGCAAGGTGATGTGGTGAAGCTGGTCAATTCCAGCGGGACGACGGCGGCGCAGTACACCTATGACGCGTGGGGCACGGTCACGAGCATCCTCAATGCCAATGGCAACGAGATCGTCAACAACACCAGCGGCAGCGCCATCGCCTTCTGGAACCCCCTGACCTACCGCGGCTACATTCGCGACATAGAAACCGGCTTCTATTATCTCCAAAGCCGCTACTACGACCCAGTGCTGCATCGGTTTATCAATGCAGACCTCCCTGAGTACACGACGCTTTCCTCTGTATCAACGGCATCTGCAAATCTTTTCGCATATTGCGTAAACAATCCAGTTAATTTGCATGATGAAAATGGCGAATGGCCTTCATGGGCAAAGAAACTTGTTGCAGTTGTTGCTGTCGCGGCAGCAGTTGTAACTGCAACAGTAGTAACCGTTGCAACTTTTGGTGCAGGTTCGGTTGCAGGCGTGGCTATGATATCAGCGACCGCGACATTAGCAGCAAGGACAACGGAGGTGGTTGCTCTGCAAGTAAAGAAGGGTAAACAGGAGGGCAAAAGCACCAGCCAAATTGTGAAGGATTCTTTTGAATCGGTTTATGATAATGGAAAGAGAATTGTCGGGTTCACGCCTGCTACGAAGGGAGCAAGTATTACCTTTAATCATCTGCTGAGCAAATCTGTTTCCAAGATATTTGATGAGACTGTAACCATTCGTCAAACATTGAAATCTACTGGAGGCAAAGTGATTCCTTATGCGTTTGCCGCACTAGCTTGGGTTAGAACAGGGGTTTCTATTTTTAGCGACGATCCAGTGAAAAGAGCATCGCAAAGGGGGTATACTTTGAAATGAGGGATTTTCTAAAGACAGCTTTGCTCGTGACAAATATCATATCAGGTGTTTTTACATTTCTTTTTGGTGGCCTCGGAGTTTTAGCTGAAATACTGAATCCGCCAACATTTGAGAAGTTGCTTTCAAAGCTAAATATTCCAATAACATATGATCGCCTTCTTTTAGCAGCCTATATTAACTTGGCAGTTTTAATCATCACATATTTGCTTCGCAGGAAGTTCTTTGCGGCATGATCTTTGTGCCCCCGGAGTAGTCGTGCGATGACTCTGGGGGCGCAGCTTTTCAATATGCTGCCGGAGAAGGATAATCCTGCCCGCACAATGGGTTTCAGGAATTAATATAAGATCGACGACCTTTTCCAGTGGCACAGGCAATTCACCCTCTGAGAGCTTTTGCTTTGTTGCGGGGACGGCGGTTCTCACGCAGAGCGGCTATGTTGCAATCGAGGAAATCCGCAGCCTACGTCTACAACGCTGATGGCATCCGGGAAACCAAGCAGGTCACAGTAGGCGGCAGCACCACGACCCATACCTATGTCACGCAGAACGGCAAGGTCGTGCGAGAAACGATTGGCAGCGGCAGCACGGCGAAGGTCTTGGATTTCATTTACGACGAATCCGGCAGACCCTTTGCGCTGATTTACAAAAACGGCACCGCTACCGCTCAGACTTACTGCTATGTGCTGAATCTGCAAGGCGATGTGGTGAAGCTGATTTGGTACATCCCCGGCTTTGAGTATCAAGAAATGGCCGCCTACATCTACGACGCATGGGGCAACATCCTCACCGCCACAGGCACAATGGCGCAAATCAACCCTCTGCGCTACAGAGGCTACTACTACGACACCGAGACAGGACTATATTATGTATCCAGCCGTTATTACGATCCTGAGGTTGGTCGGTACTTAAATGCAGACGGATATGTTTCAACAGGACAGGGCATACTTGGAAACAATATGTTTGCCTATTGCGGGAATAACCCGGTAAATAACTGTGACCCATCGGGACAATTCTTTATTTCCGCTTTACTCGTTGGTGGACTTGTTTTGGGCAGCGCATTGCTTTTAAGCGGCTGTTCTGCTAAACCTGAGCCAAAGCCTGAACCGTACAAATCGGCTGACGATGCAGCGAGAGCTTTTTCGGAGCAGGTATATAGTTCAAGCGCGTATATACGCCATGAATATTCAACAGAAATATATTCTCGCACAGTTAAAGGAGAAACCACATATAACTACAATCCGCCACGAGCAGGTAAGCCCCATTCGGCATCTGTTGGTAATTCAACACCAAAAGGAACTAAAGCTGTTGCATATGCTCATACTCATCCAAACTCAAATGTTTTTTCAGGAGCAGATATACGAGCTGCTGAAAATTTGAAAATAGATGCATATGTGGTGGGGCCAAACCTCGAATTGCAACGGTATAGTTTATCTTCTGCATCAACAACTAACATTGGCGGCATATCACCGATTGCTTTAACGGATGCGCAGCGTTCTTCTCTTGTAACGGAATTTCAAGTGTCATGGGATGCTCATATTGCTGCTGGATGTGATTTCGATTGTGGTAGTATGACATGGCCTACGCCATAGAAAGTGAGTACAACATGAAAAGAACACTTGTATTGTTTACAATTATCCTAAGCATGGTATTCTGCTCAGCTTGTGGAAATAGCAAAAAGGAGAATGATATGGTTAAATATGAATCGGGAAATTATCATGACAAAAATTGGAGCGAAACTATTGGAACTTATGGAGGAATGGTAATACCTGATGAAGAGACCGCACTCAAAATAGCAAAAGCTATTTTTGATGGAATGGAAAAAAGCAAAGATGCAAAGGAATATGTGCCACAATCCGTCTTTTACGATAACCAAGATGAAATATGGATAGTATCTTTTGGGAAGAATTCTAATCATATTATGCTTGGAGGAGATTGCAACATAGCAATGCAAAAGAAAGACGGAAAAGTATTGCGGATATGGTTTGGAGAATAATTATCTTTTCCAGAGTTGCATATAAACCACCCCAGCAAACACTACTCTATAATACAAGGAGGGCAAATGCTATGACCGCAATAGAGAAAATGCTCACCGGCAAAATGGATATGTGTGCATTCATGGATCTTTTCAAATCAGATCAAAATGTTCAGGAGACAATTCGAAATCTTGTTCCACAGAGTGCAATAGCAAATAAAGAACATCCGTTTTGGAAAAATGTCTCTTACGATGTTCTGCAAAAATATGACTTTGATTATTTAAGATTTATCCTCACGCTGTGCCATTTGGATGGAACGCTAGGAGAGAGTCTGAATATCTTTAGCATGATTAAAAGCGCATATTGTTTTTATTCACCGAGCTTAAACTGTACGACATATTATAATGACGCATATAATACGTATCTTGAAGCTGTTGGAGAGTATTACGAAGGTCCCGAAGTTGCATCGCTCCTTGAACAAATTGTCCGTGAGGCACTTTCGCTGTCCCCCAAAAGTAAACGTATCAAGGAAATACGGGAAAATCTTAAAAAGGCATTTCACATCGAGCATTCGAAACGTCCCTACTGGATTCAAGGAGGCGAATGGCCCATGGGAAAGAACTCACCAATGCAGTACATCAGCAGATCGAAAATTCCGGACGGCGTTAAGTATATTTTTCAGGATGTTGACACTGGCGAAATCCGCGAAATCGAGCAATTCTATTGCCCTTGTGCGTTCCGTTCCGAAGATGTACCATATTCCCAGAGGGTGCTTCTTGCGCCCTTTGGGAGGTATATCCTTCCTTACTGTGTTAGGGTATGAGATGAGAAGGCTGAAATAGGTTGTTGAAACCTATATCAACGAGACAACCGAGTTGACGCACATTTTCGTGGGCAGCGAGGAAATTGTCTATAGTTTGGTATTCAAACTTTTTAATTCCCCAGCCCTTGGGCTTCGCACAATTAGAGTGTCCACTTTATGGGGTACATTTTAGCGAAAAAGGCAATGATTTAACGAATACCCTAAAATTCAACGAATACCCATAAATTTAACGCTTACTTTGGCCAAACTCACCACAAAAAACGTAAAACGCACAAAACCCCGCCGCAGAATTGCCTGCAGCGGGGTTCGTTTATGAGCCCGAACAGCCCAAAAGCCTGATTCCAAGCGGTTTTCGGGTATAGAAAAATCCACCGTAATTCTATCAAAATTACGGTGGACTTATGGTCCGAGTGACTGGATTCGAACCAGCGGCCTCTTGAACCCCATTCAAGCGCGATACCAAACTTCGCCACACCCGGATAGCTATTGAATTAGCTTATGTATCATAGCATATCCGGGTGGGTTTTGCAAGAGGTATTTTTATTTTTTACGCCAGCAGCTTTGCGGCGGCTTCGGCCAGGCGGGCGAGTTGGGCGTTTGCCTGCTCCACGGTCGGCTTGACGGCGGACAGGTAGGCCTTGATCTTCGGCTCGGTGCCGGACGGGCGGATGATGACCTTGCTGCCGCCGGGCAGGCGGTATTCCAGCACGTTCGCTTTCGGCAGGCCGGTGCCCTCGGCCTCGTAATCCGTATAGCCCTCGACCGGAAGTCCGGCGATCTCGCGCAGCGGCTGCGTGCGCAGGCCCTGCATGAGACTGGCCATCTTCTCCATGCCCGTCTCGCCCGCAAAGGCAAAGCTCTTCTGGGCGTTGCAGTAGCAGCCGAACTCGGCATAGAGCGCATCGATGGCGTCGCCGAGCGTCATGCCCTTTTTAGCGTACCACGCGGCAGCCTCGCAGATGAGGAGCACGGCGTTGACCGCGTCCTTGTCGCGTGCGTGCGTACCGGACAGGTACCCGTAGCTCTCCTCAAAGCCGAAGATATAGCGTTCCGGATGGCCGCCCTGCTCCAGCAGCGCGATCTGCTCGCCGATATATTTGAAACCCGTAAGCACGCGGCGCAGCTCGACGCCGTATTTTTTGGCGACAGCTGTGACCATATCGGTCGAGACGATGGTGGTGACAGCGACGGGATTTTCCGGCATCGTGCCATTCGCGATGCGGCTGCGGCAGATGAAGTCCAACAGAATGACGCCCATTTCGTTGCCGGAAATGAGCCGGTAGCCGCCCTTTCCGTCCGGCACGGCGGTGCCGCAGCGGTCGCAGTCGGGGTCGGTGCCGATGAGAATATCGGGGTGGACGCGGTCGCAGTACTGAAGGCCCAGCTCCATGGCCTGCCGGATCTCCGGATTCGGATACGGGCAGGTCGGGAAATGACCGTCCGGCTGCTCCTGCTCCTTTACGATGGTCATGTTCCGGATGCCGAGCTTCTGCGTCAGCTTTTTAACGCATTCAAGTCCCGCGCCGTTGAGCGGCGTGTAGACGAGCTTCAGGTTTTCAATTCCCTCGCCGCTGCCCACGCGCTGCGCATAGACGGCGTCGACAAACGCGTCCAACACCTCGTCGGGGATGTACCGGATGCTTCCGGCGGCCAGCGCCGCGTCAAAGTCCGTGGTCTTCGCGCTGGTGAAATAGTCCATGTGCTCCAGCAGCGCGACCACGCGCTTTGCCGCCTCCGGCGTCATCTGACAGCCGTCGGAGCCGTAGACCTTATAGCCGTTGTATTCCGCCGGGTTGTGGCTGGCCGTGACGCAGACGCCGAGCCCGCAGTGCAGGTGACGCACGGCGAAGCTCAGCGCCGGGACAGGTTCGAGCCGGGGATAGAGGTACGCCGTGATGCCGTTGGCGGCGAAGACCGCGGCTGCCTCGCGGGCGAAGACGTCGCTCTTGATGCGGCTGTCATGGCCAATGGCAACGGTCTTCGGCAGTTCCGTCTCGTTGAGATACTGTGCAACCGCCTGCGTCGCGCGGCGGATCACGTAAATATTCATCCGATTCGTGCCTGCGCCGAGCACGCCGCGCAGACCCGCCGTGCCGAATTCCAGATCGCGGTAGAACGCGTCGGTGATCTTCTCCGCGTCGGAGTGCATCGCGTCCAGCTCCTGCCGCAGCTCCGGCTCCAATCCCTGCTGCGCGAGCCACTGCGCATATCGCTTTTCTGCCAATTCCATATCTGTAAACCTCCGTTTTTCAGTGTGATAGTTTATATGCTTAAGCCAGCGTGCCGCCGATGGCGTTCGGCATGGATGCGCCGGCTTCGATCAGCGGCAGGTACCAGTCGTCGTAGAAATACGGCAGGCGCGTCTCGTCGTCCGTGCGCACATCCTCCCAATCCATGCCCCAGGGGCGCAGATAGACCGTATAGACGAAGGAATCTTCGCTGTTTTCCGGGTCTGTATAGACGCCGGAGATGCAGATCATCTCGGAATACGGCATGGACTCGGATGGGGCCGCGTCAATGTACCACGCGTCCGCGCCGCTCAGCGAGCAGTCAAAGAAGCTGCCGCCCGTCGAAACGAGCCGTCCGCTCGTCGTCAGATCAGCGCTCGCCTGCACCTGTGCATCGGCGATGATCTGTCCGGCCTCGCAGGAATCGTCCCACAGGGTGAGCGTTCCGCTTCCGTCCGCGTCAAGCTCGATCTGTGCGCAGGCATCCCACCAGCTGCCTGCGTTGTCTTCATAGGCGCCGGTCCCGGATTCGATCATCCACCAGCCGTACCAGCTGCCGTTCCAGAAGGCCGTCTGCGAGACGGCATTCATTGAGGGATCGACCGGCTCTGCCGGCTGATAGGACGCGAAAAGGCTCCTTCCCACCAGCCCCCAGAGCACGGCGGACAGCACCAGAACGCCTGCGATGATCCCGATCACCAGCGGCGCTTTGGATTTTTTCTTCGGCTTCTGCGGGGGCGCACTCTGCGCTGCGGGCTGCTCCGGCGGGGGAGGGAAGCCGTCTGCGCGTGTGGTCTGCGGCTGTGCGGGTTCGGGCTGTGTCAGCTTTGCGCCGCATTCCGTACAGAATTTCGCTGTTTCCTCGATTTTGCTTCCGCAATAGGGACAAAACGCCATGGTCGGTTCTCCTTTCTTATTTCGCCGTCCCGAATGAGTCCGGCATATCGGCAACGCCCCGCGCAAGCAACGGCGCGTACCAGCTGTCGTAATCTGGCGGGAGCATATTGCGGTACAGACAGCCGCTCGTGTCGCCGGTGCGCACATCCTCCCAGTCCGTGCCCCACGGGCGCAGATAGAGACGGAAGCGCACCCAGCCGCCGTTTTCATCCTCCGCACGGCCGGAAATGCAGATCATATGGTCAAACGTATGCACCTCCGACACGCCAGGATCGCAGGAAAGCCCATTCGTCAGATCGCAGTCCAGATACGTGCCGGAGTCCGCCGTCATGTGCCCGGCGTCGGTCGTCCCCGCCGAAAACGTGACGCTTGCCCGGAGCAGAAGCTCGCCGGGTTCATTCTCCGTATCCCAAACGGTGAGCATTCCTGCATCCCCGCGCACGCTGATGTGCGCGCAGGCATCCCATGCGGTGTCCTTCAGGTATTGCAGCTCCTCGCTCGCATCGGTAACAATGTGCCAGCCGTACCAATCCCCGGCCCAATAGGCCGCGTGATCCGGCTCTGCATCCGCGTCCGGCTCCTGTGCCTGCTCCGGCAGACCGTCCAGCAGCGGAAGCGCGGCGGAGGCCGTTCTGGAAAAGCTCATACGGATATCAGCGTCAAAAAAGCCGATGGTGACCGTGTTTGCGTCGACCGTTCCTTCGCAGCGCGCGCTGCCCATTGTCAGCATGAGCCGTTCGCCTGATGTTTCCCATTCGACCGCGGCGGCTTCACCGTCCACGCAGAAAACGCCCTCGCCGCCTGCGTTCAGCGTAAGATAGGTCTGGCCGCTGTAGACCTCGCCGATCGGCTTCCAGTCTCCGCCATAGACGCTGACCTGCTCGCCATGGAAGGTTCCGAGGCCCACGGCGGGCCGCGTTTCACGCTTGCAGGCGCAGAGCGTCAGGAGCAGCACGGCGGCGATCAGAAGCGTGCCCGCCCGTTTCATCCAGCCACTCCCCTTCTGTCTGTTTCTCCTGTTTTCAGTATACAACAGCTGCCAAAAAAGCGCAAGAAAAAGTGCTGCCGCGCATCACAGCTTGAGCTGGCGGGCGGCGCATTCGTAGGCCGTTTTGTAGTCCTGGAGTTCGCGGGCGGCAAGCTCCATCGCCTGCAGCAGCTCCCGTTCGAGAAGCTTTGACAGCGGGCCAGCCCGCTCGGCCTGCCGCAGCGCGGTCATAGCCTCCGCGTACCGGCCGGAGGCCGACGCGAGGCGTGCCTGCAAAACGCGGTATTCCGCCCGGCTTTCCTCCGGCGGCATGGGGACTGCGCGAAGCTCCGCCTCTGCGGCGGCCGTCTTCCCGCGTTCAAGCTGATAGCGGGCCATGGCCAGATGGTACCGGGCGCGGACGGGCTGCGCGGCATAGGCCTGCCGGTAGTCCGCAAAAGCGGTCTCCTCCTGTCCCGGCCCCGCGCTTTGTGCACACCGGGCCAGAATGTCCCACAGGTGCAGCATAAGCGCTGCACTTGCATAGAGGCTGCCGTTGTTCCACGCAAGCCCCCGCTGGGCCAGATGGCGCGCCGTGTCGAACCGCTCGGACTCCAGCGCCCGCTGCGCGCACTGCGCCGCGGCCATGGCCAGCGCCAGCGCCTGCTCGTCGTCCGGCTCGTGCTCCGGCGCAAGCTCAAGACAGGCGGCATACTCGCCGCTTTTCAGAAGTTCCCGCAGCCGCTGCGTGCGCCCGGCCTCCGCCTCCTCCTGCTCGTCCGCCAGCAGCCACGAGAGCCGGACGTTCAGCACCGACGCCAGATATTCCAGCGTCCCGACCGACGGCGAAGCCAGATCATTTTCGATCTGCGAGAGCATATTGCGCGTGATGCGGTCCCCCACAACCTGCGACTGCGTCATGCCGCGTGCAAGCCGCGTCTGCTTGAGCTTCTGTCCGAGCGTCATAGCACTGCCTCCTGCGTAAATGTCATTTACTCTGCATACATTCTATCATATTGCGCATCTGCCCGCAAGCGGCATCGCATAAACGATTGATTTTCCGCGCCCGCATGGTAAAATAGAGGTATCTGAACGAAAAGGATGGGCTTTGCCATGCAGCGACTTCTGATCCGCAATATCAAAACCCTCGTCTCCTGCGACGAGCAGGATACCGTATATGAAAATGTCGACCTCTACGCTGAGAACGGCATCATCCGCGCCATCGGCCCGAAGCTTGACCGGCAGGCCGACGAGGTGCTGGACGCCAGCCATATGCTGTGCTATCCGGGCCTTGTCAACACGCACCATCATCTGTACCAGCAGTTTTCCCGCAATCTGCCGCAGGTGCAGAACATGGAGCTGTTCGACTGGCTGAAAACGCTCTATGAGATCTGGAAAAATCTCGACGCGGAGGTCATCCGCCTGTCGAGCCTGACGGGCATGGGCGAACTCATGAAGCACGGCTGCACGACCTGCTTTGACCACCACTATGTCTTCCCGGTCGGCGCGGGCGATCTGATCGGGACGCAGTTCGAGGCCGCGTCGGAGCTTGGTATGCGGATGCACTGCTCACGCGGCTCCATGGATCTGTCCGTCAAGGACGGCGGCCTGCCGCCCGACTCCGTTGTGCAGACGGTCGACGAGATCATGGCCGACTCCGCCCGCCTCATTGAAACATACCATGACGCGTCGTTCGGCTCCATGCGGCAGGTCGCGCTTGCGCCGTGTTCGCCGTTCTCCGTCTCGGCGGAGCTTCTGCGGCAGAGCGCCATTCTCGCGCGGCAGTACCATGTCCGCCTGCACACGCACCTGTGTGAGACAAAGGACGAGGAAGCCTATATGCTCGAACGCGAGGGAATGCGCCCGCTGGCGTTCATGCAGACGCTCGGCTGGGTCGGCCCGGATGTGTGGTACGCGCACGGCATTCATTTTAATGACGAGGAGCTGAAGCTTCTGGCCGAAACCGGCACCGGCGTGTGCCACTGCCCGGCAAGCAACATGAAGCTCTCCTCCGGCATCGCGCGCATCCCGGATATGCTGAAGCTTGGCGTGCCGGTCGGCCTCGGCGTCGACGGCTCGGCGTCCAACGACGGCTCGAGCCTTATGGAGGAGCTGCGCACGGCGTTTTTGCTGCACCGGCTCAATTCCAGCCGCGAAGCGCCCTCGGGCTACGATGTTCTGAAGATCGCCACGCGCGGCAGTGCGCGGCTGCTCGGCCGCAGTGACATCGGCAGTCTTGCCGCCGGCAAGTGCTGCGACCTGTTTTTGATCGACAGCCGCCGGATGGAGCTCGTCGGGGCCTGCTATGACCCGAAATCCGTCCTTGCCACCGTCGGTGTGCGCGGCCCGGTCGATTACACGGTCGTAAACGGCAAAATCACCGTCCGCGAGGGCCGTCTTGCCAGCGTCGACGAGGAAAAACTCGCCCGCGACGCGCAGGCAAAATGCACGGAGTATCTGGAAAAATAGAAGGAAAGCGGTATATCCTCCCTGCCGTGTGCAAATGCTACGGCAGGGAGGCGTTTTTTATGCTGATTTCACTCATTCGCGCCGTGGTCTTATATCTGGCGCTGATCCTCGTCGTCCGGCTCATGGGCAAGCGGCAGCTGGGCGAGATGGAGCCGATGGAGTTCGTTGTGACGATGCTGATCGCGAATCTGGCCGCTGTGCCGATGCAGGAGACGGGCACGCCGCTGCTGGCGGGCCTGCTGCCGATTTTGGTCGTGTTGAGCGTGGAACTGGTTTTGTCTGTGCTGACATACCGGAGCGTGGGCATGCGGCGGTTCCTGTGCGGCAAACCAGTTATTTTGATCGAAAACGGGCGGCTCTTGCAGCAGAATCTTAAAAAGACGCGCGTGAACACCGACGAGCTGGCAGAATATCTGCGCATTCAGGGCGTGACGGACCTTTCGCAGGTGCAGTACGCCATTCTGGAGACGAGCGGCGCAATTTCGACGTTCCTGTATCCGAAATACGAACCAGCGCCCGCAAAGGACGCCGGCGTGCAGGTAAGCGGGCGGAAGCTGCCCATTACCGTCATTGCCTCCGGGCGGCTCATGCGGCAGAATCTGCCGCTTCTGGGCCGGGACGAAGCATGGGTGCAGGAGATCTTGAAAAATTACAACTGCCGCGTGCAGGACGTGTATCTGCTCACGAGCGAACCGGACGGCAAGCTGTATTTTGCCGCCATGCGGGAGGATGAGGCATGAAGCATATTCTGATCGCGTGTCTCGTGTTTGCGCTGTGTCTGGCCGTGGGGCTGTTTTCGCTTTTTTATGTGCGTGCGTCCGGCGAGGAAACGGTCACGCTTCTGGAGCGCTCCATCCGGCAGGCGGAGGAAGAACAATATACCGCGGCAGCGGAGTCTCTGCGGCAGGCAAAGCAGCTCTGGGAGGGCCGCGAGACAGTCCTCGGCATTTTCCTGCACCACGAGGAGGTCGACGAGATCCTCGCCCTGTTCGCGCAGCTCGAGGCGTTTATCAAGCTGGAAGATCTGGACGATTACCTCGCCGCCTGCGGCGAACTCACCGCCCGTCTGGAGCACGTCCGCCGCATGGAGCTGCCGACGGTGGAGAATGTGATGTAGGCAGGCTCCCGCGCCGGTGCTTTCGCCGACCGCGGTGGTCGGTGTGCCGGCAGACGGCGTGTCGTTGAACGAATCAATCCCCGTGGCCACCTTCGGCTTATCAGCCTCATAGGCCTTCTCGGCGTCATTCAGATTCTTCTGAGCTTCGCCCGCCACGGAATTGACATCCTTCTCAATCCCGAGCGCGGCCGAGCGAACCGACTCATTCAGATCCTCAGCGATATGCTGGGCATCGTCCTTGATTTTCTTCAGTTCGGCAAGCTCCGACTCGCGGTTGATATCGTCCTTCATCTGCTGGACGAACCGCTGGGCCTTTCCGATCCACTGACCGGCCGTCTTGGCGACGACAGGGAGCCTTTCCGGACCGAGTACCACCAGTCCGACAATGCCACAGACTACGAGTTCACTGAAACCGAAATCAAACATAAATGCCTAACCAGTCGCTGGCAAAAGTGGAATAACCCCCGGTCCAGTGCGGGCCGGGGGAGCATGTCTGAGAGACTCAGAAAGAATCAGGCCTGCTTCTTTTCTTCAGGAGCCTTTTCTTCCTTAGCGGCAGCGGGCTTCGCTGCGTCGGAGGCGACAGCAGCCTTGGCGTCAGCAGCCGGCTTCTTGTCGTCGGTGGCATCGCTCATGCCTTCCCTGAAACCCTTGATGGCGCCGCCAAGATCCTTGCCCATGTTCTTGAGCTTGCCGGTACCGAAAACGAGGACAACGATGGCGAGAACAATCAGCCAGTGCCAAATAGAGAGAGAACCCATGATTATTAGCTCCTACGCTTCCAAGGCTGAGGTCCACCCAGCACATGAATATGCAAATGAGGTACTTCCTGACCGCCGTCGCGGCCCGTGTTGATTACGATGCGAAAACCATTGCCGCAACCCTGCTCGAGAGCAAGCTTCTTGGCAAGAACTAGCATTTTACCCAAAAGTTGACCGTCTTCGGGGGAAACTTCAGCGAGAGACGTAATGTGGCGCTTGGGAATGATAAGGAAATGCACAGGCGCAGCAGGATTAATGTCGTGGAAGGCAAAAACTTCCTCATCCTCATAGATCTTCTTGCTGGGAATTTCCCCGCGGGAGATCTTGCAAAACAGGCAGTCATCATTCTGCATAAAACATCCTCCAGATTTGGATTTTAGTCTTTCGGGGCCTGGGTCTTGCGGTTCGCCTTCTCGACGAGACCGGAGACGCCCTCGCGCCGCGCGAGTTCCTGCACGACGTCCTCAGGGCGCAGCCCGTAGCAGGAAAGCACCACCATCGAGTGGAACCA
>ERZ837910.3713-NODE-3713-length-16143-cov-5.325336_pt1 | contig 16143 bp, 13 predicted proteins | sample MGYA00519940_ERZ837910 | MGnify/ENA primary metagenome ERZ837910 (study PRJEB31850, sample SAMEA3708825) | human gut metagenome | biome: human gut; feature: human-associated habitat; material: faeces | place: China | collected 2014 ... | reverse complement strand
AGTGTTTTAATTAAAGTCATCCACTTTTTTTAATGTGCTTTGCGGAAACTCAAGCACTTTTTGTAAAAGAACTGACACATATCCTTCTTATAATAAGGCATGATTTCTTGACAAACATTAGGAAATGTGCGATTATGAAAGAACTTGGCGTCATGTTTAAAGTCATGCCGTCAAATAGTGAATGGAACAGAATGGAGGTTTTATCATGAAACGTACTTACATAAGAAGTTTGCTTGTGTTCGTATTTGCTTCTTTGTTTCTGACATTTTCCTTTGTCAGCACACCGGCAAAAGCTGCAGCTGCTGCTACTGAAGCACCATCTACGCACAAAGCGGTTTTGACTACAAATCGTGCCGCCGGCACAGCAAACTACACCGTAACCGGTCTGGATTTGGCATCCGATACCGCACTTACGATTAATGCAGTCAATTCTTCCACAAAGAAAACTGCTTTTACAAAAAATGTCACTCTCAACGAGACTAACTGCAAAGAAGGCACTTTTACAGGAAACATTACTTTGGCGGACTTAAAATATGCATTTGCCAATTATACAGTAACCGTAACAATTGGTACAAAAACATTGACCGCCGGCACTGCTGACTTTACAATTCATACAGCAAAAGCAGGTCTTTCCATCACAGGAAATACCGGTGCCGCTGTTCGTACTGCTGCCTTCGTATCAAAAGAAGCCACAGGCGGTGTTTTAGTTCCCGGTACCGGAAACCAGATTTCCATCCAGATTTGGAACAAAAACCGCGCAGAATCCACTGCAGTAACCGTAGGCAAGGCAATGGCATTGAATGCGAACCAGAACTGGTCTGTTGATGTTTCCAAATCCGGAAATTATTATGGCAAATGGGGCGCAAAGGCCGTTGTTACAAACAGCAATTGGAAAACACAGTATACTTTAGCTTCTACCGAATATAATGTTGTCCCTTCCTGCACTTCATTTGTTACAAAGAAAACAAAAGCATTGGAGAAGAAAAAGGCATTTGCCATTGAACTTAGCGGATTGACTAACGTATTCGGCGTAAATGGTGTAACATTCCAGGTATTTAACAGCGATGGCAGACAGGTTGCTACACTTTCCGGCAAGAAAAAGACAGCTTCTTATTATAAAGAAGTTACGATGAAAACCTTAAAATACAATTTGGATTTATTTACAATTAAAGCGGTTGTGATCGATTCCAACAATAAAACTTATACGCTTGCACAGACAACAAAAGCTGACCAGCGTATGAAAAAGGGAACTCTTACCGTTACTAAAAAGAAAAATGCAACCTGCATCTATAAATTGTCCGGAGCTTATGTTCCCGGCAATATCAAAAAGGTTGAATTTGATATTTACCGGATTAAAAACGGTAAAAAGAAAAAGCTTGGCACATACAAAGCAAAAGCTTCTTCCAATAAAAAGACCTACACCGTAACAGTAAAAAATGAAGCAAAAGGAACTTACGAGGTTCGTGCATTTGCGACATCCGCATGGAAAAGCAGACTGTTGCTGAAAAAGAAAAAGTTCAAACTGAAAAAGTCAGACCTTGGTAAAAACGGCTGGTATTATGAAAAATATAAGGGAAAGAAATACAAATTCTATTATATTAACAATAAAAAACAGACCGACCTTACTAAGATTTTGAAACTGAAAAAAAGCAGTTCCTCTCATCAGAACAAGTTTTACATCGAAGTAAACCGTGCCGCATGTGTCGTTACGATTTACATGTACAACGATGAGACAAACAAATACGATATTCCGGTTAAAACGTGTTCTGTATGTGTCGGCAGCGACATCTGGACCGTTGCCGGTACCGGTGGTCTCCATGAGAAGTCAGCATATACTCCAATAGGTACATATTCGGTATGCACAAACGGCCAGTCCGTAAAATATACGATGAAACCGATGCATGAGCCGGATGGCAGTACCGTATATGCGCGCTGGGCAACACACATTGTCGGCAATGTTTATTTCCACTCAATTGCCGTTGGCACACAGTCTCATTATGCACTGCCTGCTGTCACCTACAACAAGCTTGGCAGACCTGCTTCTGCCGGATGTATCCGTATGGCAGTAGCGGATGCAAAGTGGATTTACGATTATACTTCAACCGGCAATACCATCAAAATCGTAAAGGGAAGCACAAAGAAACCGGGTCCTCTCGGCAAAGCAAAGACCATCAAAGTGAAAGGTGGCATCAACTACGACCCAACGGATCCCGGTGTACCGGATTCCCGCAAGAAAAAAGATTACAAAGCAAAACGAATCAGTGGATATCTGACAAAAAAAGGTAAAAAAGTCGGATACTAAAAAAAGATAAAAGAAAAGCTGTAAATTGGTGAATTTCATCAGTTTACAGCTTTTTTAATATCTGTTATTTTTCTTTCTTTATGTTTTCCCTATCCCGGTTCATAAACGATTTGGCAAATTGAATATAAAGCCAAAACAGAATTGGCAGTAAAATGCTGGAACCAATACACATTTTAAACAATTCCGGTGCCGCCTTTGATGTGGTGATTCCTGCAATCAAAGTTACAATATACAACGCAACTAAAAAGATTACACCAATAATTGCTGCAATACGCACACCCTTCGGATATGAACTTTCAAATTTTTCTTTTTTCTCTTCTGCCATCTTACCATTCCTCCTTATCTGCTCCAATTTTCTTCATATGCTGCTTAATTTCCTTTTCATAACCGTTCTCCGATAAATGAAAAAAATGCTCGGATTCCACCTCATCCGGCAGATACTGCTGTCTTACATAATGATTTTCGTAATCATGGGAATACTGGTACCCGATACCATGTCCGAGTTTTGCCGCACTTTTATAATGGGCATCCATCAAATGCGCCGGAATCCGGTAATTCGGATGCGTTTTAACATAATCCATGGCATCATCAATTGCAACAATTGCTGAATTGCTCTTCGGTGCACATGCCACATAAAGCGCCGCCTGTGAAAGCACAATTCTTGCCTCCGGCATACCAAGACGCTCAACTGCCTGTGCCGCCGCGGTCGCCACGACAAGAGCCTGTGGGTCAGCATTTGAAACATCCTCCGCCGCACAAATCATGATTCGTCTGGCAATAAATTTGATGTCCTCACCGGCATACAGCATTCTCGCCAGATAATAAACTACGGCATCCGGGTCAGAGCCCCGCATACTTTTAATAAATGCCGAAATGGTATCGTAATGATTATCCCCTGTTTTATCATAGCGGAGTACACGTTTTTGAATACATTCCTCGGCAACTTCCATCGTAATATGAATTTTGCCATCTGCACCTCTCTCGGTTGTCAAAACACCAAGTTCAATCGCATTTAAAGCACTTCTGGCATCACCACCGCTGATGTCCGCAAGAAATTCCAAAGCGTCTTTTTCGATGACTGCATCAAAACTGCCAAGTCCCTTTTCTTTATCTGTCACTGCACGCAGCAAAAGTTCCTTGATTTCATCTTTTTCCAATGCCTTTAATTCAAAAATAATCGAGCGGGACAAAAGCGCACCATTTACTTCAAAATACGGATTTTCCGTTGTTGCACCAATCAAGACAATGGTACCGTCTTCAACAAACGGAAGCAAATAGTCCTGCTGGCTTTTATTAAAGCGGTGAATCTCGTCAATAAACAAAATCGTCTTGCGCCCATAAGCCCCCCAGTTTTCTTTTGCTTTTTCAACAACTTCTTCCATGTCTTTTTTACCGGCTGATGTCGCATTAATCTGGAGAAATGCTGCACTTGTCGTATTCGCAATTACTTTCGCTAACGTCGTTTTTCCGGTTCCCGGCGGTCCATAAAAAATCAGCGAACTTAATTTATCTGCCTGAATTGCCCGGTACAATAATTTATCTTTTCCGATAATATGTTTCTGTCCCACAACCTCGTCCAAGGTAGTCGGACGGAGTCTTGAAGCAAGCGGCGATTCGGTCTCTTTTTTCTGCTCGCTCATATAATCTAATAAATTCATGATTCCTTTCCTTCCTGCCGTTTATCCATCTGTATAACTTCGTCTCCATGGAAACCATAACACAGTTTTTCGCCCCGTTCAAGTTTAGCTTTCGCAGCTGTTTTCTCCGTCAATGCCGTTTCAAATGAATCAATTTTCTCCTCCGGCACCAAAAACCGAAACACAACCTCATTTCCATATTCACACGATAACTCGTGAATCTCGTTGGTTCTTGCTAAATATTGGATTTTTCCAACCTCGTTATAATCCACTGTAACGGTCAGCGGGTAACCGGTCTCTTTTTCTAAAAGTACACAGTGATTTAATCCCTCTTTCATCGCACCGGAATACGCTCTTACAAGCCCCCCAGTACCAAGAAGAGTTCCTCCAAAATATCTTGTGACGACTGCCACAACATTATAAATTCCCTGTCCATCCAAAATATCCAACATCGGTCGGCCGGCCGTTCCTGATGGTTCCCCGTCATCGCTGCAGCGCACCGTATCCTTATTTTCACCTAAAATATAGGCAAAGCAGTTATGTCTGGCATCATAATATTTTTTCCGCATCGCGGTAATTTTTTCAAGTGCTTCTTCTTCCGTTGTGACCGGAAAAATATTCGCAATAAAACGGGATTTCTTTTCTATAATTTCCCCTTGTCCACCTTCGTAGAGTATCTTAGATGCTGTTTCCATCCGTTTCGTTCCTTTCTCTTACTTCGTTCCTACTCCTTACTATTATAGTAATTGCCCTTTCCCTTTTCAAGAGTTTTTGTTATACTAAAAAGAAAAGGAAACATTCAGGAAGGAAAGGACCGCGCATGAATTTTAGTCATAAGGGAATCCAGAATCGAAAACATCAGCTTGAATCCGCAGCCACTCACCGTCTGCACAAATTACAGCTTATGGGAATTCGTCTTACTCTCATCGGGCTTATTTTTATCAGCCTTTTTGCCGGAAGTTTCCTGATTGGGATGTACACAAGCATCTTATCTTCGACACCGGATGTGAACTCTATCCAGATTGTTCCAAAGGGCTATACAACGACAATTGTGGACAGTGAGGGAAATCCGATTCAGTCCTTAGTTGGAAAAGATGCCAACCGTGAATATGTTACATTGGATAAAATTCCGGAGAATCTCCAAAATGCCTTTATTGCCATTGAGGACGAGCGTTTCCGCAAGCATAACGGCGTGGATACGCAGGGCGTTTTACGCGCACTGACCATCGGCATAAAAAACAAGGGCGATTTTACACAGGGTGCCAGCACGATTACACAGCAGTTATTGAAAAACCAGATTTTTGGTGGCGGAAATGAAAAAACTTTTTTCGGCAAATTATCAAGGAAGATACAGGAACAGTGTCTTGCTATCAGACTTGAAAATAATATAGGCAAAAAAAAGATTCTTGAATATTATCTTAATACAATAAATTTAGGACAGAATACGATGGGAGTGGAGACTGCCAGCAGAAGATATTTTAACAAATCAGTATCAAAACTGAATGTATCTGAAGCTGCGGTTTTGGCAGGAATTACGCAAAATCCGACGGAGTATAATCCTATTACAAACCAGCAGAACAATGAGGCAAAAAGAAAAATTGTGTTGAAAAACATGCTCGACCAGAAATATATAACAGAGGATGAGTATGAGGATGCGCTTGGTGATGATGTATACAGTAGAATCAAAAGTGTAAATGAGCAGAAGATTTCAGGCAAAAGCATGATTAATTCTTACTATGTCGATGCTGTTATAGACAACGTAATAAGTGATCTGAAACAGAAACTCGGCTACACGGAAACACAGGCATACAATGCGATATACAGAGAGGGACTCAAGATATATACATGTCAGGACGGAGCACTTCAGAAGATATGTGATGATGTAATAAATGATGATAAATATTATCCTAAGGGAACAAAGTCGTATCTTTCTTATGAGCTCAATGTGGTAAAAGCTGACAAAGACGTGGTTCAGTATACGGAGAGAGATTTAAAATCATTTTTAATCGATTCACATACAAAAGATTCCAGCCTTTATTTTAAAAGCAAAAAGACTGCAAAAAAATATATAAAAAGATTTAAAAAGAAAATGCTTGGAAAAGGTGACAGGATTTCAAGTGAAATAATCAACTTTATAAAACAGCCTCAGGCATCGTTTGTTCTTATGGAGCAGGATACAGGAAAAGTAAGAGCGATAGTAGGAGGACGAGGTGAAAAGAAGGCAAACAGAACTCTTAACAGAGCAACGTACTCAAAGAGACAGCCGGGTTCAACCTTTAAAGTTTTATCCACATATCTTCCGGCACTTGATACATGTGGAATGACACTGGCGGATGTTATGGACGATGCACCTTTCAGATACCCGGGAACAAACAAAAAAGTTAAGGATTGGGATTCATCGGGTTATAAAGGACTTACCTCGCTTAGACAGGGTATAGTCGATTCGGTAAATGTAGTTACAGTAAAGACATTTCAGAAAGTAACGCCGCAGACCGGTTTTGATTATCTCTTAAATCTTGGCTTTACAACACTCGTTGACAGGAGAGAAAGCACCGATGGCAGAATATATACGGACATCCAGCTGCCTACGGCACTTGGCGGACTGACAGACGGAGTGACTAACAGTGAACTTACAGCGGCATATGCAGCTATAGCAAACGGAGGAAAATATATAAAACCGGTTTACTATACGAAAATTGTTGACAGTAAAGGAAAAGTTTTACTGAAAAATAATTCTTCCGGAAAAAGGATTATGAAAGAAAGTACAGCATGGCTTCTTACAGATGCCATGAAAGAAGTTATAAGCGACGGAACAGGAAAAGCGGCGGCATTTAAGCATATAAAAATGTCTCAGGCAGGAAAGACAGGAACGACATCCGACAATACGGATTTTTGGTTTGAAGGATACACTCCTTATTATACAGCAGGAATATGGATGGGATATGATTCAATGTTTAACCAGAGCCAGGGAAGTGCGCATAAACAGATGTGGTCAGCTATAATGGAGAAAGTTCATAAGTACAAAAAATTGAAAGATAAGAGTTTTAAGATGCCGATAGATATAGTAGCGAGAAATATATGTAAAAAGTGCGGAAAACTTGCAATAACGGGACTGTGTGACAAAGCACTTGACGGTAATGATATAAAACTTGAATATTTTGCTAAGGGAACGCAGCCAAAAGAAAGTTGTGACTGCCATGTAAAATACTCATTTTCAGGGACAACAGGAAAGCTGTTGAGCAGCACCTCTGACAGTGCAAATGTGAAAATTTATCTTAAAAAAGATGAATCATCATATACTGAGGCAACAAAAGATACACCGTATATAATCCCTAACATGCTGAAATAAAATCTACATGTCCCTGCATCCAGATAATGCCCTTGAAGCGACGGCCTATCATAGGTTCTCCTTCAAGGTCTTTTCTGTTTATGGCAATATTTAATACAACATCATTGCAGTTTATAAGCAGTTGGAATACATCTTCATTTGTGTATGGATTGGTTGTAAGTGACCAGTTTAAAATAGTGCCGATAATCATGTAATTGTCAGATTCTGAGCCGTATGGAATAAAGCTTGATTCGACAATCGAGTATAAATCTTCTGTCATAATTCTCTTGCCAAGTCTTCCGGACAAATCTATCTCGTCAAGTGTAAGACTGTCAATGGCATCCTGGTCGCCCTCTTTTGCCTGTAATAATAACTGGCGTTTCATGCGTGTTTCACGATTGCTTCTATTGATGCTTTCAGCTGTTTTTTGTATTCCGAGAAGAATGCGGCCTTCAAGAGAAAGTCCTGAAAGTGCAAGGTTGGCACGATGAGGTGTGTTGTCCGTAAATTTAAGTTTCATATAATCTATAGAATTCTGAAGATAAAAAATAACGGAAACAGCCATGCGTATATCGTCACACATACCGGTATAAGCATTTGTGTCTACACGTTTATTTATGGTGACATCAGTGCGCATTGTGATGAGAGAGCTGCTGCAATACGGAAAATAATGGTCAACGTGAAAAAAGCCGAGTTTGTCATATTCTCCGCGGATGGTTAAACCTGTATTATGTGCAAATTCATGACTGAGCTCAGTCATTTTTCTGCCATCTCCGGATAAAATCTGTTTGCTTACGGACGGTTTATCCATAGAAATACCAAGGAGTTTGTCCATATCCTGTTTTGATGAAATATTGCTGAAACCGACAGCTCTTAAAAATCTATGCATAAATTTTTACCTCATTTATTTAGTGTAATCCTATAATACTACATGACCGGTGAAGCTACAAGTAACATTGTTTCAATTTGCCTAATTTCTTGTAAAAAAATGTGATTTAGGATATAATCTATAATATGTGTGCTTACAAATAATAATTAAAATGTTTTAGCACGTGGAGACGAGGATAAAGAGATATGTAATATTTACCCGGAGGTTAATATGAGTAAAATTGCGATTATAACAGATAGTAACAGTGGTATAAATTTTGAGGCTGGAAAAGAAATCGGAGTTAGGGTTTTACCTATGCCATTTCTTATTGACGGAAAGACATATTATGAGGAGATAAGTCTTTCACAGACTGAGTTTTTTGAAAAACTTGAGAGTGATGTTGATATATCTACATCACAGCCTTCGCCTGAGAGCGTTATGAAAATATGGGATGAGGCACTTGAAGAAGCGGATGAGGTTGTATATATACCTATGTCCAGCGGGCTTTCAAGTTCATGTCATACTGCGCTTATGCTAGCGGATGACTATGAAGGAAAAGTTCAGGTAGTAGACAATCAGAGAATATCAGTTACACAGCGTCAGTCGGTTCTTGATGCTTTGGAACTTGCAAAAAGAGGGCTTACGGCAGCACAGATAAAAGAGAAACTTGAGAGAGTGAAGTTTGAGTCAAGCATATATATTATGCTTGATACGCTTAAATATTTAAAGAAAGGCGGAAGAATCACTCCCGCAGCTGCAGCACTTGGTTCGGCACTCAGATTAAAACCTGTACTTACGATTCAGGGAGAAAAGCTTGACGCATTTGCTATTGCAAAGACGAAAAAACAGGGTGTCAAAAAAATGCTTTCTGCAATTGAAGATGACATAAATAGCAGATTTGGAGGTGTGGACCATATGGAAAACATACATATGGAGATTGCACATACAAAAAATCCAGAGGCGGCAGAAGAGTTAAGACAGCAGATAATTGAAAAATTTGGGGTTAAGCAGGTAGACCTTTATCCGCTTTCACTCAGCATTGCGTGTCATATAGGACCGGGTTCATTGGCAGTTGCATGTTCAAAAGTTATTTGAATTTGAAGACTTTTAGTTAGGTAAATCGTTTATGTAAAATGGAGGGGATTGACAGATGAATTATATCGAACAACTCGGTGAAGCTGCAAAGAAAGCAAAAAAGAGCATTGCAACAGCATCGACAGCAAAGAAAAATGAAATTCTTGAAAAAATAGCACAGAATTTGAGAAAAAATATTGATGTTATACTTAGTGAAAATGAAAAAGATACGGCGATGGCGAAAGAAAACGGTATAACAGATGCCATGGTTGACAGATTGCGTCTTACACCTGAAAGGATAAATGACATAGCAGATGCATGTATTTATCTGACGGGATTAAATGACCCTGTAGGTGAGGTTATCGAGGGATACACAAGACCAAATGGAATGAGAATCACAAAGACAAGAGTTCCGATGGGTGTCATTGGTATTATATTTGAGTCAAGACCGAATGTTACAGTGGATGCGGCAACTCTCTGCATAAAAAGCGGGAATGCAGCTATACTCAGAGGTGGAAAAGAGGCTATAAATTCAAACAAAATTCTTATGGATATAATGAGAACTTCGGTAGAAGAGTGTGGTATTCAAAAAGATATAATTCAGCTTGTCGAGGATACTTCAAGGGAAAGCTCGAATCAGATGATGAAGGCAAACGGTTATATTGATGTACTTATTCCGAGAGGCGGAAAAGGACTTATAAAAGCTGTAGTTGAAAATGCAACCGTGCCTGTTATAGAAACAGGAAGCGGTAATTGTCATATTTATATAGATGAAAGTGCTGATATAGACATGGCTGTATCAGTGACAAATAATGGAAAAACACAGCGTCCAAGTGTATGCAATGCACTTGAGACATGCCTTGTACATAAATCAGCTGCAAAGGAGTTTCTTCCAAGGCTCATGGATGAGTTTAAAAAGTTTGATGTAGATGTAAGAGGATGTGACAGAACGAGAGAAATACTCGGAGATGGCATAAAAAAAGCCACAGAGCTTGACTATGCCACAGAGTTTGATGATTATATCATGGCTGTGAAAGTTGTAGATGATATAGATGAAGCTATTGAGCACATATCAAAGTATTCTACGGGACATTCAGAATGCATAATCACAAACAATCTTAAAAATGCTGAAAAGTTCCAAAGAGAGATTGACAGTGCATGTGTATATGTAAATTGTTCGACAAGATTTACGGACGGAGGCGAATTTGGATTTGGAGCTGAGATAGGAATATCAACACAGAGACTTCATGCAAGAGGTCCTATGGGACTTAGGGAACTTACGACAATGAAGTATCTTATAAATGGAGATGGACAGATAAGAAAATAATTTAAGAAAGAACAGGATAATAGGATGGAATTGAAAATTGAAAAACTTGTTAAAAGTTTTGAAGAAAAGAGTGTTATTAAGGGAGCAGAGTATTCTTTTGAAAAAGGAAAGATATATGGTCTGCTTGGAAGAAACGGAGCCGGAAAAACAACATTGTTTAACTGCATAAGCGGTGAGATGGATTTTGACAGCGGAAAAATATATATTCAGGATGAAGAAAACAATGAAAGCATGGATTATGAAAAGATAGGATATGTTTATTCAACACCTATACTTCCGGAATTTTTGACGGGCTATGAGTTTATAAAGTTTTTTACTGACATAAACAAAAAGAAAATAAAAAATATTAAAACACCGGAAGAATATGCTGACATGGTTTGTCTTGAAAGAAGTGACCTTGACAAACTGATAAAAGGTTATTCGCATGGGATGAAAAACAAGATGCAGATGCTTGCGACAATTATTGCAAGTCCTGATATTATTCTTCTCGATGAACCACTTACTTCACTTGATGTTGTTGCTGCACATGAGATGAAGGAAATGCTCATGGATATGAAAAAAGATCATATCATCATATTTTCTACACATATACTTCAGCTTGCGAAGGATTTATGTGATGAGATAGTGCTGCTTCACGGAGGAAAATTATCAGGTGTGGCAGAAGAGGTTTACCACAGTACGGATTTTGAAGAAAAACTTATGGAGATGCTCAGTTCAGATGCAGATATAAGCGATGATGTTAAAGAAAATCCAGTTGATACTATAATGGAAATAGGCAGGACAGTAAAACAGCCGGACATTCAGACCACAGATACGGATTATGACCCGTATGATTATGATTAGGAAGAGTGCAGAACTATTTATCAGATAGTGAAGGGGGAGTCTGAATGTTTGAGTTGATGTATCAGCAGATGCAGATATCATATGCTGAAAAAATAAACAGATTTATATATACTATTAAAAGAATACCGTTTTTTGGAAAATACATACCGGAAGAATTATATGCAAGAATATCATTAAAAAGAACAATTGCTGTATTTATAGGAATTTTGTCATTGATTGAAGATATATTTTATAAGTTTATCTATTTTTTTGGTGCAGTTCTTATGGAAGTGATTATGATTGCTGCTAAGTTAGAGGAGGATAAATTTGTTTTTGATGAAGCCGGAATTATGATATTCTGGATATTTTTCTTTATGAACTTTCTGCTTGGTTCATTTGTGAACAGCAGAATATGTGCATGTGATGAAAACGATTATCTTATGGTGGGACTTTTGAGAATAGATGCCAGAAGATATTTTCTGATAAAGATGTTTAAGTCACAGATAACACAGATTATATATTACACGGTGTTTATGCTTGTGGCACAGCATATATTTGATGGAAATATAAAAACGACACTCCTTTATATGTCAGGATTTGCAGCATTTCGTTTTATAGGGGAAGCTTTAAGACTGTATTTAAATGACAGGTTTGGAATGCCATTTACAGATAAAAATAAGGTATTGAATGTTTTATATAATGCTTATGTCGGCATAATGCTTTTGGCTGCATATGGGATTCCTTTTATATTGCTGTTTACAAAATATGTGCTCGAATATAATGTGGCAGTATTTCCGGATATATCTGTTATAGCTGCTAATCCTGTATTTCTTACAGCAGCTTTTATGCTTGCGATAGCATCAATAAGATATATTGTGACTTACAAAAATTATCCGCTTGTTGCAAAGAGACTTGCAGGATTTAATACGATAATGCAGCAGAAAACCGTCGCAGAGGATGTCTCAAAAGTCAATAAAGATGTTGAGGCAGTTGATCTTACAGAAAAAGAGACAGGTAAAAGAATTTTTGAAGAAAAACAGGGATATGAATATCTTAATGCGATATTTTTTGAGAGACATAAAAGGATATTTTCAAAGCCAAGAAAGATAAAGACTGTTATATCATTTATTCTGATGGCTGCTGGTATAGTGGCAATTTTTATATTCAAGGCAGGTTCGACGGCAAAGGAATTTAATGCATTTGCAGATGATTTATGGAAAGCAATGGATAAGATAATAACAATTCTGGTATTTATTATGTATTGCATAACATCAGGAAGAAATATAACAAAGGCATTGTTTTATAATTGTGACCATAGTCTTTTGAAATATGGATATTACAGAAAACCGGAAGCTATTTTGAAAAATTTTAGGATAAGGCTCAGGTTTATGCTGAAAAATGAGCTTCCAATGGTTTTGGTTTTATGTGTAGGATTTGTAATCGATACATTCCTGCTTGGCAAGATTGACCAGTGGGCGAAGCTTCTGTCAATAATAGGATGCATAGTATTGTTAAGTATTTTTTACTCAGTGATGTATCTGTGTATGTACTATATATTCCAGCCATACACAGAGGGTGGAAAGGAGACGGGAGTCGGATATTCGATATGTAAAGGCGTGATATATATCGCATCGTATTCTTGTTTACAGATAGACACGATTCCACAGTATTTCGTAAGTATAGTGCTGGTGGTAACGGTTGTAGGTCTTATCGCAGGTTATGCACTTGCGTATCTTATGGCACCTAAGCATTTTGTACTGAAATAGCTTATCATTAGTTATATATGAAAATGATATGGGAAAGGGAGTAATAATGGCTAAAAATAAAAAATACTACTTGAATGTGATATTTATGGCAGTGCTTTTGGCGGCAGTATTTTATGTGCTTTTAAAAGATCAGGATTTAAATGACATATTAAATGCGATGAAGGGTGCAAAGAAGTTTGATATGGTTCTTTCAATGCTTGCGGCACTTGTCTATGTGATAATGGAGGGATTTTCCATGCAGATAATACTTTATTCTCTCGATTTCAAAAAACAGGGATTAAGGTGTATCAAATATTCATTTATAGGGTTTTTCTTTAATGCGATTACACCGTCAGCATCGGGCGGACAGCCAATGCAGGTTTACTATATGCATGAAGAAGGGATAAATGCGGGGGCATCTTCCGTGACACTTCTTTTCTGGACTATAATATATAAAGTAGTCCTTGTGGTATTTGAACTGTATGTATTTTTATTTCATTTTAATTTTGCCGTAAAATATATCGGCGGATATATGTGGCTGTTTATTGTCGGAATGGCAGTAAATGTGATTTCGATAGTTTTGTATTCAATAATAGTTTTTTCAAAGACTGGTGCAAAAAAACTCGCTTATATGGGAACAACACTGTTACATAAAATAAGGATAGTGAGACATAAGGAAAAAGCAGAGAAAAAACTTGATGCTCTTTTGGAGTCATATAAAGATGGTGCAGAGTATATGCGTACTCATGGGAAGGTTGCCGTTGTTGTATTTTTTACAACCTGTGTACAGAGAATTTCATATTTTGCCGTGACGTGGTTTGTTTATACGGCATTAGGCGGAAAAGGCTTTTCGGTATTGGAGATTATTATGCTTCAGAGCTTTGTATCTGTATGCATAGATATACTTCCATTTCCGGGTGGAGTAGGTGCAAATGAAGGATTTTTTGTGGCTCTTTTTGCACCTGTTATGGGACACAGCATGGCGGTATCGGCAATGCTTCTCAGCAGAGGATCAAGTTTTTATGTGTTAGTTATAGTAAGTGCGGCAGTATCAATGTTTGCACAATTTCAGAATGTACGGAGGAGTAAATGTCAGAATACAAAATAGTTTATGAAGGCGGAACAGGAGAAATTGTTGAAAAAAAATCAAGATTTATAGCAAATGTTTTTAAAGTGGAGAGTGAGGATGAGGCTCTTGAAATTATAGAACAGACAAGAAAAAAATATTGGGATGCAAGGCACAATTGTTTTGCGTATATCATTGGTGAAAACGGTCAGACGAAAAGGTGCAGTGACGACAAGGAACCGCAGGGGACGGCAGGGAAGCCGATACTTGAAGTGATTGAAGGTGCAGGAATAATAAATATTCTTGTCATTGTCACAAGATATTTTGGAGGAACGCTGCTTGGCACGGGAGGGCTTGTAAGAGCATATTCCGGAGCGACGAAAGAGGGGATTGCAAACAGCAGCATTATCACTAAGGAGCAGGGAAAGAAATTTGTGGTTGACACAGATTATAATGGTGTAGGCAAATTGCAGTATATTGCTGCAAACATGCAGATAACGATAATGGATACACAGTATACAGATAAGGTTATAATGACACTTATAGTACCGCTTGATAAATGTGAGGAACTAAAGAAAAAGATTGTTGAAGCAACGGCGGGCAAGGCAGAGATTAATGACGATGAAAAAATTTATTTTGCAATGCTTGACGGTGAGCCGGTAATCTTTTAGAAAGGCAGTAAGTTAATGGATTTATTTGAATATATGCGGGAACAGAGCAAAGAAGATGAATCGCCTCTTGCATCAAGGCTTAGACCAAAGACGCTTGATGAAGTGGTTGGGCAACAGCATATTATCGGAAAAGGAAAACTTCTGTATCGTGCCATAAAAGCAGACAAACTTGGTTCAATAATATTTTACGGACCTCCGGGAACCGGAAAGACAACACTTGCAAAAGTTATTGCCAATACTACAAGTGCTGAATTTTTACAGATAAATGCGACAAGTGCCGGAAAAAAGGATATGGAAGAAGTTATTGAGAAGGCAAAAAACAATGCCGGCATGTATGGAAAAAAAACTATTCTTTTTGTTGATGAGATTCATAGATTTAACAAAGGGCAGCAGGATTATCTGCTTCCGTTTGTCGAGGACGGTACTATTATTTTGATAGGCGCAACAACAGAAAATCCATATTTTGAAGTGAACGGCGCTCTTATATCAAGGTCGAGGATATTTGAATTAAAATCATTACAGACAAAAGATATAAAAGAACTTATTCTAAGAGCAGTCAATGACAAAGAAAGAGGCATGGGTTCATATAATGCAAAAATAGATGATGATGCCCTTGAATTTCTTGCGGATATGGCAAACGGAGATGCGAGAGCAGCGTTAAATGCAATTGAGCTTGGAATACTTACAACCGACAGAGGTGAGGATGGTATTATTCATATAACACTTGAGGTTGCAGGAGAATGTATACAGAAAAGACCGGTAAGATATGATAAAACGGGTGATAATCATTACGATACAATATCCGCATTTATAAAAAGTATGAGAGGTTCAGACCCCGATGCCGCTGTTTATTATCTTGCAAGGATGCTGTATGCGGGTGAAGATGTAAAGTTTATTGCGAGAAGAATAATGATATGTGCGGCTGAGGATGTATCAAATGCCGACCCGCAGGCACTTGTCGTAGCAGTAAGTGCCGCACAGGCAGTTGAGAGACTCGGAATGCCTGAGGGAAGGATAGTGCTCGCACAGGCAGCGGCATATGTGGCATCTGCACCGAAGAGTAATTCGGCAATAATGGCTATAGATGATGCGATGGCATCTGTTCAGAATGAGAAGATAAGCGGAGTGCCAAATCACCTTAAAGATGCACACTACAAGAGTGCAGGAAAACTTGGCCATGGCAATGGTTATAAATATGCGCATGATTATCCAAATCATTATGTAGAGCAGCAATATCTTCCGGATGAACTTGTTGGAAGAAAATTTTATGTACCGTCGGAAAATGGCTATGAGAAGAATATCA
>ERZ837910.3706-NODE-3706-length-16172-cov-4.045542_pt1 | contig 16172 bp, 14 predicted proteins | sample MGYA00519940_ERZ837910 | MGnify/ENA primary metagenome ERZ837910 (study PRJEB31850, sample SAMEA3708825) | human gut metagenome | biome: human gut; feature: human-associated habitat; material: faeces | place: China | collected 2014 ... | reverse complement strand
CACACGACCGGCATTTACCCGCAGTCGGCCTCCGGTGTGCCGTGGAGCGCCGCAACGTTCCAGTCCAAAGGCGACCCGATCACTGATCTGTTTGAGGATATGGCAGCAGAAGCTACACCTTTGTAAGAACAATCTTTTAGCCTTTACGCATCATTTTAGCGTACATACTGTTCTTTTTTGTGTGTTATCATACGTAATATGATAAATACATGTCAATTTATGATAATCGATTAAAAATTCCAATGAATCTCCACAGGAACCGTTTTCGTGCCCTTGGCGCGCCGACCAACAACCACATAATCGATCAGCGTATCGACCATCTCACGGTTCAGGTGCTCAATGTTCATGTACTTCTCGACCAGTGCACGGCGGTTATCTCCGATAGCGATTCGCTCCTCAAGTTCTCGCATCTGCTTTTCGCCATCCTCGATCACATGCTCCAGCCGATCACGCTCTCCGGCAAAATCTTTCGACATAGCAAGATAGTCCTGCTCTGTCAGCAGTCCCTTTACCTTGTCGAGGTACAGATTGCGAATGCCTGTTGTATATTCCTCCTGCTTCTGACGATAGGTGTTGATCTCCTTTTGCAGGCATTTCTTCTGTTTCTGCAAATCCTTGCAGAACGCTACGCTCTCGGCCGCTTCATCCTTATCGAGAAATTCCTGCGCCATCCGGTTCAGCTCTTCCAGTACAGCTTCCTCCAAATGGCTGACCGCAATAAACGCACCGGGACAGGCTTCCACAGAGATATGCCGATTCGGACATTGCAGATAGTGCCGGTCCTGCGTCTTGGAGGACCGAAGCGTATAGCCGCAATATGCGCACCGTGCTTTGCGTGCGAAAATACCAATTTTTCCATCACTGAACGGTCTGCTGCGCTCTGCTCGCCGCCGACATACCTTGTTCCACAGTTCCTGGTCAATAATCGGCTCGTGCGTACCACGCACAACATACCACTGATCTTTCGGACGCGGCTTACACTGCTTGGTTTTATACGACACACTGCCATACTTGCCCTGCACCATATTGCCGATGTAAATTTCATTTTCCAGCATATCCGCAATCGCAAAGTATTTCCACAAGGTGCTGTTTTTGCTCACCGCCTGCTTGTAGCGTAAGCCATGCTGTCGTTTGTACTCGGTGGGATTGGGAATCCCGCGTGTGTTCAAAATACGGGCGATCGAAGTTTTCCCATATCCCTGTGCAAATAGATTGAACACCTCACGGACTACTGCTGCCGCTTCTTCGTCTATCAGCAAATGCCCTTTGCGGTCAGGGTCTTTGCGGTAGCCGTACAGTGCAAACGCACCGATATGCAAACCGTTGACACGGCGGTTGGTCAGTACGCTGCGAATGTTATCCGACATATCTTCCAGATACCATTCGTTTACAAGACCGTTGATCTGACGTGATTTCTTGTTGCCCTTATTGTCCGTATCCGCATTATCTACAATGCTGACAAAACGGATACCCCAGATGGGAAACAGACCGTGGATATACTTTTCCACCAGTTCCAATTCACGGGTAAAACGTGACTGTGTTTTGCAGAGGATAATATCGAACTTGTGCTGTTCTGCGTCTTTCAGCAGCCGCTTAAACTGCGGTCGCCGCCTGTCTGCACCAGTATAATCATCATCACTGTAAATCTGATAAACTTCCCACCCCTGTTCTTCTGCATACTGTACCAGCATTGCTTTCTGATTCTGAATGCTGCCCGAATCATCGGTCGCACATAGCTTGTTTTTATCTTCCTCGGATAAACGGCAATAAATTGCTGCTTTTTTCATGTTCTATCCCTCATTCAGATAAGAACAAGCTGTTTCCTACTTTTATTGTAACGCATAACTGCACTTTTGTCATTGCCTTTTCTCCGTAATTTTCGTTTCTGTCCGTTCGATACGATTGATCATCTCTACCCATTTCTCTGTAAATCGTTTCCGGTCGCAGGTTTCCCCTCCATTCTGAAAAACGTGTGTGCAAACCGCTTTGATCTGCTGTTTTGCCATACGGCTTCACCCTCCCTTTCAGAATAGCCTATGTTGCTCTCTGCTAATGTAAAACCCGCCTGCTGCAAACAGGCGGGTTTTCTCATTCTACTCTCAAATCCAATATTCGTTGCGGTCGCTGTCCATGATGAAATCATGTTCGTGCGAAACCTCGGTCACAACAGACGAGGGCGCATCCGCCCATGTACGGAGATTGCCGCTGTAATCGGAAACATCCGGCGAGGTGTCGCGTCCGGTAATCTGGCAGATTGCCTTTGCGAACGTCAGACGGGATACATCACCGCTGAGACCGATATTCGTTCGCGTCGCGTAGGCCACCAGCGAGTTCAGTTGACCAGACGCAGCCCAGATACGCAGGTAGCCGTTCTTCGAGATTGTGTAGTTGATCTCGTAATCGTCGCCCTCATCCATGCGAGCGGTATCAAATGCGGACGCAGGCAAAACACCGATGGAAACGAAATACTTTGCTTCTTCCGGAATATCGTACTGGTATTTCGGAACGGTAGCCGTGCCGCGTGGCAGCCATGTGTTGCCGCCGTTAGCAATCAGACGATATACAACGGTGCAGGCTTCCTGCAGGGATACACGGTCATTCGGACGCCACAGGCCGTCCGCGTAACCACCGAACAGCTGATAGTGAATATCCGTCAGCACCGGCGTACCGGACGAACCAGACGAAACGACTTCAATCTCCGGCGAACGGCCCGAAGCCGAACCATTGTCACCCGTAGCCGCGGCAAGATTGGTGTACGTCTTGCCGCCCGCATCGGTCTTAAACTCAACCGTGATTTTCACCACGCGCTTTTGATTCGAACCAATGTCACCGAGCTCCAGAGTAAACACTTTGTTCCGGAAACTCCATTTGCCGTTCAGAACACCGTCCACATAGACGTTGTTCTTCAAAATCGGCGTTACCAGCGTAGTATCCAGCGTGTCTTTGAGAACAACCCGTTTCCACTTCTGGTTAGAATCGTTGCCAACCGTGATGGTAAAAGTGGCACGTTTGCGGTCTACCGAAACGCCAGAACCCACATTCACCACAGTTTTATCAACCTCTTTGGTTACATAAAAATTTGTGTTAACGTCCGGCTGTTCTGCCGTGTCAGGAATCGTTACACCCTTATCCGTTGCAGTGCCGTGACCGTTATCGCCATCAAGCGAAGCAGTGTTGGTAATCGTTGTACCAGCCGCACTTTCAAGCACCTGCACGTCAAAAGTGATTTCAGCCGATTCGCCCGGTTCGAGATCACCTACGAGCACAGACAGCGCATTGCCGCTCAAATGATACAGCGCAAATTCGTTGTTGATATACACGCCGCCTACCAGCTTAACACCAGTCGGGAGCGTATCGGTCATTACGACATTCTTCCATGCGGCAGTTGCCTTATTGCCGTTCTTTGCGGTAATGGTGTAGGTGAAAGTATCGCCTACATTGGCAGTCGTGACGCTGGCAGTCTTGTTGACAATCGGAGCAGCTTCGCCCTCATCAATCTGAACGCCGCCGTCCGGCATGGGAGTAGTCTTGCCGTTATCATCGAGAATAGCAGTGTTTACGATAAACTTGCCCTGTGAATCATCATCAACAGTTACATCGAAGCTAAGAACGGTCTGTGCGCCTGCTGCGATAGCATCCGGCGTGAAAGTGATTGTTTTCATCGTGGCATTGTACGAATAATTGACCGTTGCCGAACCATTCTCCTGTACATTGCCTGCAAAACTTACGCCGTCAGGCAGAACGTCAATCACTTTCATATTGGCCCAGTCTGCGGTAGCTGCTGCACCGTTTTCCAGGCGAATGGAGTAAGTGATCGTATCGCCAACTGCGGCAACCGTCTTGTTTGCGGTCTTATTACCCGCATGACCGTCTGCCGTACCATCCTCAATATCCACACCGTTATCCGTACCGCTCTTGTCCGGCGTATTGCTGCCGCTGACGAGGGCGGTATTTTCAATGTGCATACCGTAAGCATCGCTGTTGACAGTTACATCAAAGCGGATAGCCTTGGTCTGGTTCGGCGCGATCTCACCGAGCGATACCGTCAGGGTCTTGCCGGTATTGTCGTACTGATATTCTGCGGAGTAGCCGTCTACGGTTACATTGCCGCGGAAAGTCAGTCCGTCCGGAATGGTATCGGTCATAACCGCGTCGCGGATATTCACATCCGCACCGGTCGCATTCGCTGCGTTTACGGTGTAGGTGATCGTATCGCCAACCTTAGCAATGGTTTTGTCTGCGGACTTGGAAACAGTCAGCAGCGCGTCACCGTCTGCGATTGCTACACCATCGTCCTTGTCCTGCACCGGGTCTGCATTGTCAGAGGTCAGCGTTGCAAGGTTCTGGATGGTGGTGTTGTACGCGGATTCGTTCACCGTTGCGGTAAAGCCGATGATCTGCTTTGCATCCGGCTCAATCGTGCCGACATTGACGGTCAGCAGGCGGGTATTCTCATCGTAGGTATAATCGTTGGTGTTCTTGCCGTTCAGAGTGACCGAGCCGTATTCAAAGGTCAGTCCAGCTGGAAGAACATCGGTGATAACGCCGTTCTCAACCGGAACAGTTGCGGTATCATCATTCTTGACGGTCAGCGTGTACGCGATCTTATCGCCAACGCGGGCAGAGGACTTGTTTGCAGTCTTGTCGATCTGTGGCTTTGCCTTGCCGTCACCAACGGTTACACCGTTGTCCTTGCCGCTGGTGTCCGGCGTGTTATCGGACTTCATCACAGCGGTGTTGTAGATGGTCTTGCCGTATGCGGCGATGTTGACCACTGCAACGAAAGTTACCGTTGCGCCTTCTTCCACGCCGAGATCACCGACCTTGACTGTTAGAACGCGGGACGCTTCATCATAGCTGTAATCGTTGGTCAGCTTGCCGTTCAGCGTAACCGAGCCGTACTGCATATCCAGTCCGTTCGGAATGGTATCGGTCAGCACAGCGCCCTTGATTGTCACGCTTGCGAACTCGCCGTTTGCCAGCTTGATGGTGTAAGTCACTTTATCGCCAACATTGGCAGCGGACTTGTCCGCAGTCTTAGTAACTTCCGGCTTGGTCTTGCCGTCACCGATCTCAACGCCCTTGTCCTTGCCCTCGGTGTCCTTGATGTTATCACCGGAGAGGACAGCGGTATTGTGTACGGTCTTGCCGTAAGCCGACTTATTGACGGTCACAGCGAAAGTGACGGTGCGGGCAGTGTTCGGCTTCAAATTGCCGATCTGCACAGACAGCTTGCGGCTGGTGTTGTCGTAGCTGTACGGATAGGACTTGCCATCCACCTGCACGCTGCCGTCTACGAAGTCAAACTCAGCCGGAATGGTATCTGCCATTTTAGCGTTTTCGATCTCGTAAACAGCACCGTCACCGTTGCCAACCTTGACGGTATAGGTGATCTTGTCACCGACATTTGCGGTTTCCTTATCCGCAGTCTTGGTCACATACGGCGCGGTATCGCCTTTCTTGACATACACGCCATCGTCCTTGTCCTCGTAAATGTTGGTTTTCTTGCCGTCCGCAGCGGTTACATAACCGTTCGTACCCTTGGCAACAGCGGTGTTGTAGATCGTCTGATTGTACATATCGCCGTTGATCTTTGCCTTGAAAGTGACGGTTACGGTCTTGCCAGCGGCAATATCACCGAGGTTTACGGTCAGCGTACCGTTCTTGACGGTATGGGTAGCCGCTACATTGTTCACATAGACGCTGCCCTCGATAAAGGTCATGCCGGACGGGATTTTATCGGTCAGCACGACGCTTTTCCATGCGGAACTTGCTTTCTTATCGTTCGCCAGCTTGATCGTGTAGGTGATCTCGTCACCTACCTTAGCGTCCTTGACGCTTGCCGTCTTTTCGATGGACGGGAGCGCGTCACCGGTGCTGTACTTATAAGTGATCGTGCGGATATAGCCGCGATACTCATACGCCGGAATGGACTTGGGCGCGGATTCTGCCTTGCCCGCCGTAGTGACAGACTTTGCGATCTCCTTGCCGCTCGTATCTACGAACTTCTCAACGATGATATTGTACTTGCCATCGTTGTACTTCGCGTCATGCCATTCTTCGGCGGTATGGGATACCGTTGCTTCCATGAGGTCAGTATAGCCCCAGAACGATTCTGCAAGATCGTTGTACGGATTTCGCACATTCAGTGCCTTTAGCTTTTCACGGGTAACAGTGCGGTTGATCATGCTGTTTACCAGTGTTACGGTTTCGGTTCGGGTAATCTCCTTGTCGGGACGGAAAGTGCCGTCCGGGTAGCCCTGAATCCAGCCTGCTTCGCTGGCAGCATTGATATAGCTGTATGCCCAGTGACCCTTTTCTACATCAGAGAAAACCTTGCCGCTGGTGTATTTGAGGTTCTGGAAACGAGCCGCCAGCGCAGCGAACTCGGCACGGCTGATCGGCGCGTTCGGTGCGAAAGTGTCCTTGGACTTGCCTTCCAGCAGGCCGATGTTATACAGCGTTTCGATAGGCTCATAGAACCAGTTCTTTGCGCTTACATCCTTGAAAGTGCCGTTTGACATACGCCGCGTAAAGCTGGGATAATCACCGTCATACAGGCGGTAGAAGATCATAGCAGCTTCGGCGCGGGTCAGATCATCGTTCGGGTGTACGCCCTTGTCGGGATAACCGATGATATAGGTCAAGTCCTTGTGGGAGTAGATGTACTCGACGCTCTCGGTGTAGTCCGTGTAGGTGTAGTTTATGATCGTCTGCGGGGACTTTTCCTCGTGTGTGACGCTGTATGTCTGCTTTGGGACAATCTCCTTGCCGTTTTCTGCGTCAAGATATTTTGCCGTCACCGAGGACAGCGTGCTTGCAGACTTCGTGCTGACGGCAAACGAACTTGGGATAATCGTTGCCGCCATCGCCAGCGACAGTCCTGCTGAGGTGATTCGCTTTATAATCGACATTGTTTCACTCCATTTCCATTAAGCTCAACTGCCCCGGCAACACACCATCCTGCAGCCACCAGTGCAGCACTTCTTCCCCGCTCTGCCAGACAGCAGGCAGTTTTCTGTGTCGGCGTTCCGCAAGCATCCGTTCAAATGCGTGCAGATACGCCCGCTCGTAGGTCGGATACCGGCCAAACTCAAACTGCCGTCCGGCACGACCTGCCAACGGACAGCCAATGCAACCGACCCGATGGGAACCGCGCTCATACAACGGATTGACCGGGATATGCTCGGAACGAATGTAGTCCCACACATCGCTGTCTGTCCAATCAACGATAGGATTGCAAACACGCTTTGCCTGCAATCGGCAGTTCTCGAACAATCGCCGGGCATCGTCATTATCATTGCTGATCGTGATTCTGCGGCTTATGTCTGCGGATTGCTTCTCATATATACCGCGGTTCTTGCGGCGCTTGGCGCTTTCGGCCCAGCGAACGCCTGTTGTTATCATGCGACCTTTGCCGCCCTGCTCTTTGAGAACCGAACAGCAGTATCGTACAACGCGCGTCGGCGGCATGAGTTTCTGCGGTATCAAGCTCCACATGGTCACTCGAGCACCCTTGAACATTGGCAGGTTGACGGTACACTTGATGCCCTCGTTCTCCAGCCGCCGGAAAGTTTCGCGCACATGGTAAACCGTTTCGGGAGCATCTACCGAGGTATGATTATGCTGGACTTCATACCGGATACCGGCCGCCCGTGCCAGCGCAAGACACACATCGCTGTCCTTGCCGCCCGAAGTGGTTATAACGAGCGGTGCATGGTAATAGGTTTCACTCATTTCAGCGGCCAGCCGCAGACGAGCGATTGCTTTCTGTTCCTTATTCATTGCGCCCCATGAGTTTGAAGTAGGCTTTCGGGCGTTTCGGCAGTTCCGTCCAGAAAATACAGCGTCCGTACAGATCGTGAACGAAACTCTCACGGCCTAAGTAAAGCTGTACGTCCATTTTGCCGTTCGGATACAGACACAGAACCCGATGGCCGCGTTCCGGCAATATCTTATTTGCGTTTTTCCATTCCATAGATGACCTCCAAAAGCAAAACCGGAGGAATTCATGCGATTCTTCCGGTTTGTGATTATTCTGTTGTCCGGATTTTTACACTATCATATATATCATCACCTCGCATTTCTCTGTCAGCCTACTCGTCCTCACCCCCGGCTGCCGGGAAACATCAGGCGGCCGGCGGCGGACCGACCTCACAGGCATTGCACCTATCTTGTTGTCCGATCTCACGGCCTGCGACGCTTTTCACGCTCGGACTATGACTAATCGGGAGTATCATTATCATCTATGCGGGTCATCGCCTTGTCGGGAGCCGCCCGACAGTTCGCGGCTTTACGCCGCAGCTCTCCGCACAGAATTTGTACCTGATGTTTGATGTTCACTTGCCAAGGAACAGTGAGAGAAAATACTTATTCCTCTCACTAATTCCCCCGCTGTAACGGCCAGTGGAAACCGTCTTTTTCAGTCTTTTGAAAAATATTTTTTCATATTGCGCAAAATACGGTCTCTCCGCTTTCGTACCATTGTGTGCGAAATACCAAGCCGCTGTGCATACTCACGTACAGAAATGCCTTTATAGAACAATGCGTTGATCAACTGACGGTCCGAATCTTCTAACATATCCAGCACGGCAGGCACCTTGAGCAATTCCCGTTCAAACGCATTGCTTTCTTCCTGTTCCATGAACCATTCCTCAGCACTGGGCGCGGTCTCACGAATCAGCTTTTCAAGTGATACACCTTCTTCTTCAAACTGTTCCAGCGAAAGTTCGTGCTGCGCCGGAATATCCTCACCAACATATCTTGCACGTCGGTCTACCTGTGCGTATATAGCAAATATCTCGTCTGAAACCTCTACATCCTGTCCGAACACGGTAATGATGTTTGCAACTACGTTGCCGTCCTTATCTTTAACCCGCTTATAGTTGCGGTTTTTCTGCCAGTTTTTCATTTTCAAGCTCCAATCTTAAAGTTTTTGTTTAAGATTGGAACTTATGGATAGCGGGCAATGCAGGCTTGCCAGGAATCTATAAAAGATCGAAACACCCTTTGTTTTTTGCTTTTAGGGCAAAAAAATAAAGCCTTTCGCATAGCTGTTAAGCTATGCGAAAAGCTCTGTTGTGGGTATCTCACTCTCAAGGGCAGAATCTTACGTCCTTAAATGGTAGATTTACATATTATCAAATTTGCGCTGAATATCTCGGGGAATTTCAGCTTCATAAGTCCAGTGTGTACTAGCCGTATTCACAGCTATACAACAAGTGAAAAGACAAATTTCTACTATCACTCCAACCATTTTATTTTTCAAGTATGAATATCTATCACTTTGGCGAATTGTCAATCCATTCACAAATTTTAGTTCTGCTATCATTAGCATTGCAACCATAATCAACACAATAAAAACAGAATTTACTATCTTGCTATTGATCCGAATACCGTATAATATCACTGCGATATATATCAATAAAATTTTATGTGTACTTTCACGATTTCTCTTTTGTTGTCGGATAGTCAACACATGCTTACTTGTTTGAACCGGTGTTTTCGTCCATATAATAAACCATGCTACTATCGCCATTATAACAATCAGCTGCATTATGCCTGCATAATAATAATATGTAAATATAATAAACATACACACTGTAATACTAATACACTCAAAGCGGCTTTGTGCATGTGCTCCTCCCGCTGCCCAACGCAACGGCAAGAAGAATATTGAAAATACAATTCCAGATTGAATATTTCCTGAAAAAATATATACGCCTATCAATGCAATAAAAAACGTACTTATCCCCCATAAAATCTGATAAATTGCAAATTGAACTTCTTCTGAATATATTGATATTTCTTCATATTTACAAAAATAGCTCGTGATTCTCCGAGAAATCTCTTTCATATTTTATCTCCATATAATTAATGTACATATATCCTATCATATCCCTCGGTATCTCACATGCAAATTATAAAAAGTGTTCATGTAATACGCAAAACCGCATATTGGCAACACTCTTGTTCGCATATATAATAATGATATATAGATTTTTTTAGAATGGAGATTATCCTATGCCACTTTTAGCCTATGCTCTTTCTGCGTTTGGGCCTATTTATCTGAAATTATTCTGTTTTGAAAAACTACTTCATCGACGAAACATTTCTATGCCCATTCTCGTGCTTCTATTTGGCCTTGCTTCTATTATTCTTACTCTCCAAGCTCAATTCGCCTACAATCCCGAATTAAATTCGCTTTTTACTATTTTTATTACATTCCTGTTATCTTACTGTTATTGCGAAGCATGGACAAATCGCTTATTTGTATCGTTATCACTTTTTGTTCTCAGTTTAATTGGTGAAGGTAGCAGTTGGCTTATTTCTCGAATGTTTGTTGTAGTCAAAGATATGAATCGTGTTAATGAGGAAACATATTTTGCAGCTGTTGCTTTGCTTGGTGTCATTGTAGAAGCCATTTATATCATCATTGCACTTCACATAATTAAACTTTTCAAAAAGCGTAGTCCTAAAATCACTACATTTATTTTGTTTCTAATCATGGTCTTAACTTATGGTGTCATTGATCTTCTTGTCACCTTCGCAGACACGGCCTATCTCGTTCCTGCGCTAATCCTTTCCGTGCTTCTGATCGCCGCCATTGCAGGCTGTCTTTACTTATTCAACGACCAGCTTCGTGTACAGCGCGAACGGATGCAGCTTGCCCACCTCGAAGAAATGCAGCAGGATCAGGTACAGCACTACACCGCTCTATACGAGGCCAACCGCCAGGTTGCTGTACAGCGTCACGATCTCAAAAACATTCTGCTCAACATTCACAGTTATATTCAGATTGGTGACTATGACAAGCTGGATCAGTATGTTTCCAATTTTCGAGAAAAGCTGCAGCCCTCTACGATGATCGACAACGGTATGCCCTTCATCGACGCGGTACTGTCCGCAAAGATGGCAGAGCACACCGAAATTCCGTTTGCACTGCATATCGCTCCGCTGCAATTAGAGCACCTTACCCAGCCACAGATTGCGTTCATTCTCGCTGCTGCGCTGGATAACGCGATTGAAGCCTGTGCGCAAAGCGCAAAGCCGTTCATCACTGTCCGGCTCAACCAGCAGGGAAACATGGTTTCACTGGTTGTGATCAATGCTGCCGATCAGCCGATCAAAGCCATCGGTGATACGCTGCTCACCACCAAAGCCGATGCCGCATCCCACGGTTACGGCGTCAAGAGCATGAAACAGGCCGCAGAACAGGCGCACGGTATGCTGACATGGCGCTATGAACAACGTATATTCACACTTTCCGTTCTGCTGCAGGACATTTCCGAAAATTAAATAATTTATTCTCCCGCTCGACCGTTAGGAGGTCTTATATTGAATATCATTATTTGTGACGACGACGAAGCACAGGTTGTTCAGATTGAGCGTTTTTTGTCCACAAGAAATGGCTATACCATTTTTTCTTTTCATTCCGGCAAAGAATTGCTGAGCAGCTTACCACAGTCCTGCGATATTGCTATCCTCGATATTAAATTGCAGGATACACTCGGTACAAAAATAGCAGAAAAACTTCAAGCAATTTATCCCGAAATAGATATTATATTGATCTCATCATATCCAAAGTATGTAACAAACGCATTTCACATAAAAGTCTCACAATTTTTGGTAAAACCAATCAACAAAAAGACCTTTCTTTCAGAATTTGATTACATTCTTGCACAGCGCTGTTCTAAGCATTACCGCTGGATTGTTACAAATAAGACCTCAATCCATGCGCTTTTCCCGGATGAAGTAACTTTCGTTGAAGCATACCACCGTCACCTGTACATACATACCCCAACACAGACTATCGATATATGCGGCAGTCTGAAAGATGCCTGCAAGGAGCTTGAATGTTACGGATTTATCCTGTGCCATCAAGGCTTCCTTGTAAACACCAAGTATATCCATCACATTGAAGATGATACAATTATCCTCTCTACCGGCGATAAGGTCCCGATCAGCTACCGCAAGCGAAAAGAATTCATCGAACGCTATACCAAAATTATTACCCGATAATACCCATTTTATCTTCCCTGCACAAACGCATTGTGCAGGGATTTTCTTTTTGCGCTTTTGACTGCGATATACACACTTTTTGCTAAATTCTACACAGTTATGTTTTTTCAATACTCTTTTTTGCCAATCCGCAACGCATTTTTGCACATTCGCCTATACTGTTACAAATTGTTTATGTCAAATCCAAATCGGTGAATAGGAAGTTATACTGGACTTATATTGTCTTGTCGTACTGGCTGTAAATTTTCCAGAAAAACTGGCATAATTATTATAAATTATGAAGTTATCTGAAAGGTTGTGCCTTATGCGTTCCAGTACCAACGAATTTCAAAAAGACTTTTGGGAAAAAGTTGGCCAGCGCATTATTAACCGCCGCAAACAGCTCGGCATGACACGCGATCAGTTGTCCGATTTTCTCCAAATCACTTACAAGGGACTCAGTCAAATCGAACGAGGTGAGCACGGCTGTAGTGTTGCTCGTTTAATTCAGATTTCCAATATACTGAATTTGTCTCTCGACGATTTGTTATTTGGTAAACATGAACTATCCGAGCATGAACTTGAGCAAATCCGCACTGCGCGAGGCCGTATCGACTTGCTGCTTGAAAATCGTACTGAAACACAGCTTAACAGCATTTACCACGTTCTGCTCGCAATCGTATCTTATATGCCCTTAGACTAAGAAAGGTATTTTCAATTCCCATGCACATCGTTATTTGTGAAGATGATGAAGCGCAAGCACTGGTTCTAAAAAAATATTTTCACGAATACCAGTCTACCCACCCGTCAGATAGCATTTCATTCTTTTCCTCTGGAGAAGAACTTCTGCAGAGCATTGACCGTAATCCAACTATCCATTTTGCATTTCTTGATATTGAATTGCCCGGTATATCCGGTTTGGAATTAGCTGATATTCTGCGCAAGCGGTATCCCCATCTTTTGATTATATTCATCACAAACCATCCGGAATACATCAGCACTGCCTTCAAACTACACCCAGACCAATATCTGCTGAAACCTATCCAATCGCAAAATCTATTCGCAGTTATGAAATCCCTGCAGCATGAATATTTTCATTCTCATATCCAATATGTTGAAAACGAGCGACGTTTAATCACGATTGCTTACAGCGAAATAATCTATGCAGAATTCTATCAGAACAAACTATTTGTTCATTCCCTTTCTGGGGATTACACCCTCGAAATCGAACCTAAGGAAATGAAGCAGACGCTGTTAGACAAAGGATTGATTCGTACCCATCAGGGCTTTTATGTCAATCCGGTACATATCAAATCTATCGAACTCGATACAGTCATTTGCAGTGACCAATCACAAATCCCTATCAGCCATCGCGCACGCCGCAATCTAATTCAGCAATACACAGAAAAATATGCGACTATGTTCTTTCATTCATAGTCAACTGCTTAAAGGCAGGTCAGAAATCCAATTTCTGACCTGCCTTTTTTCATACACACTTACCACCAAACAATACAGTTTTTCCACATCATATTGCACTATCCAACCTAATATGACCAAATACATCAATTAAATCATTCTCACCGTTTGCTGCGCTATAATTGCGCAGCAAATATTCTTTTATAGAGGTGAACTTTTCTCATGGATACACCGGTTGCTTATCTCATTTGCCGGTGCAAAGCATGCACTTCGACATACACCACAGGCGAAAACATGCCGCAACCATTTTCTCCGCACAGCCTAATCTTTGATGATTGTACGATCAGTACACAGCACTGTATCCGGCATATTATTTCCATTTGCCCGAATCGTCCTGCCTTGTATTATCTGCACGAGTCACCAGACTTAACTCCAGCAGAACATCATATGTTCGATGCATTTCAAAAACTCGGCTGCACCATACAAGCTATGCTTTGCAGCGATTTTGGAAAAACCTCCTATACTCGTCAGCGACGGCACAAGCGTTTTCTTGCGCAAACCGATTATCTGTTGGTCGCGTTTGACAAGCCTTTAGCTGAAATCAATAACGCGATACGAACAGCCGATATACAGCATACTCCTGTCATACGATTTCAACCACATTAAGGTGCATTTTTGCTTGTAAAAACTGCACTTTTGCCAGTTTAGTTGTATCTCACATATTGTTGTCTCATAATAGCAACGGAAAATAGAACTAATGGAGGAAAATCCCATGCCTTTACAGAAATACATGATCGAGCACCTGCTGTATCCGGCGATGGAACACCGCAAGGGAAACCAGATTCGTTCGATTTTAAGTGAACTGCAGTTTTCGCAAAACGCTAATATAGAACAGATTCAGCGCACCCGTCTAATCAATCTGCTGCTGCACTGCAAAAAACACGTTCCCGCCTATGCCAATGTCCTGCCCAATGCGAATATTATTCAGGCGGACCCGTTTGCTGTACTGCACACGCAGGTCCCGCTTCTTCCCAAGCGGCAGTTTCAGCGCACGGCACAGCAGCACCTTGCGGACAATATTCCGGATACAGAGCGTATCACCAACTGCACCGGCGGCTCGACCGGCGAGCCTATCCATTTCTACATGACACGTCGGCAGGTGGAATCCTACGAGGCAGCACGCTGGCGCGGCCTGAGCTGGTACGGTATCACCCAGGGCAGCCGCAGTGTCATGCTCTGGGGCAGTCCAATCGAGCTTTCCAAGCAGGCCCAGCTAAAAAACCGCTTGCGCGAAAGTCTACTGAAAAACCGCCGTATTCTGTCCGCATACAATCTGACCGAGCGCGATTTAGCGAAACATATTCTGTTTCTCGAGCGCTACAAACCAGAATATCTGTATGGCTATGCGACCATTTTGACTGCGTTCGCGCAAATGCTCGACAAACACCGCATTCACCCGAATCTCACGCTGAAAGCTGTAGTCTCCACCTCGGAAACGCTCGAGCCGTGGCAGGCCGAGTTACTCGAAAAGGTATTCCGCTGTCCGGTTGCCAACGAGTACGGTGCCCGCGACGCCGGTATTCTGGCATATACCTGCCCACAGGGCGGCATCCACATCACCGCCGAAAACTGTATTATCGAGGTGCTCGACCCGGTAACGCACGAACCGCTTCCGGACGGTCAGAGCGGCTTGCTCGCCATCACCGACCTGACTAATTTCGTACAGCCGCGCCTGCGCTATCTGCTCGGTGATATTGGCACGATTTCCCCATCGCTCTGCCGCTGCGGACGTACCCTGCCGCTCCTGCTGCATATCGACGGCCGCGAGGACGATCTGCTGATTGGACATGACGGTGCGTTGGTACACGGCAACATCATCGGTCAGCTGCTGCGCCCGCTGAATGGCTTAGCAGCGTTTCAGTTCCGACAGCACACGCCGCAGTCCGCAACGCTGTACCTCGTGAAAACCATTCCTACCCTACCGCTCAATGAGCAGTCGATTCACGAGCAGCTCGCTAAGGTCCTGCCGGATACCGAAGTTACAATTCGCTATGTGTCGCAAATCACGCCGACAGCTTCCGGCAAGCTGCGCTACGCGATTCGCGAGTGCCCTTTGCCGACGGAGGCCTGCCATGTGTGATTTTCAGCCGTCGAAATGGCTTGTCGCCGCTGTAATTGCGCTGTATATTGCGGTAATTGTGGGCTCCGGCATTCATTTACATCTACATATACAGGGTCTATGCCACTGTCCGCTGATTCAATACTGAAATCTTAATTTACAAAGTAAAACATGGAGCACATCAGACAATTTCTGTCGATGTGCTCCATGTTTTCATCTATAACAATCCGAATAACATTATTCCATTGGTATGGAATCCACAAGTTCTTTAATCACTGTCGACTTAAACACAATACCCAATCCCATAACTTCCTGTGTTACATAATTAGTGCTCGACGGAACAGCCTGCAATTCGTTATTACGAATCATCGTCTGGGCCACAATTCCAAGCAGTTTCAGTTTTCGTTCTCCAACAACAATCCTGCCATTTCTAAAATTCTCATACGTCAGATCAATATAAACCGGACTTCCGCTCGAACCGGGAAATACCTGTGCGTCGATCACAAATTGTGGTTTTCCGTTAAAATCGAATTTTGGATGGCTTGCAATCATGCCAATTCTCATCAATGGCAGATTGTTTGAGGTATCAAATCTGCCTGCTGGATAACCCACAAAGTATACATTCTCCGCAATAGAC
>ERZ837910.3704-NODE-3704-length-16182-cov-4.662057_pt1 | contig 16182 bp, 12 predicted proteins | sample MGYA00519940_ERZ837910 | MGnify/ENA primary metagenome ERZ837910 (study PRJEB31850, sample SAMEA3708825) | human gut metagenome | biome: human gut; feature: human-associated habitat; material: faeces | place: China | collected 2014 ... | reverse complement strand
ATCTTATTTTTATAGTTTTATATCTATACTTATTTCAAACAGGACGCAAAGTAAGCACTTTTATCCGTATAAAACAAGGATTTCTTAAAATAATTCACTTCCAGACACCAATTTTTCCTTATTTGAGCAAATCACGAAGAATTAATAGCGCATTATTGCCCGCTCTTTCAATATTCATGGCTCTTCCGCGGTTCGTTTCCTGCCTGTAAGTACGAATTTCATTTTTATAACCAGCAGCGATCCAGACAGTGCCTACCGGTTTCTCCGGTGTTCCACCTCCGGGACCGGCAATTCCTGAAGTTGCGACAGCGCAGTCGGTTTTCAGCGCTTTCATCGCTCCTTTTACCATTTCGATCACAGTCTGCTCACTGACAGCGCCATACACTTCCAGTGTTTCCGGTGAAACATGGAGCAGATTCATCTTCACTTCGTTAGAATATGCCACTATTCCTCCATTAAAGTATTCCGAACTTCCGGCAATGGACGTCAGACGTGCCGCAATACTTCCTCCGGTGCAACTTTCTGCGGTGGAAACGGTTAAATTCTTCTTTTTCAGCAGTTCGCCTACGATTACCTCCAGTGGGATATCTTCTTCGCTGAAAATATCATCGCCCAGTATCGCTTCCAGCTTAGCCTGCTCGTCGTTCAGTGCGCTTTCCACTTCTATCTTGTTCTGTCCCCGTCCGGTTAGTCGCAGGCGGATGATTCCAAGTTTGGGCAGATATGCCAATTTGATGCTTTCCGGCAAGGCTGTCTCCCACGGTTCCAGCTTTTCAGCGAGTATGGATTCGGGGTAATGTTGTACTAGAAAGGTCCGGTGCATGATTACATCCGTCTGAAACTTCTCACGTAGCTTGGGCAATACGGACTCAGTCATAACGGCAGTCATTTCCTGCGGAACACCCGGCATGGATACGAGTACTTTATTGTCTTTCTCAAACCAGCTGACAGAAGCGCTTCCTACCGGATTGTTGATGACCGTGCAATCTTTGGGAACCATTGCCTGACTCTTATTCAGCGCATTCATCGGTATTTTCCCGGCAAGCACCCGCTTTACGTTCTCAAATACTTCTTCGCTGAATATCAGTTCGGTATGGAAGTATTTACAGAGAGTTTGTTTGGTGATATCGTCTTTTGTGGGACCGAGTCCTCCGGTTACCAGAACGATATTCACCCTTTTCATCGCATTATCTACTGCTTCCATGATCTCTTCTTCCCGATCACGGATCGAAACAATGCGTAGAACTTCGATACCTATCTTATTTAATTCCTGCCCCATCCAGGCAGAATTTGTATCGACTACCTGCCCTATCAGCAGCTCGTCACCAATGGTAATAACTTCAGCAAACATCTTTTTCCTACGTTAGTTAATAGAATATGCTACCTATATTAATAAGGTATATACGCTATGTTAAGTCATTAGGTTTACTTCATTTTTTCGTTCCATATACGTGATCCATTCGGTTCATGTGCGTGAGCCGAATGGATCACGTATGTGAACTGGACGGCTTACGCACGTGGAACGAAGGAATGCTATAAACAAAGATTCTTAATGAAGGCTTCTTATATCATTAATCCTCCTTTGTCTCCCTATTATATATAGGTGCATTTTGTTTTCAGCAAGGCTTCTTTATGCCACCGCCTATTGGGTCGGTGACATTTTTTCGGTGTTTGCCGTCACTATTGTTATTGCCGTCACTTTAATCGTCACTACTTAAATTATTCTATGACAATAGTTTATTATATAAAGTGACGATGACGTTAAAAAACTGTTTTATAATGTGACACGGGAATAAGCCGGAAGATCAATGGAGCAGAAGTCTTTATCCAGATACTTGAAGTATCCGGTAATGGCAATCATGGCTGCATTGTCGGTCGTATAGCTCAATTTAGGAATAAAAATATTCCAGCCATATTTTATTTTCTGCAATTGCCGCACATTTTGCATCATTTCTAATTTTTATTGGCAAATTAATCTCTTTTTTAATATTTTCTACAAGATTATAATTTTTTACACCTAAATTTACCGACTTTACTATTTCTGTTCCTTTTATTGTTCCTGGCACAGATATACCTACTTCTTTTATTTTATATTCTTTGGCAGCTTTCCGCAGTTTGTCCATCAGAATGTCTACAACAGTTGCTTCCAGAGAGGCGGCCAAATCCACTTTATGATGCTCGATGAAATCGGGATCGTCTTTCATCCAGTCACGCAAGGAGTATAGGAAAGAAGTTTTCAGTCCGCTGAAACTGTAGTCCAGCCCCGGAATATGCGGTTTGCTGAAAGTATACGCTTTCGGATTGCCTTGACGTGCCAGTTTGTCAATGATCGGTCCGCCCGGATATCCGAGACCCATCACTTTAGAACATTTATCGATTGCTTCTCCGGCAGCGTCATCAATCGTCTGACCGAGAATTTCCATATCATTATAGGCTTTTACCAATATAATCTGTGAGTTTCCTCCGGATACCAACAGGCAAAGGAACGGGAATTTCGGTTGGATATTTTCTTCTCCTTCTGCTTTAATAAAATGAGCTAAGACATGCCCTGTCAGATGATTAACATCTATCAAAGGAATACCGAGTGAACGTGCGAATCCTTTGGCGAAAGAGACGCCTACAAGTAAAGATCCCATCAATCCCGGTCCACGTGTGAAAGCTACCGCGCTCAGTTCTTCTTTGGTAACCCCTGCCCGTTTCAGTGCTTCGTGTACCACAGGAACGATATTTTGTTGATGTGCCCGTGAAGCTAATTCGGGTACTACTCCGCCGTATGCTTCATGTACGGCTTGACTTGATACCACATTTGACAGCAGATAACCATCCTTGATTACGGCTGCCGACGTATCATCACAGGAGGATTCAATTCCTAATATTATTGCACTCATATGTTTTTAAACTATTAAACGGTGCAAAAGTAATGATAAAACTACGATTCATAACGAACTATTTTATATTTTTGTTCGCAAAATAAAAGTAATCGCTTATCAGAACGCTGAAAAAGACTGTACGCTGGGTAGTTGGTATTGTACTGGGAGTATATATCGGAACTATTGTTTTGCTGAATATTCCAAATGTTCAGCGAGCAATGAGTGTGTTTATCGCCAAGGAATTGTCCGAGGTGCTGAATACACGCCTGACTATCGGCAAAATAAATATCGGTCTATTAAACCGTATTATCATTGATGATGTGCTGCTTGACGACCAGAGCGGCAAGGAAATGCTCAAAGTAACCCGCTTATCGGCTAAGTTTGATATCCTTCCTTTCTTTAAGGGAAAGATTTCCATTAGCAGTGTCCAGTTATTCGGCTTTACCATCAATCTGAATAAAGAGACTCCCGACTCTCCTCCGAATTTTAAGTTCGTATTGGATGCTTTTGCTTCCAAGGACACTGTAAAAAAGGAAAGTTCGCTGGATTTGCGTATCAATTCCGTTTTGATTCGTCGGGGAAGGATGGCTTATCATGTATTGTCAGAGGAAAAGACTCCCGGAAAGTTTAATGCCAAGCATGTCCAGCTTCAGAATATTATAGCCAATATTTCATTGAAGGCGATGAGCAGGGATTCTTTGAATCTTGGTATCAAGCGTCTGAGCTTCGATGAAAAGGCTTCCGGATTCTCTTTAAAGAAGATGAGTCTGAAATTGGTTGCCAATGATAAACGGACTAATATAGAGAATTTTGCCATTGAGCTGCCCGAAACTTCACTGAAGATGGATACTATTCATTTGGTGTATGACAGTCTGAAGGCTTTTGATCAGTTCTCGGAGAAGGTCCACTTTTCTTTCCGTACGTTACCCTCGCAGATTACTCTGAAAGATATTTCCCCTTTTGTACCTATATTGGCGCATTTCAAGGAACCGATAACGCTGGATATGCAGGTAAAAGGAACGGTCGACCAGCTTACCTGCTCTCATCTGGAGATTACGGCCGACGACCGCCAGTTCCGGCTATCGGGGGATGTATCGCTTCAGGAACTATCGAGTCCGCAGGATGCGTATGTGTACGGGAAGCTTTCCGAACTTTCCGCCAACAATCGTGGTGTCGGTTTTTTGGTGCGTAATCTGAGCAGCAATTACAATGGTGTACCTCCCCTTCTGGAACGTTTGGGGGATATTGATTTCCGTGGAGAGATTTCCGGATACTTCACCGATCTAGTTACTTACGGACAGCTTCGTACCGGGCTTGGTAATGTAAAAACCGACTTAAAGTTAAGTTCCGATAAGGCTAAGGGGCTGTTTGCTTATTCCGGTGCTGTCAAAACAGAAGAGTTTGAACTGGGCAAGTTATTGAATAATGAGAAATTTGGGGAAATCACCTTTAATCTTGATGTACATGGACGGCATATCGAAAAACAGCTTCCTGCTGTAGAGTTGAAGGGATTGATCGCATCTGTGGAATATAGCAGATATAAATATGAGAATATTACGCTGGACGGCGAATACAAGCAAGGCGGATTTAACGGAAAGATAGCGCTGGATGATCCGAATGGGTCTATTTATCTGAACGGAGATGTGAATGTGACATCCAAGGTTCCTACTTTCAATTTCCTTGCCGTTGTCGACAAGTTCCGTCCTAATGATTTAAATCTTACACCTGATTACCAGGATGCGGAGTTCTCTCTGAAGGTAAAAGCTAATTTTACCGGAGGTTCCATTGACGAGATGATTGGAGAAATCAATGTGGACAGTCTGGAGTTCAGGGCACCGGACAAGGAATATTTCATGAAGAACATGAATGTACGGGCTACCCGGCAGGATAATGAAAATCAGCTTAAACTGACTTCTGAATTTCTGACGGCAAACATAGCGGGAAAATTCCAGTACCATACTTTACCGGCAAGTATTTTCAATATCATGCGTCGGTATGTGCCGTCTTTGATATTGCCTCCGAAGAAACCGATAGAGACGAACAATAATTTTGCGTTTGATGTACATATATATAATACGGACATTTTATCTACGATATTTGATGTTCCGTTGACTGTATATACACATTCTACGTTGAAAGGGTATTTTAATGATGCCTTGCAGCGGCTACGTGTGGAAGGCTACTTCCCCCGCCTGCAATATAAAAACAACTTTATCGAGTCGGGTATGATCTTGTGCGAGAATCCTTCGGACCATATCAGTGCGAAGGTGCGGCTGACCAGTCTGAAAAAGAATGGAGCCGTGAATCTTTCTCTGGAAGCACAGGCCAAAGAAGATAAAGTCAGCACGACTCTGAACTGGGGAAATAATGCCATAGCAACTTATAGCGGAAAGTTGGCGGCTGTTGCACAATTCCTGCGTACAGCAGGTGAAAAGCCTTTGCTGAAAGCGATGGTGGATGTGAAACAGACAGACGTTATCTTGAATGATACACTTTGGCAGATACATCCTTCGCAGGTAGTGGTGGACTCGGGCAAGGTGGATGTGAATAATTTCTATTTCAGCCATCAAGACCGTTATGTGCGTATCAATGGGCGGCTTTCCGACAATCCGGCAGATACCGTAAAAGTGGACCTGAAAGACATTAATATGGGATACGTATTTGATATTGCAAACATATCCGATGACGTAAACTTTGAAGGAGATGCTACGGGAACAGCATATGCCAGCAGCGTGTTCAAGAAACCTGTGATGAATACCCGCCTCTTCGTCAAGAACTTCTCGCTCAATCAGGGCCGTTTAGGTGATTTGAACGTATATGGCGCCTGGGATAATGAGAAAAGAGGAATCTATCTGGATGCTTCCATTCAGGATATATCACCGTCACCATCGCGAGTCATCGGTATGATCTACCCGTTGAAACCGGAAAGCGGACTCGATCTGAATATCGATGCCCATGAACTGAACTTGAAGTTCCTCGAATTTTATATGAAATCAATAGCACAGGATATAAAAGGACGGGGAACGGGAAAAGTACATTTTTACGGAAAGTTCAAGGGATTGAATCTAGATGGGGCTGTTATGACGGATGCTTCCATGAAGTTTGATATTCTGAATACCCACTTTGCCGTTAGAGATACGATTCATTTGGCTCCTACCGGATTGAAATTCAATAATATGCATATTGCCGATATGGAAGGGCATTCGGGAACCTTGAACGGGTATCTGCGTTTCCAGCATTTCAAGAATATAAATTACCGTTTTGAGATACAGGCTAATAATATGCTCTTGATGAATACGAAGGAATCGACGGATATGCCATTCTTTGGAACGGTATATGCTACGGGAAATGCGTTGCTTGCAGGGAATGCGATACAGGGACTGGACGTAAATCTCGCCATGACGACCAACCGGAATACGGTATTCACCTATATCAACGGAAATGTGGCGTCGGCTGCCAGCACCCAGTTTATAAAGTTTGTAGATAAAACGCCCCGTCGAAACATTCAGGATTCCATTCGGGTAAATTCCTATTTTGAGCAGATGCAACAGAAGCGTCAGGCGGACGAAGAAGAGCATCAGACAGATATTCGTTTGAATATTCTAGTAGATGCTACACCCGATGCCACCATGAAAATTATTATGGACCCTATAGCCGGAGACTACATCAGTGCGAAGGGAACAGGAAACATACGCACGGAGTTTTATAATAAAGGGGATGTGAAGATGTTTGGTAATTACCGGATCAGTCAGGGAATATATAAGTTCAGTTTGCAGGAAGTGATTCGCAAGGATTTTATCATCAAAGATGGAAGTACGATTACTTTCAACGGCGCTCCTTTGGATGCGAATATGGATATTCAGGCATCATACACGGTAAACTCCGCTTCACTGAACGACTTGAATCCGGATGTTTCCTCCATTGCCCAGCAGACTAATGTACGGGTAAACTGTATCATGAATCTGAGTGGGATTTTACTGCGGCCGACCATTAAGCTGGGTATCGAGCTTCCGAATGAAAGAGATGAAATTCAGACGTTGGTGCGCAATTATATCAGTACGGAAGAGCAGATGAATATGCAGATTCTTTATCTGCTGGGTATCGGTAAGTTCTATACGGAAGATGCTGCACGGAACAATCAGAACTCGAACGTGATGTCATCGGTACTCTCTTCTACTCTGTCCGGTCAGTTGAATAATGCCTTATCTCAGGTTTTTGAGACTAATAACTGGAATATCGGTACCAATCTGAGCACGGGTGATAAAGGATGGACGGATATGGAAGTAGAAGGTATCCTGTCCGGTCAGTTGCTGAACAACCGCCTGTTGGTTAATGGTAATTTCGGCTATCGGGACAATCCGATGGCGAATACCAACTTTATAGGCGACTTCGAAGCTGAATGGCTGATCAACCGCTCGGGAGATATTCGTCTGAAGGCTTATAATGAAACAAATGACCGTTACTACACAAAGACAAACCTTACTACGCAGGGAGTCGGTATCATGTATAAGAAGGATTTCAATAAATGGAGTGACCTTTTCTTCTGGAATAAATGGAAACTGCGCAGCAAGCGGAAACGTGAAGAAGCCGAAAAGGTGCAACAGCAGCAAACAGACAGCATTGCCGATGATAAAGCTAAGTCGGAGCTAAAGAGAAAGCGAGCACAGGAATAAAAATAAATAGTGACACTATACCATAACCGATAGTGTCACTATTTTATTTTATTTGAGAATCGTACCGTCTGCGGTTACTTTAATATCTATATCCGGAGAATTATTTCCTTCCAGTTCAATCTGATAATAGGATGTTTCTGTTGCCATCTCAAAGTATTCGGCATCATCCATCTGATATCCTGCATACTCGGTGCTGATGGCATTGGTCACTGCTGTGGGCAGTTCGTTTCTCCGTACCTCCCATGAGGTAGAATACCACTCTCTGCCTTTATCAAACAGGACTTCTTTGGAAACGTTGCGGTTCAGGCCACTGTCGAAATGGATGATATCTACTTCCGTAAATCCGAAATCCCAGTCGTTTTTATCATCTTCCACGTCTACTTCCACGATTCTTGCTCCTGCATATTTCCCATCAATGAAAGTCTTCATGACGGCGGGCAGTTGAGTGGTCGGAAGGTGCTCGTTTTCATGATCGTCTGTGTCTGCAATGCTTTTAATCAGCACTCCGTCGGCAGAATAATACAGATCGACTTCCTGATTTTGGTTTTCCACCTCAATGACGTAGACTGTTTCGATGCCTTGCCGCTCGAGTTTATCCACATCGTCTCTTTTCCATGTCTTATAGTCACTTGCTTCGAATGCACTCTTTACCGGATCGGGCAATGCGGTGTACGGGATATCCGTTTCAGTCATATGCCAGTTGCCATCCGTTGTGAACCATGCGGATGCCTCATATCCATCATAGAAGTCCGCTACATAATATCCTGCCTTTGTTTCCCACTTTACGTTCTTGACGTTAGGATACCTGGTCGAGAATGCTTCTTGCAATGGGGTAGGAACAGCAATTGATTCATCGTCATCGTTGTCGCAGCTGTGCAGGCTCCATGCTGCACAGAATGCTATCAGTAGTGTATAAATTCTGAGTTTCATTGTTGTCGTAGATTTTAAGAAAGTTAATTATCAATATCAATCAGATTAAACTTCAGGTCAAATTTCAGTTCTGTACGGTTGGATAGCTTTACTTCGTAATCTTTCTTATCACGTTCTATCTTCAGCACTTTTGCATCCGGATAATTAGTTGTTACATATTTCTGAATGGCGGCAGGAATAATGGCAACAGGTACGGAGGTGTGCTTGCAATCTACTTCCTCCCAGTTTCCCTTCTTGTCAAATTCCACTTTATTACCATTCGTGAAAATCACTTCATAGCTTTTGTAAAGGAAGTCACTTTCCATTTTTGCCAGTGCCACTTTGCTGTCAGAGAAATGCTGTTTGATAAACTGTTGTGCTAATTGTGGCATTTGAGTCACCTGGATAGGTTTATCGTCATCTGCACGTGCTACTGTCTGTAAAGTGAACAAGCATACTAATAAGAATACTAACTTTTTCATAATCATTGTTTTTTTAATTGGTTTTACTGTTATCATTTAATTTATAATGCAAAGATGAGAGGAGAATCTGAAAAGATTTGGGAATTTTGGGCAAAATCCGAAAAAAACAAAGGAAATCTTTCTTATTGTATTCTTTTGTTTCTTTTAACAGCAACTAATAAATTCATCGCTTATTTTTGCAGGCACAAATTTGACAATATTCATATTAAATCAACCATAAGAACTTTCGTATGACTATGAGAACAAATTGTTTTTTATTATTAACTGTTTTGCTGGGAATACTCCCCATGAGTAACACACACGCTAACGACTCTATACCTAAAAGCGTGATTTTGTACACACCTTACACTAAAATCTCCGTTTCACCGGGGGCGTCTATTGACTACAGCATCGACCTGATTAACAACACAGACAAGTTGGTGAATGCCAATCTTTCCGTCAGTGGCCTATCAAGCAGCTGGAAACATGAAATGAAATCCGGTGGTTGGAATCTCAGTCAGTTGGCCGTACTCCCTAAAGAAAAGAAGACTTTTAATTTAAAAGTAGATGTTCCTTTAAAAGTAAGCAGAGGCAGCTACCATTTTGTAGTGTCTGCCGGAGAAACGCAACTCCCTTTGAATGTCGTTGTGGCACAACAAGGTACTTATCAGACGGAGTTTACCACCGACCAGCCCAATATGCAGGGAAATTCCAAATCAACTTTCACTTTTAATGCCACATTGAAGAATCAGACTGCCGATCAGCAACTATATGCGTTGATGGCTAAAGCACCCAGAGGCTGGAATGTTATTTTCAAACCTAATTATAAGCAGGCAACTTCCGCACAAGTAGAAGCCAACAGTAGCCAGAATGTAAGTATAGACATCACTCCTCCTGCCAATGTGGAAGCTGGCAGTTATAAAATTCCCGTACGTGCCGCTACAGGCAATACTTCGGCCGAACTGGAACTGGAAGTAGTTGTCACCGGTTCTTATCAGATGGAACTGACCACCCCGAGAGGATTATTAAGTTCTGATGTGACTGCCGGTGATACCAAACAAATCGAACTGGAAATTAAAAATACAGGTTCTTCTTTATTGAAAGATATCCAACTGTCTGCCAACAAGCCGGTTGACTGGGATGTAGCTTTCGAACCGTCAAAGATAGAAATGCTGAAAGCCGGAGAAACGGCTACTGTTGTAGCCATCTTGAAAGCATCTAAGAAAGCGCTTCCGGGTGATTATGTAACTACGATGATGGCCAAAACTCCGGAAGTGAATGCAGATGCACAATTCAGAATTGCCGTAAAGACTCCGATGATTTGGGGATGGGTAGGTGTTCTGATTATTCTGGCTACTATCGGTGTTGTCTACTATCTGTTCCGTAAATATGGAAGGAGGTAAATTATGGGCGAACAAGTGATCGTACTTACCGAATTAACCAAACAATACGGTAAATTTACTGCTGTAGATCATATTCGCCTGAATATCCGGAAAGGAGAAATCTTCGGTTTGCTGGGTCCGAACGGTGCCGGAAAGTCAACTACTATTTTGATGATGCTGGGATTAACGGAGCCCACATCGGGAATTGTCGAGATTTGTGGAATTAATTCTACCACTCATCCTATTGAAGTGAAAAGGAAAATCGGCTATCTGCCCGAAGATGTGGGATTCTATGATGACATGACAGGTCTGGAAAATCTGATGTATACGGCACGGCTGAACGGTATCCCTGACAAGGAGGCGAAAGTAAAAGCACTGGAGCTGATGAAGCGCGTAGGGCTTGAAGATCAGCTGAAAAAGAAAACCGGAAAGTATTCCCGCGGTATGAGACAACGTCTTGGTCTGGCCGATGTGCTTATTAAGAATCCCGAAATCATTATTCTAGATGAGCCGACTTCGGGAATTGACCCTGCGGGTGTTCAGGAGTTTATTGAACTGATTCGCTGGCTGAGCAAAGAGGAAGGGCTGACGGTTTTGTTTTCTTCCCACCATCTGGACCAGGCACAGAAAGTATGTGACAGAGTAGGATTGTTCAGTAACGGCAAAATACTTGCTCTGATTGATATGGCAGAGCTGAAAGAAAAGAAACAGGAATTGTCTGATATTTATAACCATTATTTTGAGGAAGGAGGCGAAGGGCATGAGTAAAGTCAATCATCCTTTTTGGGTTATCGTACATAAGGAAATATCCGATCATGTCAAAAGCTGGCGTTTTCTTATTCTGATCGGTATCATAGCACTTACTTGTATGGGATCGCTATACACGGCGCTTACTAATATCGGTGCGGCTATCAAACCGGATGATCCGGACAGTTCGTTCCTCTTCTTGAAGTTATTTACAGCTTCGGACGGGACTCTCCCCTCTTTTGTGCTGTTTATTAACTTTTTAGGTCCTTTGTTGGGAATTGCTTTGGGATTCGATGCTGTCAATTCGGAGCAGAATAAGGGGACATTGAGCCGTATGCTGTCTCAGCCCATTCATCGTGATTGTATCATTAATGCGAAGTTTGTGGCTGCTTTGATCGTGATAGGTATTATGCTGTTTGTACTGGGCTTTTTGGTGATGGGATTCGGATTGATTGCCATTGGCATTCCTCCTACGGCTGAAGAATTCTGGAGAATCGTTTTCTTTCTTATAACGAGTATCTTTTATGTAGCCTTTTGGTTGAACTTGGCCATCTTATTCTCACTCCGTTTCCGTCAGGCTGCTACTTCTGCGCTGGCTTCCGTAGCCGTTTGGCTGTTTTTCAGCGTATTCTATACGATGATTGTCAATTTGGTGGCAAAGGGATTAAGTCCGTCGCAGATGGCGTCTCCTTATCAGATTATCAGTTATCAGAAATTTATTCTTGGATTAATGCGTCTGGCACCCAGTGAATTGTTTAATGAAGCTACTACAACGCTGCTGATGCCTTCCGTCAGAAGTATCGGACCGCTTACGATGGAACAGGTACAAGGGGCTATTCCGAGTCCGCTGCCGTTGGGACAGAGTCTGCTTGTTGTTTGGCCACAGCTCACGGGGCTGATTGCAGCGACTGTTATCTGTTTTGCAATCTCATATATTATGTTTATGAGAAGGGAAATCCGATCCCGATAATCATATATGCGGAGTCCAAATCAGGTATTGTCATAAGGTGTAATCTTAGGTAGTACCATATTAATTCTGCCATCCAGCACATTGTCTTGCTCTGGATGGCAGATGTTTTATTAATTGTTTTACTTCTAGTTCTTGTTGGAGATTTCGAAACAATGTTCTCCTTGTTCGAAGTAATATCGCAAGTTCAACTGTTGCAGACGGCAGATGGAATCGGTTATTGCCAGTCCTAATCCAGTAGATCCTTCTTTTTTGTGTCCTTGATAGAAACGTTCAAAGATGTGAGTCTCATCCAGTGGTTGCTTCTCTCCGGAATTTCGGAAGGTGATGCTATGTTTGGTTATGATAATCCGGATATGTCCTTCGTCTACGTTATGTACAAACGCGTTCTTTAACAGGTTTGTTAGTAAAGCAATAGCCAGAGATTCGTTCATGGTTATATGGAAATTAGCCTGTTCTGTTATACTTACTTCTATGTTCTTGTAGCTGTAGACTTCTTTATAGTCTTCCAGGCATTGCCTGAGGAGTACGTTTAAGTCTACCTCTTTGGTGTCGGTGAACTGGCCGTTATCTATTTTTGATAGCAGCAACAGGGATTTGTTTAGTTTGGTGATATATTTCAGTGTCTGATGGGTTTTCATCAACTCTTCAAGCTGTTTCTCGGACAAAGAATCGTCTTCCATCAGCATTTCCAACCGATTGCGGCAGATGGCAAGCGGTGTCTGAATTTCATGTGAGGCGTTTCCAATGAACTGCTTCTGCTGTTCGAACATTTGTTCTGTCCGCTCTACGTAACGGGTGGCCGCATCATTCAGTTTGCGGAATTCCGTGATCCGTGTATCGTTTTTCAGAGGTTTGTTTTTCTTTCCGGTCTGATAGCTGTCCAACCAATGAAGTAGTATATACAGCGGTCGCATATTACGATAAAATACCCATACGGATATGATGATGATACAAAGTAACAGAGCTACATACAGGAAAATAATCCAGACTTGAATCGCACTTTTCAAATCATCTTTTTCGATGCTGGGAGTGGATACGGTCAATTCGTAATAACGGTCTTCGTCATCTTTAAAGATAGTGGTCAGAATACGTGCCGGTTCTGTTTCCTCTTTTTCTACAATGTATACCATGGAGTCTTTATATTGGATATCTTCCCGGCTCTTTGCATATTCTTTGGTTATTTCTTTCAGATAATATTGATTATTGGAACCATTATTTTTGGAGGGAAGCTCCTCTCCTGCCAATGCGCGGATAATGATTGTTTCCGAATAGTCTTCCAGTGAATCATCCACTTCATCGTTGACTTCGTCAATCATCGTAACATAGAAAAAGACTGCCCAGACAGTCAGGATAAGAGTCAGGGCGAGGGTGATGCGAAAAATGATATAATATATAAGTTTCATGGATGATCCTTTCTGGTTTCGATTATTCTACAATCAGTTTATAGCCGAATCCATAAACGGCCTTGATTTCAATATTTGCTTCTGCATCCTTCAATTTTTTGCGAAGATTTTTGATTTGTGCATAAATGAAGTCAAAGTTATCCACTTGATCGATGTGGTCTCCCCATACCGATTCTGCCAGTGTGTTTTTATTGACCAGACGGCCGGGACGATTTATGAAATAAAGCAGGATATCATATTCTTTTCTGTTCAGTTCCAGCTCCTGTTCGTTGACAAACACCCGGTATTTATCGGGTTCTATCTTTACATTTCCCTGACGGATATAGATTTCTCCATCATGTTGATTCCGACGGATCACACTTTTGATCCGTGCATTTAATTCTGCCAGATGAAATGGTTTCGGCAAATAATCGTCAGCTCCTAATTCCAGTCCCAGTACTTTGTCTTCCAGCGAATCTTTGGCAGAGATAATAATCACATTTTCCCGTTTGTGGAGAGCTTTCAAACGTTCGAGAAGGTCAAGACCGCTCCCGTCCGGCAGCATAATATCCAGTAAGACACAATCATAGTCGTAATCTTCTATTTTGTATAATGCACTGTTGAAGTCTCCGGCCGTTTCTACGACATAACGTTCTTTTTCCAGCGAACGTTGGATCAATTCTCTTAAAGAGGGTTCATCTTCTACAATTAATATCTTCATAAAATCTTCTCCTTTCTTTATTACTGTCTACAAAGAAAAGAGATATTTCTGAAATAAAACTGAAATGGATAAAAAAAGAGTCAGATTCTCAATTTTAAAAATCTGACTCTTTTACTATTGAAATAGATATTTTTAATAAGAACGTGCAAAAACGACGCGGCAGGCAGAAGGTTTGCCCGTTACCATACATTTTCCCGGTTCTTTATCACCTTCAACGTACGAATCGAATGGGATACAACGAATCGTTGCTTTTGTATCCTCTTTAATCTTTTCTTCAGTCTCGGTTGTTCCGTCCCAATGAGCTAGGATAAAGCCGCCTTCTTCGATTTTCTCTTTAAATTCTTCGTAAGTATCTACTGTCGTGATTTTAGAATTGCGGTAATCCAATGCTTTTTTGTAGATATTTGCTTGAATTTCTTCGAGCAGTTTCTGAACATATGTTTCGATGCCATCGCAAGTCACAGTTTCTTTTTCCAGTGTATCGCGGCGCATTACTTCCATTGTATTGTTTTCGAGGTCACGTCCTCCCATCACCAGACGAACAGGGACACCTTTCAATTCATAATCTGCGAATTTGAAGCCCGGACGTTTGTTGTCCGCATTGTCATATTTCACAGAAATGCCCAGTGCTTTCAGTTTGGCAACAATGCCTTCCACTTTCGCGTCGATTTGTTTCAGTTGCTCGTCGTTCTTATAGATAGGAACGATTACTACCTGAATCGGAGCCAGATGTGGAGGTAATACCAGACCGTTATCATCGGAATGAGTCATAATCAGAGCACCCATCAAACGGGTAGAAACACCCCATGAAGTTGCCCATACATATTCCATCTTATTTTCCTTATTCACAAACTGAACATCAAATGCCTTGGCAAAGTTCTGTCCAAGGAAATGAGATGTACCGCTTTGCAATGCTTTTCCATCCTGCATCATAGCTTCGATGGTATAGGTATCAAGTGCACCGGCAAAACGTTCGTTAGCGGATTTTACACCTTTCACTACCGGAACAGCCATGTATTTCTCAGCAAATTCGCCGTATACATTCAGCATTCTGATCGCTTCTTCCTCTGCTTCTTCGCGTGTGGCATGAGCGGTGTGTCCTTCCTGCCACAGGAATTCGGCAGTACGCAGGAAAAGACGGGTACGCATTTCCCAACGGAAAACGTTTGCCCACTGATTACAAAGAATAGGCAGGTCACGATAAGACTGAATCCAGTTTTTATATGTATTCCAGATGATTGTTTCTGATGTAGGGCGAATAATCAGTTCCTCTTCCAATTTGGCAGCAGGGTCTACTACTACGCCGGAGCCGTCTTCTGCATTTTTCAAACGGTAATGAGTCACTACGGCACATTCTTTAGCGAAACCTTCTACGTGTTCTGCTTCGCGGCTCAGGAATGATTTTGGAATTAATAATGGGAAATAAGCATTCACGTGTCCTGTTTCCTTGAACATATCGTCTAGTTGACGTTGCATCTTTTCCCAAATTGCGTATCCGTAAGGCTTAATCACCATACATCCGCGTACGGCAGACTGTTCTGCCAAATCAGCTTTTACCACCAAATCGTTGTACCACTGTGAGTAGTTTTCGCTACGTTTGGTGAGGTCTTTCAGTTCTTTTGCCATTATATTTTTCTATTTAAGTTTTCTTGGATGTTAAAACAGGGTGCAAAAATACGAAAAAGGAACGAACTGCCCTATTCTTCTCGCATTATTTTCTTTATATCGCCTTATGTGACTGATTTATCCATTTATAGTTACTATTATAGTCACTTTACTTGGTGTCATGGAAGAGTATATCTATGGATTTCACTCAGATGAAGAAATTTATTGTTATTGGACTACTATTCCTAATATTCATTTCTGCTTTACTGGGATTTTATGGTATTTATCTGATACATAAAATATCAAGAAAATGAGTTAAAAGAACTCTTGTAAAAATATAAAAACAGATAGTCATTGTCTGACTACCTGTTTTTTCAGTGGAGCGGTAAGCGAGACTCGAACTCGTGACCCTTAGCTTGGGAAGCTAATGCTCTACCAACTGAGCTACTACCGCATTACTTG
>ERZ837910.3689-NODE-3689-length-16262-cov-10.365089_pt1 | contig 16262 bp, 17 predicted proteins | sample MGYA00519940_ERZ837910 | MGnify/ENA primary metagenome ERZ837910 (study PRJEB31850, sample SAMEA3708825) | human gut metagenome | biome: human gut; feature: human-associated habitat; material: faeces | place: China | collected 2014 ... | reverse complement strand
CTTTTGTGCGCTCTCCCCGTTGAAAGCACTGCCGCGATAACGAGCGGCGCACGTCGGCCCCTACTGCTGCACAAACAGGTTCAGGGGGAAGCTTGCGGGTGTTCGTTCGGGTTTCGCTCTCTGCGCGGCTTCCACCTACCCGCACTCTCTGAAAGAGGACATTGAAACCTTACTTTTCCCGGTCAACGCTTTTTCTTGCATGCATTGTATCACGGCTTTTTGTCCGTGTCAACACAGCAGGCGCATTTTTGTGCGGTTTGACCATCAGAGTCGGACTGTTCCTCTTTTTGGGCGCAGTGGCGGCACAAACCATACAGAACGCTGCCCTCGCACTGCAGGGTAAAGCCATGCTCTGCCATCAGGTGGGCGCGCACCTCGTCCATGAAGTGGCAGTCCAGATGATAGATGCGCCCGCACCGCACGCACTTGAGGTGCAGGTGCTCCCGGCAGTGACGGCCCTCGTCCACATACTGGAACACGGCCTTTTCGCCCTTGTCGGCGACGTATTTCATCACCCGCTGTTCTCCGGCCAGTTTGTCCAGATAGCGGTAGACGGTGGTGGGGTTGGGGCTGGCGCCCTCGGCTTCGAGGTGCTCGAGGATATTGGACGCGCTGACCGCGTGCTGGCGGTTGCGGATGAGATAATCCAGGATGAGCTGGCGGGTCTTGGTGTTGTAGCCGTCGCTTCGTGCCATGATGCTGATACCTTCTTTCTGTCTGTAGTGTACCACATTTTATCCTTCGATGCAAAACAACAGCTAAATGCTGGCAACAAGCACAAAATCCGTTGTGAAAAATGTGCAAAAATGAGTTAAGATATTTGGCCAAAACGGAAATCAAGCCAAATTTCAGCAGAAACTCTTGTAAAAAATAACCTATTGTGTGATAATAAAATCGAGATGATAGTTGGATGGTTTCAGGGATACAAGCAGAAAACGAAACATCCGACCGGAGATAGACTGGAGAAGAGGAAGAAGAAGATGAAAGAGACGGAAGCACAGGCAAAGCTGAGCCTGAAATTACAGGCGTATCAGTACCTGAAAACCAAGATCCTGAACTGTGAGTACCGCCCCAACGAGTTCCTGAACGAGCAGAAGCTCTGCGCCGAGATGGGCAACATCAGCCGTACCCCCATGCGGGATGCGCTGGGCCGCCTGGAACAGGAAGGACTCATCACCATCCTGCCCAAGAAGGGCCTGATGGTGTCGGGCATCACCGAGGAGGACGTACACAGCATGTTCGAGATGCGCCTGCTGGTGGAGCCTTATGCGCTGCGCACCTACGGCGCGGACATTCCCCGGGAGGAGCTGGAACATTTTGTGCAGATGATGCACGAGCCGGACGTCATCGACGACTTCTGCAAGTCGGACGACGACTTCCACGAGCTGCTGATGAGCACTCTGCCCAACAAGTATCTCCGCTCGGCCTATGACCGCATCACCGGCCTGAACACCCGTTTCCGCATCATGACCGGCAAGGTGAGCATGATCAACCGGGAGCAGACCTGCGAAGAGCATCTGGAAATTCTCGAGCCTGCCCTGAAGGGCGACTGGAACACCGCCGCCGATGCCCTGCAGAAACATCTGGAGATCGCCCGTGACAAGGCTGAGGGCGTCATCAAGGTCATCCGGCTGTGGTGAGAAGATAACAACAAAAGACCTCTCTGTATCGAATGGTGCGGGGAGGTCTTTTTTCACGCAGGAAGGGAAAATGGTTGAAAACGATCCCCCAAAACCGATATAATGGAGACAGTTCAAATGTGAGGTCTGACAAAATGCAAAACAACACACTTTCCCGCCCGGACTTTTCCCTCAGCGGCACGGCTCTGAAACGCATTGCCTGTCTGTCGATGCTGCTGGACCACATCGGCGCGTCCCTGCTCGAGAACGGCCTGTTCAAGCAGGGAGCGTTCTGGCCGGGGGATGTTCAGTTGGATGGCGTTCTGCGGCTGGTGGGTCGGCTGGCGTTTCCCATCTACTGTTTCCTGCTGGTGGAGGGCTTTCTCCACACCCACGATTTCAAAAAATACGCCCTGCGGATGCTGGGCTTCGCACTCATCAGTGAGTGGCCCTTCGACTGGGCGTTCTTCTCCGGCGTCTACTGGGGACATCAGAATGTCTATTTCACCCTGCTGCTGGGCTTGCTGGCCATGAAGGCTCTGGATACATCCCAGACGCCGGAGGGAATGTCGGCGCTGAAAGGCATCCTCGGGGCGGCAGCCTGCTTCCTCGCGGCGGCGCTGCTCCATTGTGACTACGATGTGCTGGGGCTGGCCCTCATCCTCGCCCTCTACATGACCCGGAAGGACAAAAGAGCGCAGTGCATCGCGGGCGCAGTGTTCTCCCTCTTCGAGCCGGTGGCACCGCTGGCGTTCGGGCTGGTCTGGTTCTACAGCGGCGAGCGGGGCGGCAGCTCCAAACTCGAGCAGTGGGCGTTCTACTGGTTCTACCCCGCCCATATTTTCGTCCTCGGCATCCTTACAAACCTCCTGCTTTTCCGATAAATAACCGAAAATTATAAAAATATGACACAAAATTGCAACATGAAATGAGGGAAACTGGCAAAAAGTGTGATATAATAAACAATAGGATAGCAAAAATGCATCAGGAGGTTCTACCAATGAAGATCATTCGTGCAAAAGACTACAAAGATATGTCCCGCAAGGCGGCAAACATCATCTCCGCGCAGGTCATCATGAAACCGAACTGTGTGCTGGGTCTGGCGACCGGCGGCACCCCTGTGGGCGCATACGCACAGCTGGTGGAGTGGTATAACAAGGGCGACCTCGACTTCTCCGAAGTGACCACCGTCAACCTCGACGAGTACCGCGGCCTGCCCAAAGAGCACCCCGAAAGCTATTGGAGCTTCATGCACAAGAACCTGTTCGACCATGTGAACATCCGCCCCGAGGCCATCCATCTGCCCGACGGCACCAACCCCGACGCGGCCGACGCCTGCGCTAAGTACAACGACATCATCCACAGCGTGGGCGGCATCGACCTGCAGCTGCTGGGCCTCGGCCCCAACGGCCACATCGGCTTCAACGAGCCGGGTGAGGCATTCGAGCTGGAGACCCACTGTGTGGACCTGACCCCCGCCACCATCGAGGCCAACAAGCGCTTCTTCGACGGCAACGAGGACCTTGTGCCGAAGCAGGCCTACACCATGGGCATCAAGACCATCATGCAGGCCCGCAAGGTGCTGGTGGTGGCCAACGGTCTGGCAAAAGCAAAGGCAGTCAAGGCGGTCGTCTCCGGCCCTGTGACTCCCGAGTGCCCGGGCTCCATCCTGCAGATGCACCCCGACTGCATCCTCGTGGCCGATGAAGAGGCTCTGAGCCTGCTGTAAAGCCCGGAGGAACGCATGGACGAAAACGAAAAGAAAGAGCCGGAGATGGCACAGGAACCGCCCAAACCTGAGGACTATAGCCGCTACATGGGGACCCTGAACCGCATCTACCGCCGGAACAATAACCCGCAGCGCAAGAAGCTTGGCGACGGCATCACTTCGCTGAAAAAGGGGCAGCAGCCTGCCGCCCCTGCGCCGGAGTCGGGCAAAAAAGACCGCAGCTTCCTTGTTGTGGCGGGCGGTGCCATCGTCCTGATGGCGATCCTGTATTTTATCAAGCTCTTATAAATAAAAAGGGCCGCTGTGCAGCTGCACGGCGGCCCTTTTGCATTGCTATAAGACTCAGACGTTCTCGGTCAGGAACTTCTCGACAGCCTCAATGGCAGCTGCCTCGTCCTCGCCCTCGGCGGTGACGGTGATGGTCTCGCCCTGACGGATGCCCATGCCCATCACGGCCATCAGCTTGCGCATATCACAGGTCTTGCCGTTCTTCTCGATGGTAATGGCGCTGGTGTACTGCTTGGCCAGCTTGACCAGCAGGCCGGCGGGGCGTGCGTGGACGCCGAGTTCATCTTTGATGGTATACTGGAACTGTTTCATGGCTCATAGTCTCCTTGTTGGATAAAAGGGGGATTCGGGTCGTTCAAAAAATCAGACAGCGCTCTCGTAGTCCAGCATGAACTGCACGATGCCGTCCATGGCCAGCTCGCGCGGGTCGAGCTTCAGCTTGCCCTCGCGGATCTTTGCGTAGCTGATGGGCATATACTGGTGGAGCATATTCATCGGGATGGGGTACTCGCGGAGATTGTCGAACAGCTTGTTCATGGCGGCCACTACCTCGGGCTGGCCGATGTAGTAGCGGGCGCGGTCGGAGTAGCTGTACTTGCGGCACTGTGCCAGATGCTTCTCATCGCCGTGATAGTGCTTCTCCCAGTTTGCAGGGGAGGCCAGCATGACGGAGTCCAGAGTCTCGATGAAGTTGGCGCGCTTTTCCTCGGGGACAAGCTCCTTCTCCATCATGCTCAGGGAGAACAGGGCCTCACGCAGGCCGTAGGTCAGGGCCGGGCCGACCTTGAGGATGGCGATGCCGTCGGTGACCATGTTGTACAGGTCGGTGGCGGTCTGGTAGTCGGTGGAGTGGCCCTCGAAGCAGATGTCCGGGAACTCCTTCAGGGCTGCGCAGAGGTCCACAGCGGCGGCAGGATCATAGTCGAACACCTGCTCGTCGCCGAACTCAACGCCGGGCTGAACGACCACAGCGATGACGTCCTTCATGCCGTCGCCCACGCCCTCTTCGGTCCAGACGCGCTGGTAAGTAGAGACAGTGTCGCGGAAAGCATCGGGGCTGGTGACAGCCAGCGTGTCCTCAGCCTCGGTAGCACCGCCGGGGATGGGCACTTCGCTGCCGATGACGAAGACGGGACGCATTGCATCGGGCTTCTCGGCCTTCAGCTCTTCGTAGCCCTTCATAGCTGCCTTGTACAGCTGCGCGCCGCGGCGTGCGATGACCTCGGTCTTGAGCAGGCCGGGAGCGTCGTCAGCCACCTTCATGCTGGTGTCGAGGTGGATCTTGGTAAAGCCTGCGCGGGCATACTGGTAGACCAGCTCGACCGAGTTCTTCATGGCCTCGGCCTCGGGCAGCTTCTGCCAGGTCAGGGGACCGAGGTGGTCGCCTGCCAAGATCATCATGTTCTCGGGCAGGTCGATATCCTTGGCCATTTTCAGGACCATCTGGTAGAAGTCGGCGGGCTTCATGCCGGTGTAGCCGCCAAACTGGTTGACCTGGTTGGCGGTGGCTTCGATCAGGACGGGGATGTTGCGCTCCTTGGCGCGGCGCAGCGCGATCTCAATGACCAGCTCGTTGGCGCTGCAATAAGAGGGGATGCCGCAGCGGATGCCCTGGCGGCGCTTGTCCATCATTTCCTGAAGCGGGTGTTTCATGTTTGCTATCTCCTTCGTGTTTGCCTGGGTGGGTGTATGCGTTGAATGGTTTTCATTAAAGTTTGGGCTGGCCCATGCAGTAGGTCTGCAGGACGTCGTAGTTATCTTCCAGCACCACGAGGTCGGCGTCCTTGCCCACCTGGATGGAGCCCTTGCGGTCGTCCAGATGCAGGCACTTGGCCGGGTTGATGGTGCAGGAGTTCAGAGCGTAGTTGAAGGGGACCAGAGCCTCTTCCACGAGGATGCGCAGGCCCTTGTTGATGTTCAGGGTGGAGCCTGCCAGACCGCCGGTGGCCGTCAGATGGGCGCTGCCGTCGGGGTAGATGATGATCTCGTTGCCGCCGAACAGGTACTTGCTGCCCACGGGCGTACCCTTGGCCATCAGGGCGTCGGAGATCATGATGGCGTAGTCGGGACCCTTGCTCATGAAGTAGTTGTTCAGAGCAGCGGGGGTGGAGTGGCAGCCGTCACAGATGATCTCGCCGTACATGGTGCGGATGCGGTAAGCGGCGCCCACCAGACCGTTTGCACGGTGGTTGAAGGGCGACATACCGTTATAAACGTGGGTCATGGAGCGTGCGCCGTTGGCGTAGGCCATGACAGCCTGCTCGTAGGTCGCGCCGCTGTGGCCGATGCTGACCACCACGCCGTGGGCCGTCAGATAGCGGGTGAGGGCGAAGTCCTCGTCATGCTCCGTTGCCAGTGTGACATAGCGGATGTGGCCGCGGGCGGCTTTTTGGTAGTGCTCGAACTGCTCGATGGTGGGCTTGACGATGTACTGGTCAGGCTGTGCGCCCTTGTACTTCATGTCGAGATAGGGGCCTTCGAAGTGGATGCCCAGGATCTCTGCGCCGTCGTAGCCGCTCTCCATGACATTGGCCACGTTGGTGACAGCGTTGGTCAGCACCTCCACGCTCTGGGTGATGGTGGTGGCGAGGAAGCTGGTGACGCCCTCCGAGACGATGTGCTCTGCCCAGTAGCGCAGGCCGTCCTCGTTGGCGTCGTTGGTGTCAAACTCGTAGGCGCCGTGGCAGTGGATGTCCATAAAGCCGGGGACGATGCGCTTGTCACCGTAATCGTCGTCCACATCCTTGGTGCCATAGGGCAGGATGGCGGTGATCCTGCCGTCATTCACCTCAATGGCAGCAGGGACGAACTGGTCTGCAAGCCAGACCTTTTTGCTTTGTATTACCATTTTAGATGCCCTCCTTCTGGGGTCGATAACTTGATTTCATTATACCGCACAGCTTCGGAAAAATATTTATAATTTTCAATCGATTTGTTATTCGTTTCGGCAAAAAGACATAAAAATGATGGAGAAAACGGCCTGACAGGCCGCTGCGCAGCGGCTGGTTTGTCTTTTTCAACCAAAAAGTTATGGCTTTCAGTTACCCCCTTGTTTTCTGCGGTTTGGTTGTGATATAACAAACAAAAGAGAGCGGAACAGCTCTGCTATGGAATTATCAGAAAAAAGTTTTACCGTATCCATTAGGAGGTAGATTTAGGATGAGCATTTTTAATCTGACCGATGAGAAAATGAAGGAGACGTCTTCCACCTTTACGGCCCATGAGATCTATCAGCAGCCTGCCACCTGGCGCAAGACCTGTGCACAGCTCGCTGCCTGCAAGGATGAGCTTCAGGCTTTTATCGATCAGGTCGTCAAGCAGGATGATTTCGACATCGTCCTCACCGGCGCCGGCACCAGCGAGTTCGTCGGCAACTCCCTGTTCCAGGCCCTGAACCCCAAGTACGACTTCAAGGTCAAGTCCTACGCTTCTACCGACCTCGTGCCTTCCCCCGAGAACTTCCTCTCCCGCACCAAGCCCACCCTGCTGGTGAACTTTGGCCGTTCGGGCAACTCCCCCGAGTCTCTGGGCAATGTGGAGGCCGCTGAGGTCGTCTGCCAGAACCTGTATCACCTGTTTGTGACCTGCAACCACGAGGGTACTCTGTCCAAGCTGGCAAACACCCGTCACAACTGCTTCGCTATCAACCTGACCCCCGAGACCCACGACCAGTCCTTCGCCATGACTTCCAGCTACAGCAATATGTATCTGGCTACCTATCTGGCCTTCAATCTCGACAAGCTGGACGAGATCACCGCTGAGGTGGAGAAGCTGGCCGTCGCCGGTCAGCACTTCCTCGATGACCAGTTCGGTCTGGCACAGAAGATCGTGGACGAGTTCGATTACAACCGCATCGTCTATCTGGGCAACATCGGCCTGAAGGGCGTCGCTCAGGAGTCCGCACTGAAGACCCTCGAGCTGACCGCCGGCAAGGTGGCCACCATGTACGACTCCGAGCTGGGCTTCCGCCACGGCCCCAAGTCCATCATCGACGACAACACCCTGACCGTCGCTTACCTGAGCGATGACGAGTACCGCCGCCGCTACGAGCTGGATCTGGTCAAGGAGATGGCACACCAGCGCAAGGGCAACAAGATCGCCGTCGTCTACAACCACGACTGCGAGGGCATCGAGGAGCTGGCCGACTATCCCGTCCAGATCAAGGTCGGCGCCGACATGGAGAACGTCCTGCTGGGTCTGGACTTCATCCTGTTCGCACAGACCATCGCTCTGATGAAGTCCCTGTCTCTGGGCATCACCCCGGATAACCCCTGCCCCACCGGCGAGGTGAACCGCGTGGTCAAGGGCGTCACTCTGTACCCCTACACGCTGAAATAATCAAAACAACGTCATAAATTCAGGAGGGCAACGAGTATGATCGGTTTGGTAGTTACCGGCCACGGCCATTTTGCAGACGGTATCCACACCTCTGCGCAGATGATCGCGGGCGAAAATGATTATGTCCGCTACATCAACTTTGAAGAGGGGATGACTCCCGAGCAGCTGGCCGAGAAGTTCAACGCCGCTTTTGATGAGTTCAAGAGCTGCGACGGCGTCGTGGTGCTGTCCGACCTGCCCGGCGGCTCTCCCTTCAAGACTGCTGTGGAGTGCAAGTATGCACGCCCGGAGCAGAAAATCGAAGTCATCGCAGGCACCAACCTGCCCATGATCGTCACCGCCGTGACCATGCTGGACATGGAGGACGATCCCCGCTCGCTGGCAGACGAACTTATCGAAACCGGCAGGGACTGCATTGCTCTGTTTGAGCTGGAGGCTGCTACTGCCGAGACCGAATCTGAAGAAAGCGACGGGATCTGATTTATGACGATCAACTGGGAAGTTATCATCTGGACCTGCATCACGCTGGCCGTGCTCATGAGCGTCATCGGCCTCATCCTCTACGCCATCTCGGCCAAGAACGTGCGCAGCAAGCGCAAGGAGCTGGGTGAGGTACACACGGAGCTGAAAGTCGGCTCCCGCATCATGTTTGCGGGCGGCGTCTACGGCAAAGTGGTCAGCATCGACGACGAGGACACCCTCCGCGTGGAGGTGGCCCCCAAGGTCGTCATCACCATCTCCCGCTACGCAGTCCAGAGCCTGCTGAAATAAGGCGGCATTCCCCCATATTTGCTACTTTTACCTTTCTTTCATAACGGCAAGGCCCCCACAGAATGTTCGGCATTCTGCGGGGGCCTTGTCATTTGTGCAGCAAAAAGCAGGAGCGGACATCCCGAAGGACATCCGCTCCCGCTGCGATGTTATGTAAATTTCAGATTTAAGCCTTGCCGTTGCTGCCGCAGACCAGGATCTTGCTCTTGACGTATTCCTTGACGTACTCGCGGCCGACGGCGCTGTACTTCTTGGGGTCGAAGACCTCGGGGTCCTTGGCGAGGTATTCCTTCAGGCCCTTGCTGAAGGCAATACGCAGATCGGTGGCGTAGTTGACCTTGCACATACCGCGTGCGACGCACTCGCGGACAGCGTCATCCGGCACGCCGGAGGTGCCATGCAGCACCAGAGGCACAGACACGACCTTGCGGATCTCGCTCAGGCGCTCCATATCCAGCTTGGGAGTTCCCTTGTAGACGCCGTGGGCAGTGCCGATGGCGACAGCCAGAGAATCGACGCCGGTGCGCTCTGCGAATTCAGCAGCCTCGGAGGGGACGGTGTAGCCGTTGCCATTGCCGCCGTCAAGGTCGTCTTCCTTGCCGCCGACCTTGCCCAGCTCAGCCTCCACCGGGATACCGGCGGCGTGGCAGGCGCGGACAACGGACTTGGTGATCTCGATGTTCTCCTCAAACACATGGTGAGAGCCGTCGATCATGACGGAGGTGTAGCCGGCACGGAATGCCTGCATGGCCAGCTCATAGCTGCTGCCGTGGTCGAGGTGCATCACGACGGGGACGCTTGCCTCAGAAGCGGCTGCGGCCACCATGGCGTGGAACATGGCCGGAGAAGCGTACTTCAAAGTACCCGGGGTGGTCTGGACGATGACAGGAGCGCGCAGCTCCTCAGCAGCGGCGATGATGGCCTGCACCATCTCCATGTTCTCGGCATTGAACGCGCCGATGGCGTAATGGTTCTTCTGAGCGTCGAGCATCAAATCTTTGGTCGTAACTAAGGACATAGTAAAACCTCCCAAAACTTTACCTTCTTCAAAAAGCGTTAAGAGTTTAACGATTCATCTTTATTATAGATAGTCCTGGCTAATTTGGCAAGAGCAAAAAACGCCAAAGAGTTTGTCATTTGCGGTTGAAAGCTCAGAAGCCCAGCTGTGCATCCTCCCGGGCGGCTTCCAGAACGGTGACCACCTGCCGGGTCTTTTTCAGTGCGGCGTAGCAGGCATCATAGTCCTTAAGGGCCAGGATCATGGCGATCTCCGCCACCTCGTAGAACCACGGCGACTCGCTGTACTCGCTGCAAATATCTTCCTGTCCGGGACGGACGAGACGGAGCTTCTGGCAGTTGCTGCTGCCCGGCTCGATGAGGATGCGGCCCGCGTCGCCGATGAGCTGGACGCTGCCCGGCGCGGCGCAGTCCTTTGCGCCGGTACATTGGCAGATGAAGTCGGGGTATTCCAGCAGGAGGATGCCGCTGGTGTCGATGCCGTTCCGGTAGAGGTTCGGATGGTAGCTCACCAGCATGGGTTCACCGAACAGCCCCACCACGAAATGTACATTATAAAGGTTCAGGTCCATCAGCGCGCCGCCGCAGCAGGCCGGGTCAAATACCGGCGGCACCTGCCCGGAGAGCAGGGCGTCGTACCGGCTGGAATACTGGCAGAAGGTGCAGGAGACGATGCGGAGAGAACCGATGTCGTCGAGGTACTGCTTTGCAAGTGCATAGTTGGGGTGGTGGGCTGTGGTGATGGCCTCGAAGAGGAAGAGGTGCTTCTCTTTCGCCAGTGCGATGAGCTCGTCAGCCTCCGCCACGGTAGGGACGAAGGGCTTCTCGCAGAGGACGTTCTTTCCGGCCAGAAGTGCCGCCTTAGTCTGCGCATAGTGCAGGCTGTTGGGGGTGGCGATATAGACCAGCTCAATGTCCGGGTCGGCCAGCATGGCGTCATAGTCGGTGTAGACCTTCGGGATGCCGAACTGCTGTGCCAGCGCCTCGCCGGTGGCCTGCTGCCGGGAGCAGACCGCCTCACAGCGGAACGCAGGGACCTTTGCAAACTCTGCCGCCATCGTGCGGGCGATTGAGCCAGTGCCGAGGATGCCGATATTCATAGGAACGTCCTTCCTTATATATAATGGGTATCAGACGCTGCTCTGACAGTTCTGCTTGACGAATTCGCTGGGGGACATGTGATACTTCATGTTGAAGGACTTGGAGAAATAATGGATAGAGCTGTAGCCCAGACGCAGCGAAATTTCGCTGATGGTATAGCGATTCTCGAGGAGCATCTGGCAGCTGCGCTCCAGCTTCTTGTCGTTGATATACTTTTTGGGCGACTGGTCCACCGAGTTCTTGAACAGCAGCTGCAGAGCGGACCGGGACAGCGAGAAGTGCTCGCAGATCTCCGGGATGGTGAGGGGGTCGTAGATGTTGTCGTCGATATAGGCGATGATGCGGTCGAACAGCTCATCCATGGCGCTCTGGTGGGCCGTGCTGCTGGCGGGGGCCATGGGGGAGGCGTAGGTGCCTTGGAGCAGCCGGATGATGGTCTCGGTCAGCAGGCAGAGCATCAGGCTGTTCATATAGGGGATGCCGGTGGTGCTCTCCCGGACGAAGGCTTTTAATAAGGTATTTATCTTCTGGTCGTAGTGGAACACCCGATTGATGAGGGCGTCATACCAGACCTCCCGCTCCACGGGAGTCAGGTTGCGCATATCGAAGAGGATGGTCATATAGGAGGCCCCGTGCTCTTCGTCGGTGTACTGGGTGTGGAACTGGCCCGGGCCGTATATCATCAGGTCTTTTTCTTTTAAGTGGTAGAGCGTGCCGTCCACTTCGGTCTCCAGCTCGCCGGTGTCCACGTAGGTCAGCTCGAAGAAATCGTGCCGCTCACCATGGAAACAGTAGTTCTCGGTGCGGATGCGGTAGTAGTAGCCCAGAATTTTCTGTATCTCGATGCGGGGGAGGACGGCCAGAAATTCGTACTGGGAAGGAAAGTCTGTGATATGCAGCGAGTAGCTGCTCTCAGCGTAAAGGTCGTACTCGAGCTTCTGGGTCGTGGAGACGACGGCGAAGTAGACATTCGGCCTGATGTGGATGAGCCTGTTCATCGCAAACTCCTGCACATCGGCAGCCTCCGCCGTGTGGGAGACCAGCAGAACGCCAATGCCGCTCTTTACCTGTAAATAGGTATCGCAGTTGAAGCAGTAGAACTGGGAGACATAGCGGCGGGTGATGGCGACCATCGTCTGGTGGATGAGCTCCGGGTGCTCGTGGTCGATGGGCTGGTGGTAGACCGAGCCGTAGTCCAGAAAACTGTCATTGGAAGTTTCGCGTTGCATTCAAATCCCTCCTTACTGAAAAAGTATATCATTTTTTTGGCATTTTGACTAGTCTTATTTGCGCTTTTTTGGTAGATTGTAATGAGACTCACCGAATTTAACCGATTTTTAGAAACAGTTTGTTAAAAAATATAAAGACATTTGTTCAAATATAGCCTATAATGTAGTTACTCTGAATTGGAAACTCAGACAAAAAACTCAAGGAGGAATTTGAGAATGCCGAACATTGTTCTTACGCGGATCGACAACCGTCTTGTTCACGGTCAGGTCGCAACGCAGTGGTGTGGCGCCATTGGTGCAAACCTTATTCTGGTGGCCAACGACGAAGTGGCTGGCAACAGCCTGCGTCAGGGTCTGATGAATATGGCCGCTCCTGCCTACGCTGCAATGCGTTACTGGACCGTCCAGAAGACGATCGACACCATCCACAAGGCCAGCGCCAAGCAGCTGATCTTCATCGTCTGCGAGAACCCGCAGGATGTCGTGAAGCTGGTGGAGGGTGGCGTTCCCATCAAGAAAGTCAACATTGGCAACATGCACATGGCAGAAGGCAAGCGCCAGGTGGCAGGTTCCGTCGCAGTTGACGACGCCGATGTGGCCGCGTTCAAGCGGCTGCAGGAGCTTGGTGTGGAACTGGAGATCCGCCGCGTTCCTACCGAACACGCTGAAAACATCGAAAAGCTGTTCAAGTAAGCTTTCCGGGTGCTTTCGAAAATACTTGAAAAGGAGTATTTATTATGGGCTTTAGTGCACTTCAGATCATTCTGGTCTTTGTGTGGGTGTTTATCGTCGCCATCGACCAGTTTGATTTCCTGGAATCCCTGTACCAGCCTATCGTTTCCGGTGCTGTCATCGGTGCGATCCTGGGCGACCTTCCCACTGGCCTCATCGTCGGCGGTACTTACCAGCTGATGACCATCGGCAACATGCCTGTCGGCGGCGCTCAGCCGCCAAACGCAGTCATCGGCGGCGTCATGGCTACCGTGTTTGCGATCTCTTCTCATCTGGATACCACCGCTGCTGTCGGTCTGGCAGTTCCCTTTGCTCTGATCGGCCAGTACATGGTCACCTTCCTGTTCACCCTCATGTCCCCCATGATGTCCAAGGCTGACCAGCTGGCAGCAAAGGGCGACACCAAGGGCATCGTTCGTCTGAACTATCTGGCAATGGCTCTGCTGGGCCTGCTGTTCGCCATCGTCTGCACCCTCGGTATGCTGGGCGGCTCTGCAATGGGTACTACCCTGAGCAATCTGGCTGCCAAGTATGCATGGATCATGGCTGGTCTGGGCGCTGCTGGCGGTATGATGCGCTTCGTCGGTTTCGCTACCCTGCTGCGCATCATGCTTTCCAACGAGTTCTGGGGCATCTACTTTGCCGGTTTCGCTCTGGCAACCATCATCGGCTACATCCCCGAGCTGTCCGGTTCTGCTCTGCTGCTGATCGCATTCGTTGGTATTGCGATCGCTCTGTATGACTACCAGACTCGCGTTGCTATCAAGCAGGCTGCTGGTTCTGGTTTTGCTGCGAATGGAGGCGACGACGAAGATGGCATCTAATGCAACTCATTACAACAATCTGACTCCCGCGCAGCCTTTGGATAAGGCTACGCTGAACAAGATGGTGCTTCGTTCCCTGAACCTGCAGGCATCCTTCAACTACGAGCGTATGCAGGCCGCCGGCTGGCTGTACTGCATCCTGCCCGGTCTGGAGAAGATCCACGCAGACAACAAGGAAGACCTGGAGCTCTCCATGGAGCACAACCTGGAGTTCTTCAACACTCACCCGTTCCTCGTCACCTTTGTTATGGGTATCGTGCTTTCGCTCGAGCAGAACAAGGTTGACATCCCCACGATTCGCGCCGTCCGCGTCGCCGCAATGGGCCCGCTCGGTGGTATCGGTGACGCCCTGTTCTGGCTGACGCTCGTGCCTATCACGGCCGGCATCACCTCCAACATGGCCATCAACGGCAATGCCGCTGCGCCGATCATCTTCCTGGTGATCTTCAACGTCGTCCAGTTCGCTCTGCGCTTCTGGCTCATGAACTGGTCCTACAAGCTTGGCACCAGCGCTATTGACGCTCTGACTGCCAACATGCAGGCCTTCACGCGTGCCGCTTCCATTATGGGCGTCTTCGTCGTCGGTTGCCTGGTCGTCACCATGGGTGGCACCCAGATCAACCTCCAGATCCCCAACGGCACCACCCGTGGCCTCTCCGCTACTACCGTGATCGTCTCCGAGAAGGAGGCCGAGAACTTCACCGGTATGGAGGGCATCGATACCGAGACCGCTGAGGCCGGTACCATCGCCATGACCGATGAGGACGGCAACGCCCTCACCGCTTCCGATGCCGACGGCAACGCTGTCGAGTGCGGCGTCACCGATCTGGGCAACGGCATGGAGTCCGTTACCTACGGCACCGTCACCGAGGATCCGGTCAACTTCTCTGTTGCCGACACCCTCAACACCATCGTCCCGAAGCTCGTCCCGCTTATGCTTACGCTGCTGCTTTACTACATGTTCGCTAAGCACAGCTGGACCCCGACCAAGGGCATTCTGCTGCTCTTCGTCCTGGGCATCCTGGGCGCTGGCCCGCTTGGTCTCTGGCCGAGCATCTGGTAAGGCTCTAGCTTGAGGGGTGTGTCCCTACGCGGCTCACACCCCGACCCCTTAAGCCATGTGTATGTTAAAAGCCGCGTGCTCGAAAGAGCGCGCGGCTTTTGTTTTCTTGATGAGTCGGGTGTTGCAGACCGATAATGCTTAACACCCTAGGTAGTTAGCCGAATTCGAGCAAAAGGGAGGATAGGATGGCGATCGGAGCGCGTAAGCAGCCGCTGTACGATCAGCTGGTCGATATTCTGACCGAAAAGATTGACCATGAATATCGCGCCGGTGACATGATTCCTTCCGAGCGCGAACTTTCGGAGCGCTATGGTCTCTCGCGCACTACGGTACGCTTGGCTCTGCAGGAACTGGAGCGTTTAGGACTGGTGGTTCGGCAGCACGGTCGCGGTACCTTTGTGACTGACCGTTCGGCAAAAGCAACCAATCTTATGCAGTCCTACAGCTTTACCGAGCAGATGCGCGCGATGGGTCGAGAACCCGAGACCACGATTCTCGAGTTTTGCGAGATGGAGGCCGATAAGAATCTGGCCGAGCATATGGGATTGCGTATCGGTGATCGCATTTTTAAGCTTAAGCGCCTTCGTTCTGCCGACAACATGCCCATGATGGTCGAACGCAGCTATCTACCGGTTCGTCAATTTCTGTCCCTAAAGCGACCGCTGCTGGAGCGCAAGCCGCTTTACGATGTGATTGAGCAGGACTTTCAGCAAAAGATACGCGTGGCTGAAGAGGAGTTCTATGCGAGCATAGCCCGTCCCACCGACGCCCACCTTTTGGGAATTGTCGAGGGCTCGCCTGTGCTCGATTTGGTCAGGACTACGTATAACGAGTCAAACGAGGTTGTGGAGTATACACTCTCGGTTGCTCGTGCCGATCAGTTTAAATACAAGGTTTACCACCTGCGTAGCAACTAGTGTCCGCATCGTTTCCATATGGTGATTCTTTGCATTTAACTGGTTACTACCAGATAACCAACCGAAGTGTATAATTGCACGTCAGAGGATTACTTCTAGAGAGAGGTATTAGAAATGTTCGAGAAGAGTGTCGAGGAGCTCACCGAGCTCGGCGCCCAGATCACCACGGCCGAGATTGCTCAGCAGCCCGAGCTTTGGCGTGATACGCTCAACATCTATCGCGAGAACAAAGAGGCCATCGAGGCCTTCCTGGCCGAGGCTCGTGCTATGGGCGAGGGCCGTCTGTCCGTTGTCTTCACCGGTGCCGGTACGTCCGACTACGTTGGCGATACCTGCGCCCCGTACCTGCGTCACGCTGGCAACACTGATCTCTACGACTTTAAGCCCATCGCCACGACCGACATCGTGAGCGCTCCGCGCGATTTCCTGCGCGCCGAGGATCCCACGCTCGTGGTTTCCTTTGCCCGCTCTGGCAACAGCCCCGAGAGCCTTGCCGCCGTTGCCGTTGCCAAGGAGCTCGTCCACAACGTCAAGTTCCTCAACATCACCTGCGCTCCCGAGGGCAAGCTCGCTGTCGAGTCCGCTGATGACCCCAATGCGCTGACGCTGCTCATCCCGCGCGCTAACGACAAGG
>ERZ837910.3681-NODE-3681-length-16282-cov-4.144944_pt1 | contig 16282 bp, 13 predicted proteins | sample MGYA00519940_ERZ837910 | MGnify/ENA primary metagenome ERZ837910 (study PRJEB31850, sample SAMEA3708825) | human gut metagenome | biome: human gut; feature: human-associated habitat; material: faeces | place: China | collected 2014 ... | reverse complement strand
GCCCACCCGGCGGCGCAGGCACGTGGAGCGCCCGCTTACCAGGTAGGTGATGTTCATGAAGTATTCGGGCCAAGGCATGCGTTGCATAGGACCACCTGAAATAGTTGCGGCCGGGGACAAGCCCGGCCAGACTGCCGCCGCGTGCGCTGCCTTGAGCGCGGTCCGGCTTACGCCCAAACGTAAGCCGGACCGCCATAAACGGCTTACCAGGCAAACAGCGGGAACTGCCGGGCGAACTCCTCCACCTTTTTACGGATGTTTTCCAGCGCGGCGGGTTCGTTGCGTTTTTCCAGGGCTTCCACAATAAAGCTGCCCACCAGGCGCATATCGTCTTCTTTCATGCCGCGCGTGGTCAGGGCCGCAGAGCCCAGGCGGACGCCCGAAGTAACAAAGGGCGAACGGGTTTCAAAAGGCACGGTGTTTTTGTTTACCGTAATGCCCGCCTTGTCCAGGGCCTGTTCGGCGTCCTTGCCCGTAATGTCCTTGCTGGTCAGGTCCACCAGCATTAAGTGGTTGTCCGTGCCGCCGGAAACCAGGTCGTAGCCCGCCTTCATGAGGCAGGCGGCCAGGGTGGCGGCGTTCTGCACCACCTGCAGCTGGTATTTTTTGAAGGCAGGACGCAGGGCCTCGCCAAAGGCCACGGCTTTGGCCGCGATGACGTGCATGAGCGGCCCGCCCTGAATGCCGGGGAAAATCTGGCTGTTGAGGGTTTTGGCCATGCTTTCGCCGGAAAGGATCATGCCGCCGCGCGGACCGCGCAATGTCTTGTGCGTGGTGGTGGTGGTGATGTGGGCGTAGGGCAGGGGGCTCTGGTGCAGGCCTGCGGCCACCAGCCCGGCAATGTGGGCCATGTCCACCACCAGGGTGGCGCCCACTTCGTCAGCAATCTGCCGAAAACGCGCAAAATCAATGGCGCGGGGGTAGGCGCTGGCGCCCGCCACAATGGCCTGAGGTTTGTGTTCACGGGCCAGGGTGGCCACCTGATCGTAGTCAATGCGGCCTGTTTCGCGCTCCACGCCGTAAGAAACCACGTGGAAGAGGCGGCCGGAGAAGTTCACCGGGCTGCCGTGGGTCAGGTGCCCGCCGTGCGAAAGGTTCATGCCCAAAATGGTATCGCCGGGCTTCATGAAGGCCAGATAGGCGGCCATGTTGGCCTGTGAGCCGGAATGAGGCTGCACGTTGACATACTGGCAGTCAAAAAGCTGCTTGGCGCGGTCCTGGGCCAAGGTCTCGGCTATATCCACGTATTCGCAGCCGCCGTAATAGCGCTTGCCGGGGTAGCCTTCGGCGTACTTGTGGGTCAGCACGCTGCCCTGGGCCTCGCGCACTGCCGGCGAAACGAAGTTTTCCGAGGCGATGAGTTCCAGTTTGCTGACCTGACGGTTGGATTCCAGAATGATGGCCTGGGCCAGTTCCGGGTCTTGGAGCAGGATTTCGTCCATGAGCGCTTCCTTATGGTTGGCGGGGGCGGACCATGCCCCCCCCGGCCGCGGGGCAAAGGGCGTGGGGCCCTAGGCTTCCCACTTTTTAAAAATGACGCTGGCGTTGGTGCCGCCGAAGCCGAAAGAGTTGCACATGGCGTAGCTGCAGGCCTGGTGCACCGTGCCGTTCGCCAGGTAGTCCAGATCGCATTCCGGATCGGGATTTTCCAGGTTGATGGTGCCAGGCAGCATGCCGTCGCGCAGGGCCAGGGCCGTGAATACGGATTCGATGCCGCCGGCTGCGCCCAGCAAATGGCCGGTCATGGATTTGGTGGCGGAAATTTTGAGCTTGGGCGCATGCGCGCCAAAGACCAGTTTAATGGCGCGGGTTTCGGTCTTGTCGTTGAGCATGGTGGAGGTGGCGTGGGCGTTGATGTGCTCCACGGCCTCTGGCTGGATGCCCGCATCCTTGAGGGCGTTTTGCATGGCGCGGGCCATGCCTACGCCGTCCTCACAGGGAGCGGTCATATGGTAGGCGTCGCCCGTGGCGCCGTAGCCCACCATTTCAGCGTAGATTTTGGCGCCGCGCGCCTGGGCCGATTCCAGCGATTCCAGCAGCAGCAGGCCGGCGCCCTCGCCGATGACAAAGCCGTCGCGCTTGGCGTCAAAGGGGCGGGAGGCGCGGGTGGGCTCGTCGTTAAACTGGGTGGAAAGCGCCTTGAGCGCCGTAAAGCCCGCCACGCCCAGGGGCGTGACCGTGGCCTCCACGCCGCCGGAAATAACCGCAGTGACCCGCCCCAGGCGGATGTTGTCAAAAGCCGTGCCCAGAGCGTGGATGGCGGAGGCGCAGGCCGTGGTGGTGACGATGTTGGGGCCTTTGGCGCCGGTAAAAATGGAAATCTGCCCCGGACCCATATTGGAAATGAGCATGGGGATCATGAAGGGCGAGATTTTGTTGGGACCGGACTGCAGCAGCTTGGCGTGGTAGGTCTCCAGGGTGTGCAGACCGCCCAGACCGATGCCGAGGATGACGCCCGTATCGTAGGCGTTAGCGTCGGTTACGGTAAAGTCCGCGTCTTTGAGGAGCATCTGGGCCGAAGTCACGGCAAACTGGGTGAAGCGGTCCATGCGGCGGGCCTGCTTCATGGGGATGTGGTCTTCGGGCACAAAATTTTTCACTTCGCCGGCAATGCGGGCATCGTAGGCCGAAGCGTCAAAAAGGGTGATGGGCGCAATGCCCGACTCGCCGGCGAGCAGCTTTTTCCAGGTGCTTTCCATATCATTGGCGAGGGGCGTAACGCCGCCAATGCCGGTGATCACTACGCGGGGACGGGTCATGCATGCTCCTTTGAAGGCGGGGGGACGCGGCGTCCCCCCACTGCGGCTGTCATGGGAATTCAAAGCGTCCTTCGTCCGCAGCGGCGGACGCCTCACGGTCGCGGCAACAGCGCGGTTTCGTTGGGCGTTTGTGCCGCCGCGCCGTTTTTGCGACGGGTGGGCACGGCGCGCCCGTGCGGCAAAGCCCGGCGACAGGCTGCGGGCCGGAAAGCCGGAAGCCCCTCCGGCGTTGGCGCGCCGGTACTATTGCTTGTTTTCGATGTAGCTGATGGCGTCTTGCACTTTCAGGATCTTCTGGGCGTCGTCGTCGGCAATTTCAATGTCGAACTCTTCTTCCATAGCCATGATCAGCTCGGTCAGGTCCAGAGAATCGGCGCCCAGGTCCTCCACAAAGGAGGCTTCGGGCTTCACTTCTTCGGCGCTCACGCCCAGTTGATCCACAATGATCTTTTTTACCTTTTCAGAAACATCAGACATGGTATCCTCCAGCAATAAAGTAATGGTCTCTCTGTTGGCCCGGCGTCGGGGCCGGGCGGGGTCTTTGTGGCGCGGGCGCGGTCAGCAGTACATGCCGCCGTTGACGCCCAGCACCTGTCCGGTGATGTAGGCGGCCTTGTCCGAGGCCAGAAAGGCCACGGCTTCGGCCACGTCTTCGGCCCGGCCCATGCGCCGCAGGGGTATGGCCGCCACATAATCCGCGCGCACTTCATCGGTAAGGGCTGCGGTCATGTCCGTTTCAATAAAGCCGGGGGCCACGGCATTGACCGTGATCTGCCTGGCGGCCAGCTCTTTGGCGCAAGATTTGGTGAGTCCCAGCAGGGCTGCCTTGGCCGCGGCGTAGTTGACCTGCCCGACGTTGCCCATCTGCCCCACCACGGAAGAAATATTGACGATCCGGCCGTAGCGGGCCCGGCTCATGATCTTGGCCGCCTCGCGCGAGCACAAAAAGGCTCCGCGCAGGTTGACGGTGAGCACGCGGTCAAAGTCCTCGTCCTTCATGCGCAGTAAGAGAACATCCCTGGTGATGCCCGCGTTGTTGACCAGCACGGCCAGGTTGACCTGGTCCTTGATCTCGGCGCCAAAAAAGTCGGCCACGGCGGCCCCGTCGCTCACGTCCAGGCCAAAAGCCCTGGCCTGGCCGCCCTGGGAGCGGATTTCCTCTACGGTTTTTTCCGCCTCTTCCGGGCGGCTGACGTAGGTAAGGTAAACCTGAAAGCCCTCCCGTGCCAGGGTGCGGGCAATGGCCCGGCCGATGCCGCGTGATCCGCCGGTTACCAAGGCCGTCGGCGCGTCTTGGGTGGAAGGGCACTGCACGGTTGTCATATTGCCTGCCTTTAGTCTGCGGCGTGCGGCACGCCAGTTGGAGCGAAAAGCGCGGAAAAGCCGTCAGGGCCGGCCGCGCGGCAGGGGCGAAGCATCGCCGTTTTTCTGGGCGTGTCCTGCGCGCCCGGCGTGCCCCCTGCGTGGAGAAACGCCCGTAAAAAATGTTGTTGCACGCGCGGTGCGCCGCGTGCGCCCCGGCCCCGCGTGCGGCCGGAGAAAAATCGGCTTAAAAGCGCAGCAGGGCCGCGCCCCAGGTAAGCCCTGCGCCGAAAGCCGTAGCCAGTACCCGGCAGCCCGGCCTGATGCGCCCCTGCGCGTGCGCTTCGGCAATGGCCAGGGGAATGGAGGCCGAAGAGGTGTTGCCGTACTGGTCCACATTGACGAACACGCGCTCGCCCGTGATGCCCAGGCGGCCGCCCACGGCTTCTATAATGCGCAGGTTGGCCTGGTGGGGCACCAGCAGGTCCACATCCGCAGCCGTGAGGCCGTTTTTGGCCAGCACGTCTTCGCAGACCTGCACCATGCTGCGCACGGCATGCTTGTACGTTTCACGCCCTTGCATGCGGATGAAAAAATCTTCGCCCACGGGGTCGCCCAGGCCATAACGGCTGGAGGTGCCGCCGCCCACGACGATAAGGTCGCGCTGGCGGCCGTCGCTCAGGCAGAGCACGTCTTCCAGCCCGGCCAGCACATTGGCCGAACCCGCGCTGACCACGCAGGCCGTGGCCGCGTCGCCAAAGAGCACGCAGGTGGAACGGTCCGCCCAGTTGACCCGGCGGCTGAGGGCCTCGGCGCAGATAAACAGAATCTTGGCCTCGTGATCCTGGGCCAGCAGCGAACGGCAGAGGGAAAGGCCGTACAAAAAACCGGAACAGGCGGCACTGAAGTCAAAGGCCATGACCGGCCCTGTGTCCAATTGCCCGGCCACAATGCAGGCCACTGAAGGAGAGAGCACGTCCGGCGTGCAGGTGGCGGTGATGACGTGGGTGAGCTCGGCAGGCAGCAGCCCCGCATCGTCCAGCGCGCCGCGCGCCGCGCGCAGGGCCATGTCCGAAGCGTTGTCGGCCGCGTCCAGCCTGTGGCGGCGGCGGATGCCCGTCCGGGAAACGATCCATTCATCGTTGGTGTCCACCACGGCGGCCAGGTCGGCATTGGTCAGCACCGTGTCGGGAACGTAGGCGTGCAGGGCAAGCAGATGGCAAAAAGGCTTCATTGGGGGTACCGTGGGTTAGATGGCGCGGGAGAAGCGGGTAAGCTCCTCGTTGGCCAGGATGGTTTCGGCCAGGCGAAGATTGGTGCCTTTACGTATAAAGGTGCCGCTCATGCGCACGGCGTTGGTCATGGCCCGCGCGCTGGAGCGCCCGTGACAGACGATGGCCAGACCCTGCAGGCCCAAAAGCGGCGCGCCGCCGTATTCGGAGGTGTCCATTTTCTTCTTGAAGCCCGCCAGCTGCGGCTTGACCATCAGCGCCGCCAGCTTGGTTTTGGTGTTGGTCATAAAAATCTCTTTGATATTTTTGAGCAGCGCGTCGGTCACGCCCTCCATCATTTTCAGCACCACATTGCCGGTAAAGCCGTCGCAGACCACCACATCCACATCACCGTTGGGCACGTCACGGGGCTCGATGTTGCCCACGAACCGGATGCCCGGTGTTGCCTTGAGCAGCTGGTGGGCTTCCCGGAGCATCGGGGTGCCCTTGCTCTCCTCGGCACCGTTATTTGCCAGCGCCACGGTGGGTGCGGTGCGGCCCTCCACCTTGTTGACATAGCAGCTGCCCATCACAGCAAAGGCGGCCAGCATCTCGGGGCGGCACTCCACGTTCGCGCCGCAGTCCAGCAGCAGATAGGCCTTGTTTTTGGCCGGCACCATGGTGGCCAGGGCCGGGCGCTTTACGCCCTTGAGGGTGCGCACGATGAGGCTTGCGCCCACATGGAGCGCGCCGGTGCTTCCGGCAGAGACAAAGGCATCGCCCTTTCCCTCCTTCAGCAGGTTCAGGCCCACCACGATGGAGGAATCCTTCTTGCTGCGGATGGCCCTTGCAGGCTCATCGCACATCTCAATGGTCTCGGTGCAGTTGACCAGCTCGATGCCGTCCAGCGGGATATTGTGCTCGGCAGCCGTCTTGCGCACCAGCTCCTCGCTGCCCACGCCGATGACCTGCACACCGTACTCTTTCACAGCCTGTGCGGTGCCTTCCAGCACAGCCAGCGGGGCGTTGTCGCCGCCCATCATATCAACGATAATTTTCATAGGGTTTCTCCCTTCTTAAAGAGCAGTTTCGTTCAGCCACTGTTGGAAGCTGGCCACGGCACGCTCGGCCACAGCCATGTAACGCAGGCGCTTGTCACGGGGGCGGCTCTCGGCCGGCAGCGGAGGCAGGATGCCCATATTCGCGCCCATGGGCTGGAAATGTTTGTTCTCAGTGGTCAGATACTGGATCAGCGCGCCGCACATGGTATCCGCCGGCGGCGGGGGCAGCTGCCTGCCCTCCAGCCGGGCGTAGATGCTCCGGGCTGCCAGCAGGCCGCAGGCGGCGCTCTCCATATAGCCCTCAAAGCCGGTGATCTGGCCCGCAAAGAACACGTTGGGGTGCTCCTTCAGGAACAGGCCCGCATCCAGCACACGGGGCGCATCCAGGAAGGTGTTGCGGTGCATGACACCGTACCGCACAAACTCGGCATTTTCCAGGCCCGGGATCATGCTGAACACCCGCTTCTGCTCGCCCCACTTGAGGTTGGTCTGGAAGCCCACGATATTATAGAGGGTGCGTTCCTTATTCTCGGCGCGGAGCTGGACATTGGCCCAGGGGCGGTGGCCGGTGTTGGGGTCCACCAGACCCACCGGACGCAGGGGGCCGAAGCGCATGGTATCAGCACCCCGGGCGGCCATGATCTCAATGGGCATACAGCCCTCGTAGACCGTGACGGTATCCGCTTTTTTGCCGTGGGCATCGGGGTCGGGCTGTGCGCCCTGCTCCGCACCGGCATCGAAGGCATGGAGCGGGGCACGCTCTGCCGAAGCCAGCGCGGCGTGGAAAGCCTCATACTCTGCCTTATTGAAGGGGCAGTTCAGGTAATCGGCCTCGCCCCGGTCGTACCGGGAAGCGGCGAACACCTTGTTGTAATCCAGGCTCTCGGCCGTGACGATGGGAGCCACGGCATCATAGAAATGGAGCCGCTCATCGCCGGTCAGGCGGCCGATCTCGTCGGCCAGCGCACCATCGGTCAGGGGGCCGGTGGCCACCAAAATGGGTGCACTCTCATCGATGTGCTCCACCTGCTCCCGCACCACGGTGATGTTGGGGCACTCCTCCACTCGCCGGGTCACGGCGGCGCTGAATGCGTCCCGGTCCACGGCCAATGCGCCGCCCGCGGCCACACGGGCCTCCTCGGCGGCTTCCAGCAGCTGGCTGCCCATCCGGCGCATCTCCTCTTTCAGCAGGCCGGAAGCAGAATCCAGACGCTCGGCCTTCAGGCTGTTGGAGCAGATCAGCTCCGCAAAGCCCGCGCTCTTGTGAGCCGGGGAAAAGTGGGTGGGCTTCTGCTCGTAGAGCGTTACCTGAACGCCCTTGCCTGCCAGCCACAGCGCCGCCTCGCAGCCTGCCAGACCGGCACCCAGTACAGTTACTTTGTAACTCATAATTTCATCCTTCAGCATCCTCGCCCTCTCAGGCCGCTTTGCGTCCAGCTCCCCCAAAGGGGGAGCCTGTGCAGCATCCCGGTCAGCAGCAGCTGCCCGTTTGCCGCCATTGCCTCTCCCCTTGGGAGAGGTGGCATCGCGCAGGCGATGCCGGAGAGGGCGAGACAGTTTATCGGTTTGATCAATCCTTCTTCGGCACCGGCATCTCAAAGCCGCAGCCTTCTTTTGCGCAGTAGAGCTTGGAGCCCTTGCGGAACAGGGTGGAGCCGCACTTTTCGCACTTTACATCGGATACCTCGTCGGGTATGACCACCTTTTCTATGCTCTCGGAGGCCTTCTCAAGTGTCTTTTCAAATGGGCCGTAAAATTCCCTTATGACCTCCTTCCAGGGCTCCTCCCCATCCTTTATGAGGTCAAGCTTGCTTTCCATATCGGCGGTAAACTTTATGTCAACTATGTCGCTGAAGTTTTCCTTCATTATCTTTGTGACCACAAAGCCCAGCTCGGTGGGTACAAGCTGCTTCTTTTCCCTGCGTACATAGCCGCGCTCGATTATTGTGGAAATCGTGGGGGCGTAGGTGCTGGGGCGGCCTATCCCCTTCTCCTCGAGCAGCTTTACCAGCGACGCCTCGGTATATCTGGCGGGCGGCTGGGAAAACTTCTGCTCCTTCTCCACCTTTTCCGCCCTGAATATATCATTTGCGCTAACCGTGGGTATGGCGGCCTCCTCTTCAGCGCTGTCGTCGCGTCCCTCGGTATATATTGCGGTATAGCCGGGAAACAGCACCTTTGTGCCGGTAGCCCGGTAGGTGCAGCCGTTGGCGTCAAAGGAGACGGAGGTAGTCTCAAGTTTTGCTTCAGTCATCTGGCTCGCTATGAAGCGCTCGTATATGAGCTTATAAAGCTTATACTGGCTGGCGTTGAGAGAAGCCTTGGCTTCCTGCGGGGTAAGGCGTATGTCCGCAGGACGTATGGCCTCGTGGGCGTCCTGTGCGCCTTTGCGGCCCTTGTATATGTTGGGCTTCTTTGGAACGTAATCCTTACCGTAGGTATCGGATATGTATTCGAGGGCCGCCTTCTGGGCCTCGTCGGCTATGCGCACGGAATCGGTACGGATATAGGTTATAAGGCCGGTAGTGCCCTTGCCGTGTATTTCGACGCCTTCGTAGAGCTGCTGAGCGATCAGCATGGTGAGCTTGGTAGTAAAGCCCAGCTTGCGCGCGGCTTCCTGCTGCATGCTGCTGGTGGTAAAGGGCGCGGGTGCATGGCGGCTCTTTTCGGAGGTCTTTACGTCGCTTACGGTAAACTCATTTCCGCTGCGGGCGATTATATAATTTGCGGTTTTCTCGTCGTGAACGTCCAGCTTTTTGCCGTCCATTCCGTAAAATTTGGCTTCAAGCGGCTTGCGGTTGCCCTGTACCTTGAGCTTGGCGGTGATATTCCAGTATTCCTCCGGAACGAAGTCGTTTATTTCCTGTTCCCTGTCGCAAATGATGCTTACAGCCACCGACTGCACGCGGCCTGCGGAAAGGCCTCTGCGCACCTTTGCCCAGAGTATCGGACTTATCTTGTAGCCCACCAGCCTGTCAAGCACCCGCCTTGCCTGCTGAGCGTCCACAAGGTCCATATTTATGGCTCGTGGTTCCTTGACTGATTTCTTGACTGTATTGGAGGTTATCTCGTTGAACACTATTCTGCATGGAGAATTCGCGTCCATCTTCAGGATATGTGCAAGATGCCAGGATATGGCTTCACCTTCCATATCAGGGTCGGTTGCGAGATATATCTTTTTCGCGGCCTTAGCCTCCCTGCGTATATTCTCCAGCACCTCTCCCCTTCCTCTGAGGGTTATATACTTAGGCTCGAAATCGTGCTCCACGTCCACACCCAGCTGGCTCTTTGGCAGGTCCCTTACGTGGCCGTTGGAAGCCACTACTTTATATTTGCTGCCGAGAAATTTCCCTATCGTCTTTGCCTTGGCCGGCGACTCCACGATAACAAGCATTTCTGACATTTTCAACTTACCTCCGTTTTGCCTTTATGGACAGGCTGTTTTATCGTTTTTTCGCCCGTCCCGTCAAATCCCGTAAATTCTTCCGGGCGATTGCTTAATTATTCCCGATATTTCCATCTCTGTCAAGGCGGAATTTAATTTGCCCGGTTCAAATTGCGTCATTTCGCACAATTCATCTATTGTTTTCTCTCCCGCTTTAAGCAATCTTACTATCAATGTCTGCTCAAAGCTCAGGCCGCTCTCATCTATTTCCGTCATGCGTATCGCTTTATCCGATCGCATTCCGTATTCCTCCAGTATGTCGTCCACGCAAAACACCGGCTTGGCCGCGCCCTGCTGTATCATCTGGTTCGTGCCCTGAAATGGAAAAAGAGGAAAAAGTCGAACTGCTCCTGATAGCGGTGCGCCCCGATTATCAGGGACTGGGGTAAATGCATTATTCTTCGATGACCTTATACCGGTTTATAATGAGCGTCACTTTAAATGGGCTGAGACAGGTCCGCAACTGGAAGACAATGTAAAAGAACTGACCCAATGGAAACCTCTGCATCCCACCCTGACAAAAAGGAGACGATGCTATAAAAAGAAATTATAATAACGATAAAAAGAGATATGGAAAGAAAAGTAGTAATCACAGGTATGGGGATATGGTCATGCCTCGGAAAAACACTCGAAGATGTACGCGATTCGCTATATACCGGAAAAAGCGGCATTATCTTCAGCCAGGAGCGCAAAGATGCCGGACTCCGTTCCGCATTATGTGCAGATCTGTTTTCGACCGTATCAATGCAGACGGAACCATCAGCGATATCAAGCACTATAATATGACGGAACTGGAACTGAAACTCCGTTATGGCAAAAATGAAAAATTCTATCAGACTCGCAATAGTCGTGTTCCAATTACATTTGATGCTTTAATCTTTAATTTCAGTCATGTCATGGCAAAGAAAAACCTGCTTGGCTCATCCTACGATTATCATCGTACGGATATCGGCATACAGAAACGTTTCTGGTTTTCAGCTTTTGGATATATCGACATTATCACCAAAGCCGGAAAGGTATGGAGCAAAGTTCCGTATCCGCTGTTAATTCTGCCGAATGCAAACCTTTCTTATACCATTCAGCCGGAAGCTTATACGAATATGAACGCCATGGAGTTTATCAGTGACGAATATGTTTCCTGGGATTTGACATACTATATGAATGGAAATCTTCTGAATCGTCTGCCTCTCATCAAGAAATTGAAAGCAAGGGAGGTATTCTGTTTCCGTGGTTTATGGGGATATCTGACGGAGAAGAATAATCCTAAGAATGGAGGGGACGGGCTATATCTTTTTCCAAAGGGTTCATATACATTAGGAAAGGCTCCTTATATGGAAGCAAGTGTGGGCGTTGAGAATATCTTTAAGTTCCTTCGCGTTGATTATGTCTGGCGATTAAACTATCGCAATCATCCGGACATTCAGACAAAGGGAATACGTTGTACAATGAGACTATCATTCTAATATCCCAACTTCTTCAGTTATAACTCCGGATATTATACAAATTATCCCCTATGCCGGCATTATATATTAGTAATGCCTACATAGGGGATTATTATTTAATTGAAGAAAGGTGCTACATATTCCGAAGATTTATTTTGTACGATAATCCGATTCATATTATATTTAATCACAACCGTTTTCGCTTCCTTATCCATCTCAAAAGCATCCATATCCTGATTCAAAGGAATGAAAGAAGGAATTTGTGCAGTGGTATATTCTGCTGCCGAAGGTGTATTTGCAGCTTCCGTTTCACATACCGGAAAACGAATGCCCAAGTCGGCTGCACGTCTGCCTTCTGCCATAAAGATTTCTTGTCGCATCAGATAAAGAACTTCTAAAAGCCCATCGACTGTGGTTGGGGCATCAATCATTTCTTCTGTAACGGAAGTACCGGAAATATAAGGAACAGAAATTAAATGAGGTGACTGACGGTCGAGCACAAGTCCGCTCCTGAATTCATCCTCGGAAGATGCGGCTACCCGGTATTCCGAACTGTTAGGATATTCTTTATACCCTCCGTTATAACGTCCTTCCAACTGATCATTAATATCTGTTGCTACCGGACGATTGTTAACAAGCCTCAACAATGTTTTCAGAAAACCTTTTGCTCCGTTTACATCGTTGTCAGCTAAAGCTGCTTCAGCCAAAATCAAATAGGGTTCTTCCGCTTTGGCAATACAGATAGGACGTGCCTCTTTTGCCTTAGTCTGAAAATATTTCGGATCAAGGAAATCCAAACGAGGCAGTGGTTGGAAATTGGTGCCATAAATATATCCCTGAATAGAACTTATCACATTATTCTCCCCATCAAATGTCACCTGTTTTGTGAAATCCGTCGACAACGTCAAGACATTGCTGGCATACTTCACTGCATTTACTTTATCTCCGAGCCGATAATAGGCACGGGCTATCAAGGTGTTGATAAATGCTGTTTCATCCGTATCACTTGTAAATTTCAGAGCCTCCGTAAATGTAGAGATAGCCAGATTCAGGTTCTCCTTCCAGCCCTTTATCTCTCCCCCGTTTTCAACAGGGAGCGCCCGGAAATATTCTCCTGCCAGGAGATAAGAATATCCCTTGATATAATAGAGATTATAGCGTTGTTCATCTGTAGTAGTTGCATCGGCCTTAGCCACTACTTCTAATCCCTGGATCGCCGTTTCCCGCAATGTACCTACGTGACGCTGCAAATTGGTTACATCTATATCCGTATACAGGATAGTGGGAAAATCGAAAACCTTACTACTCTGGCTATAGTTATTAAAATAATTATCGGAGAGTATTTCAGTCAATTCCACATACGAACCGATAATCGTGGCAAACGAACGGTTGGCTCCGTTCACCCAAGTACTCATGGCATTAGGAGTCTTCAGAAATGTATCTTCATCTACATTCGGATTAATGATCTCATTCGGTTGTAAAAGTTCACAAGACGAACAGGCACAAGCCAGAGAAGCTATCAATATATAATTCTTAATGTTCATATCTATATTTATTTACGAGTTAAACTAATGATTAAAAAGAGACACGTATCGTTCCCACGTACTGACGGGGAGTGGAATAAGAAGAGTAGTTCAATCCACCTACCGCTACTGCACCTTGCGAACGGGCACCTGCCAAGGCAGCTTCCGGGTCTACCGATGAGGCTGTAAAGGCAAACGGATTATAAACATTGAAAGCCAGATTGACTGATTTCAGATACTTCTTCGGCTTATAATCATAAGCTATTCCGATATTCCTGATTTTCAGGAAATCTGATTTCTCTACGAAAAAGTTAGTGAAATTAAGCCAGTTAGCACCCTGGTCAAGTCCTTCCAGTGCTTTCTCTGGAATAGCATCGTCTTTCAGACCCTTTGAGAAACGGAACTGGCGGTCGAACGAATGTACATAAGCTCCATATTGATAATCACCGCTGAGCATGAACGAAAGATTCTTATAACTTGCCGACAAAGAGAAGTTACCATAAGCTGTAGGAAGTGTAGAGCCCAGATTCTGTAAAGGCAGAATTTCCTTCAGTGAGTTATCCGGATTCAGTACGGCCTTATAACCACGGATGAAACCTACCGGTTCTCCTTCAGCTACCACCGTTTGAACCGTTCGCGAAGAGAAACCGCCAATAGCAAAAGGCACTGCATTGCCAATACTCAATACTTTATTATGATTCGTATTATAAGATGCATTCAGGCGAACATTCCAATCTTTTGTATCCACTAATTGCAGCCCTAGGCTCAATTCAATACCTTTATTCTCTATTTCACCGACATTAGACAAATAGTTGGCAGACTGACCGGATGAAGGGAGGGACGGGATACTGAAAAGAGCGTCTTTGGTCAGAGCATAATAATAAGTAAATCCCAAATTCAATACACGATTGAAAAGCACAGCATTAAAACCGGCTTCATACGAATGTTTCTTTTCAGGTGCCAGATTCGGATTTCCATATTTACCAAAAGAAGCGGCTTGCCCTCCCTGGAAAGAATTGAACGCCACAGTACGTTGATATTCAAAAGCAGGAGGATAACTACCGGCAATACCATAATTGGCCAGAATACGGAAACTGCTTACAAGATTATTCTCTTTCAGTCTCTGCATAAAAGGTTCTTCAGAGAGAACATAAGAAAGTCCTACTTTGGGATAATACTGCCAGCCTACATTGTCACCAAAAGCAGTATTATAGTCCGAACGCAATCCCAAATCAATGTAATAGCGGTCCAGGAAACCGATATTTTCCTGAAGTAACCGTAATTATACAGATAGCTTAGCCATTCATTAGAAGTTAACGTTCCCGCACCCTCTATTATCTGGGCACCATCACGTACGTTTGTTCCATTATATACCGACTGGTGGTCATAAGTGCTAAAGAACTGGAAGCCTGCCGTAGAGATCAGACTAAAAACATCTTTATAACGATATTTATGCTGTCCGTTCAAATCCAAAGTCAGACCGAAATAGTTGCGGTCGAAGTTGGAGATACTGCCTGCATCTGAAGTTCCTTCCGGCTTCTGTTGGGTGTGAATCAGATATTCATTAGTTATGATGTTCTTATTGGTATTCAATCGATAATCTACTCCTAATACCCCTTTGAAAGTCAGATTAGCCAGAGGAGCATAGCTCAGAGATTGGGAAGTCTGAAAACGCTTTACGGACTCACGGTTGTTTTGCAATGCCTCTGCTTTCGTAACAAAAGCCTTCATCTGAGCAAAAGTATAGTCATCCAAAGCGTCCAGATCAGCGCCATAATTCACCAGTTCGCCCGCTGCATCCGTATACCTGAAATTGGTAGCCGCAGCGCCTTCCGTAAACCATAATCCGGTATATCCTCCCTGGTTACCATTGCGGCTTCTCGCAAAGTCTTCTATCACCATACCAAATGAATTCTGATATTCAAACTGTTCATTGAATTTCATTCTTGAACCGAAACGCAAGTCATATTTACGATCCTCGTTACCATTCTTTATCAGAGTTCCCGTACCGTTACTCATGCTGCCACCAAAACTATAACCGAACTTCTCTGTTCCACCGTCAAAGCCGATACGGTACTTCTGTGTGAATCCTATCTGATGCAACAGCTCTTTGGTACGTTTAAAATGATAAAACTGGGAAGAAGCAATATCCGCCTCCAATTGAGTTTCGGCAAAGAACGTAGTCTTCTGCTCTGCTCCTTTCTTTGTAAAAATCTGAATAACGCCATTGGCCGCATCTGAACCATAGAGGGTAGTAGCCGCACCACCCGTCACATACTCAATGTGATCGATATTCTCCATCGGAATATCACCGATAGAACCGGTCACTGCACTGTTTCCGCTTAATGAGTTATTCAAAGTTGCACCTGTGTTCATATTATCCACACGCACTCCGTCTACATAAATCACGGGAGTAGAGTTAGAGAAAGCAGAAGATAGACCTCTTGACTTTACCAGTGAAGTTGCACCTGCCTGACCGCTGGACATCGTTATCTGCACATTGGGGAGAGCATTTTGCAACACCTGGTCTATACGCCCCTGTTTCATACGTTCCAGTTCCTTACTGCTGACAGTGGTTACATTCGATGATAACCGGCGTTTTTGCACCTCAGCCCCCTGGCCTGTTACCACAACCTCATCCAATTTGAAGTTATCCTGATCAAGTTCCACTTTTAATTCATCGACCGGACTTATAGCAACCAGCTGCGTTTCATATCCTATATAGGACACTTTCAACTTGCTCCCTTGGGCAGCAGTTATTTGAAACACTCCATCTATATCGGTAATGGTACCTACGGATGGATTATCATTCAAAACCAGTGTTACACCTGCCAACCGTTCCCGCGTCTTCTTATCAAAAACAATTCCCTTCATCCTGATTGTAGAAGCTTTCTTGGAAACTTCTTTTTTGAATATCAGAATTGAATTGTTTTCGATCTTATACCCTATTGTAGCGGGTAGCAATTTCTCCAAGACTTCTGCAATTTCCGCATTCTCTGTCTCAATACTGATTTTTGTACATTAAGCACCTGCGAACTATAGGCTACCGTCAGCCCTGTCTGTTTCGTAATTCTGGCGAAAATTTCCTTTAAGGCAACTTCCCTACACTTCAGAGTTACTTTCTGAGCAGCCATAACAGAAGTCAAGCCCAGAAAAGCCATTAAAACAATCAAAATACCTCGTTTCATTTTTATACGTTAAATGATTAATGAAATTAATTCAATATGATCTTTATACGTACTATTGACACAAAGGTTAAGCTAAAGTGTATAACGGGAACATGTCTTTTACATGTCAATACTATTTCATTCGTACCCGGATGGTATCTCCCTTCTGAAAACGGACAGGAGAGATTATTTCAAGTGTCTCCATCACTTCTTCCAAAGAGGCTTTCTTCACGCAAAAAGTATAAGAATACTGATAGACAACCGTATCTCCGACACAGAAAGGGACACCGTAATGCAAATCCAATTCTTTCAGCACTTCCTTCATCGGAGTATTCCGGAAATCGATCTCCTGTTCTTTCCAACGAATAAGCC